>P_1C_Sed_2_UnCtyDRAFT_1000223_pt1 | contig 17740 bp, 14 predicted proteins | sample Pon1CUnioCityCA_4_FD_10229 | JGI IMG/M metagenome (IMG submission 10229) | reverse complement strand
TGGATAATACAGGATCTTATGCCTGTGGGCATAGCTGTTTCCAGTCTCAGTTCATCAACTGTGCAGATCACTTTCTGGTTGTTTGCTGTTCTTTTTACTGCTCTCCTGATAGCAGAAGTATCTATAATGACCAGGCAGATTAAAAACGGACCTAAAATAGAGGAGGAATAATTATGCAACTAGCAATTTCACATGTCTTTCTTCAGAACTACTGGTGGTTAATTATTTCACTAACGGCAGCTATGCTGGTGCTTCTTATGTTTGTCCAGGGTGGACAGTCCTTTATTTTTACCCTGGCCAAAACGGAAAAACAAAAAACAATGATAATTAATACCATGGGCCGTAAATGGGAATCGACCTTTACCACCCTGGTAGTCTTCGGGGGGGCTTTCTTTGCTTCTTTTCCCCTCTTTTACGCGGTGAGTTTCGGAGGAGCCTACTGGGTCTGGATGCTGATACTTTTCAGTTTTGTGATACAGGCTATAGCCTTTGAGTACCGTTCCAAACCCTCCAATGTGCTGGGAAAAAAGACCTTCGATGTTTTTTTACTGATAAACGGAACCCTTTCGCCCCTGCTGATAGGCATTGCTCTTGCAACATTCTTTACAGGAGCTAATTTTTCTCTTAACGAACTGAATATGGGCAAATGGGATACTCCCTGGCACGGGCTGGAAGCAGTGCTGAACGTAAGGAATATTTCACTGGGTGTCACAGTGCTTTTTCTTACCCGCCTGCTTGGACTCCTTTATATAATAAATACAATAGATGATGATAAACTGCTGGAGGCTGCCAGGAAAAAACTGGCAACAAACTTCTTCTTCTTCATAGCCGGCTTCCTTTATTTTGTTATCAGCCTTTTATTATCAGAAGGATTCGCGGTTGATCCCGAAAGCGGGAATATATTCATGGAAAAAAGAAAATACCTGCATAATTTCCTTGATATGCCCCTCGTATTATTCATGTTCCTGGCAGGTACAGTCCTTATCCTGTTTGCCCTGTACCGCGGTGTTTATAGCTCCAAAACCGATCCAGTATGGTTTTCAGCCGCTGGAACGCTCCTGGTAGTATTATCTCTGTTTATGGTAGCCGGATATAATAATACTGCCTTTTATCCTTCTGTTACTGATCTCCAGAGTTCGCTTACCATAAGAAATGCCTCTTCAAGCCATTTCACCCTTAAGGTAATGTTCTATGTTTCATTTCTTATTCCTGTTGTGCTTGCATATACATGGCATGCCTGGAAAGCTATAAACAGGTTCAGGGTGAGTGAGGAAGAGGTCAGTGGTGAAGGTCATTCATATTAGCTTAAAATATAAAGTGAGAAAATGGCTGTTTATACCCTGCATAAGTGGTTCGACGATTTTAAACCTGGGCCGGTAAATATTGCCGGGCCCTGCAGCGCAGAATCAGAACAGCAGCTGCTGCAAACAGCTTTTTCACTGACAGGCCCCTGCCGGCCCGCGCTATTCAGAGCAGGGCTGTGGAAACCACGTACACGGCCCGGAACATTCAGTGGTGTTGGCAGCAGGGGATTGAAGTGGATGAAGCAGGTAAAAAAACAGACAGGTATCAGGCTTGCCGTGGAGGTAGCAAGCCCGCTGCATGTAGAGTCATGCCTGAAGGCCGGTATTGATGTGTTATGGCTTGGTGCCCGTACCGTGTCAAACCCTTTTTCTGTTCAGGAAATAGCTGAATCGTTGCGGGGAGTAGATATACCGGTGCTTGTAAAAAATCCTCTTAACCCTGACATCGATCTCTGGATAGGTGCTCTTGAGCGAATAAATAATGCAGGTATCCAAAGGCTTGCAGCCGTGCACCGCGGATTTTCACCCTACGAAAGAACAAGATACAGGAATATGCCCAGGTGGGAAATACCAATAGAGCTCAGAAGACGGATAAGTGAAATGCCGGTAATCTGTGATCCCAGCCATATATCGGGCGATCCGGCACTGATCCCGGAACTGTCGCAGAAAGCTATGGATCTTAATATGGACGGGCTGATGGTGGAAGTACATAATGATCCTTCCTCAGCACTGAGCGACAGCAGGCAACAGCTATCGCCTCACCAGTATTGCGACATGATGAAAAAACTCGTTGTCAGGTGCTCCAGGCCGGAAGATACAGGGTTCATGGATCAACTCGAAGAACTGCGCAATCAGGTTGATTCTGTTGACAGCCAGTTAATTGACCTGCTGTCAAGAAGGCTTGAGATCATTGATATGATAGGTCAGTATAAATCCAAAAATAATGTTGCTGTACTGCAGATGGACAGGTGGATGGAGATACTGAAAACCCGTCTGCACCAGGCCGGCCTGTCGGGGCTCGACCGTAGTTTTACCGAAAAATATCTTAAGCTCCTGCACCAGGAGTCAATAAGACGGCAAACGGAAATAATGCGCAGGAGAGGAGAACAGGAATAAGTGTCAGCTGATGATGGCCCAGGTAACCGATACTATTATATAAAGAATGATGATAAGTGGTAATGCGGCAAAGCCTGCACCCGCTATCAATAAAACAGACGAGCCTATAAAAACTATCCTTAGCTCATTACCTTTAAACCTGAAATGCCTGAATTTAAATGAGAACATGGGAATATTCGTTATCATCAGCGAGGCAAAAAGAACGGTAAGAAAGGATAATACCAGCCTGGAATCAAGTAAGCCTTCAATTAGCTGGCTCTGACCGTACTCAGCGGCAAAGACAAGTGAAATGATAAAGAAGGCTGTTGCCGGGGTAGGCAGACCGCTGAAATGATCACTCTGTGCTTTATCTATATTGAACTTTGCTAGGCGCAGACCGGAAAAAGCCGGGATCAGAACAGGTAAATAGCCAAGGAGGCCTTCGTACTGATCAAGACCTTCAGCAGAGACAATAAGCCGGTACATTAATAAACCCGGGGCAACACCAAAGCTGACCATGTCGGCCAGGCTGTCAAGCTGAAGACCGATTTCGGAATAGGCTTTCAACAGGCGCGCCGCAAGTCCGTCGCCAAAATCAAAGAGAAGGGATGCAGAAATAAACCATACTGAAAGTTTTAAATTGCCGTTCATTATCATGATGATAGCAATAAAACCTGAAATGAGATTAAGTAAGGTAAGAGTATTGGGTATCTGCTTCTTCATTTTGTAAAAAGATGCTGAATGCAATGTAAAATAAGATAAATTTTATCAATATTCCCAATTTGTATATTTTTACATGAATTTACAAAATAATGGAACATTTACATAATCTGAAAATAGCGGTCGATTTTGACGGGACCATTGTTGAGCATGAATACCCGGCTATAGGGAAGGATAAACTGTTTGCCTTTGAAACCCTGAAGGAGCTTCAGAAACACGGAGCTTTACTGATCTTATGGACTTTCAGGGCAGGGGCAGAACTTGATGAGGCTGTTGAATACTGCAGGGTTAAAGGAATAGAATTTTATGCCATAAACAGGAACTATCCCGAGGAGGTTTATGACAGTTCCATAAGCCGGAAGATCAATGCTGATATTTATATTGACGATAAAAATGTAGGGGGTTTTCCGGGCTGGAGCAAAATATGGCAGCATTTAAGCCTCTATGATGAATGGCAAAAGGAAACCGAGAAGAAGCTCAGGCGAAGGAGGTTCTTTTTTAGATCTTTTTAAGCAGGTAATCAGAAGATAAAATACGTACAAAGCGAAAAGCTTTTTTTAAACTTAATGAATATGAAATTTCTTTATTTGCTCAGCATATCATTAATTGCAGTAGCAGCATCATGCAACGGTCCTGTTAAATCAACAAAAAACGGAGAAAGGGATAAAACTGAAGATGTTCCAAAAGTGCTTGCTGCAAGTCTTGTAAACATGGAGGAGCCAGCCGATAATTCAACATTCAGCTCAGGTGAGCAGATTAATCTCAGGCTTGGCCTACGGGGTGAGGACAAACCTGATTCGGTAAGGGTATATTTCGATGGAAAGGCCATTGCCACACTGGAAGAACAGCTGCTGGAATACAGAGTTGAAACCGGGGCGGCCGGCCTGGGTAAAACAGCCCTGAAAATAATGGCATATAAAGGTGATAAAAGACCCCAGGTCATCACTCATTTTGTTACCATAATCTCTGATATTGAACCCATCCTGTATGGTTACAGGGTAATTAATAAATTCCCGCATGACCAAACGGCTTATACCCAGGGACTTATTTATCATAATAATTATTTTTATGAAAGCACTGGAGTCGAAGGACGGTCAACATTAAGGAAAGTAGAACCCCGTACGGGTGAACCAGTTAAAGTTCATAATGTTGAAAGTAAATTCTTTGCCGAAGGCCTGACCATGCATGATGGTCTTCTTTTTCAGCTTACCTGGAGAAGGAATGTGGGCTTTGTATATGATCTGGAAAGCCTGGAGGAGATCAGGCGTTTTCATTATACAATGCAGGGGTGGGGACTAACAGGCAACGGAGAGGAACTTATTCTCAGTGATGGGACAAATAAACTTTATTTCCTGGACCCCGCTTATTTTAACGTACTCTCTTCGGTAGAGGTGTATGATGATAAAGACTACGTTTGGCAGCTGAATGAACTGGAATATATTAACGGGGAAATATGGGCCAACATATATATGAGTGATCGTATAGCACGAATAGACCCTTCAACGGGTAAAGTGCTGGCATATATTGATCTGGCAGGCATATTGCCTCGAAATGAAAAACATCCTGAGATTGCCGAGCTTAATGGAATTGCATGGGATGAAGACAATGAGCGTTTATTTGTTACAGGCAAAAACTGGCCCAGCCTGTTTGAGATAAGACTGGTTAGAAAACCTTAGCTCCCCGTACCACCTGTATTGAGCGGGGTAAAATATCAAACACTATGGGTGAATGTCCCAGAGATTCACCATCAGCCTCAACATGTATTAAGGGGTCGGAGTCTATCTTTATTTTACGGCCGGTATAAGCTTCCACCTTGGGATGATCAAGGATGGTGCCGTCATATAATTTCTTCAGGCTGCGAATAATCTCGCCCTTGCGCATCCTTTTTATCAGGGTGAGATCAAATAAACCATCATTGGCTATGGCATCAGGTGTTTGCATCATTCCACCTCCTGAATATTTTCCAATACCCAGGCTAATGGTAAAAGTGTCATTCCTGATTTTTTTGTCATCTATTTCGATACAGGTACTGGTATGCCCGTATGAGATAAGACTCCTCAGCAATACCCATAAATACAGCGCTTTACTGCTTAGTCCCTTTTCTTTATACCTGTTCGATCGCCGTGTAACAAGGGCGTCAAAACCCAGCCCTGCAATATTTATAAAATACCTTTTATCCATATCAGTGCCTGAATAAAAACTTATTACCCCGGCATCCTGTAAAAAGGTGTTTTCGTTTTTTATTACCTTGATGGCCCGTTCATATTCAAGGGGTATATCAAACATCCTTCCCCAGTCATTACCCGTGCCAACCGTTATCATGCCCAGACTTATATCAGCGGTGGGTACAGTTTTCTGCCTGAAGGCGCCATTTACAACTTCATTCATGGTGCCGTCGCCTCCCACAACCAGAATTTTCCGGCATCCATCATCAATGGCTTCGGATGCAAGACTTATGGCATGATGCTTTGCCCGGGTGAATACATGCTTAAAAGGAATTTCATGGGCATCCAGAAGACCTGAAATGATATGCCAGTCTTTCAGACCCTTCTTTCTTCCTGCATTAGGATTGACAATAACCTTCCATTCTCCGTTTATTTCTGAATTGCCCATTATATATATTATTGGGAAGTTGCAAAGATGCTAAAAATATATTGAAACATAAGTAATAAGGTTTTATAATGGTAAAAACATGTTAATAAAATGTTGAAAACCGAAAATGAAATGTTTACAATTACATGCATGATCAAGGATTGGCGGTAATCATAAATATTAATTTTGAAGCACTCGAAGAATCTAAAATTAACCAAAGAAATAAATACATGGCCAGGATTATATCATTAGCGAATCAGAAGGGTGGAGTTGGTAAAACAACAACGGCGATAAATCTTGCAGCAAGCCTGGCAGCGCTTGACAAAAAAGTATTGATAGTTGATTTTGATCCCCAGGCTAATTCAACATCCGGCCTGGGCATCGATAACCGTAAGCTTGAAAATACGATTTATGACTGCATCATCAATGATGTTGAACCTTCTGCTGCCATTATTGAATCTGATATTAAGAACCTGCAGCTTATACCCTCCAATATTGACCTTGTAGGTGCCGAGATTGAGATGCTCAATGCCGAACACAGGGAAAGCATCTTAAAAAATGTTTTAACAAAGATACCCGGCAGTTATGATTACATACTTATAGATTGTTCCCCCTCACTGGGACTACTGACAGTTAATGCACTCACTGCTTCTGATTCGGTTATTGTACCCGTTCAGTGTGAATATTTTGCCCTGGAAGGACTGGGGAAATTGCTTAATACAATTAAGATAATACAAAAGAACCTTAACAGGGAACTGGTAATTGAAGGTTTCCTGCTGACAATGTATGATTCACGGCTCCGCTTATCCAACCAGGTTGTTGATGAAGTCAGGAAACATTTCCAGCAAATGGTGTTTGACACGATTATACAGCGTAATATTAAACTGAGTGAGGCACCCAGTTACGGGCAGCCCGCCATATTGTACGATGCCGAATCGAGAGGGGCGGTTAATTATCTCAATCTGGCTCAGGAACTGATAGATAAGGTTGAAGGGGGGTCAGAAACTGATACTGATAGTCAATAGGGGTTTATAATATTTATATCACAGAATAATGACAAAGAAAAAAGCATTGGGCCGGGGACTGGGTGCATTGATGGATGATGCCGAAAGAGAGAAGCTGGAAGAAAAAGTGGAAGCTAACCTTGAGATCAATATTGATGATATTGACCTTAATCCTTTTCAACCCCGAACAAGTTTCGATGAACAGGCACTGGACGAGCTGGCAGCATCAATAAGCAAGCTCGGGATAGTACAGCCATTAACAGTAAGGGAGCTATCAGGGAACAAGTACCAGCTTATTGCAGGAGAGAGAAGGCTGAAAGCCTCAATAATTGCCGGCCTTAAGTCAGTACCTGCCTATATACGGACGGCTGATGATCAGGCTATGCTCGAGCTGGCCCTGGTTGAAAATATACAACGCGAAGATCTTGATGCTGTAGAGATTGCAATAAGCTACCAGCGGCTTATTGAGGAGTGTAACCTTACCCAGGAAAAAATGAGTGAGCGCGTGGGCAAGCAAAGGTCAACGGTAACCAATTACCTTCGCCTGTTGAAACTGCCTGCCGAGATACAGCTGGGCATAAGAAACAAACAACTTACCATGGGGCATGCCCGTACGCTTATTAATATTGAAGATCCCAGGCAACAGATTAAAGTGTATTACAGAATTATAGATGATGGTTTATCTGTGAGACGTACAGAAGAACTGGTTCGTAAGCTGCAGATGAATAAGCTTAAAGATACAGGCAGGAACCAGAAGAAACAACAGCTTAACCAGGATTTTCAGGATCTCTCGGGTCACCTCTCCCAGGTATTTAATTCTGATGTGCAGTTCAGGATAAATGAAAAGGGTAAGGGCAAAATAGTGATACAGTTCGATAATAATGAGGAGATGGAGCGTATTTTAGGAGTATTGGATAAACTTAAATCATAAAATACATATCTTTGTCTTATTGTCATCCGCAGAAACGAAGCATACCGGATGTATAAACCGGCATACCCGGCCTGACTCCGGAATGCCTGCCAGACAGCTGCAGGGGAGAGCTTATGATTGTTTGGTAAAAACTATCCTTTTTAGTTCCCTGAAGCTATCCGGTAAACAGACAGACACAGGATGACAGGCAGTAATATTTTTTATTTAGACACTGATAGTATTGAAAATAATTAAGTCCTGCATATTATTCCTGTTACTGGCCCTCACTGCATCAGCACAGGTCAGCAAGGTCTCAGTGGATTCAGTCCCTGCAAGGCAGGAACAAAATGATGCACTGCCTGTTACCACCCGGGTATTATCTCCCGTTAAAGCTACGATGATGGCTGCCGCTTTTCCCGGTCTGGGCCAGGTATATAACAGGAAATACTGGAAGATACCTCTGGTCTATGCCGGCTTTGGAGCAGTAGGATACAGTATAATGCGCAATTCACAAAATTTTAACGGCTACCTTGAAGCTTACCAGGATCTTACTGATGGCGTGGCTGAAACTATAAGCTATGAACAGTATACCCCTACATTTGATCCCGGGGAGATAGATCCCGCCCTGGGTTCGGATAATTACAGCCCGCAAACCCACAGCTGGGTTAAAGACCAGATGCTGAATGCTGTGTCCTATTACCGGCGGTACCGCGATCTGTCATATATAGGAGTGGCATTCTGGTATATATTATCAATAGTGGATGCAAATGTTGACGCCCTGATGTCAGATTATGATGTGAGCCCGGGATTAAGCTTCAGCCTTGATCCGGTGCCTGTGAATTATGCTTACGGTAAAACATTGGGCATAGGGATAAAATTAACTTTTTAAAAGACACGTACCATGATGAAAATTCCGATACTTCTCTCACTTATCATTGTTTTTAGTCTGCCGGTAAAGGCTGTAAACGATACTATAATTTTTAAGGCCGACAGTGAATTTATTGAACGCCGGCTCGACAGCCTTACAGAGGTGTGGTTCATTAATATTATGACTGCGGATGAAGACACGCTGGCCGTGCCCACTGAACCGGTAGTTGAATTTCCGGATTCTGTTTACCGCGAACGCCTGCATAATATCCATTCGGTAGTAAATCTTCCCTATAACAGCATTGTGAGAAATCATATACATGTTTATACCGGTAAAAAGAGGGATAAATTTAAGATAATGCTGGGAATGAGAGAACGCTTTTTCCCGATGATAGAAGATATATTTGACTCATACGGCCTGCCTGCCGAACTAAAATATATGGCGGTCATCGAGTCGGCCCTCAACCCTGATGCAGTATCAAGGGTGGGCGCCACAGGCCTGTGGCAATTTATGTACAGCACGGGAAAAGCTTACGGACTAACCATAAATTCAGTAGTTGATGAAAGAAGGGATCCCGTTAAGTCAACCCATGCGGCTGCCCGGTTCCTGAAGGATCTGTATGGAATATATAATGACTGGGGACTTGTTATTGCCGCTTATAATTGCGGTCCGGGCAATGTAAACAAAGCAATCAGAAGGTCAGGAAACAAAAAGGACTACTGGCAGATCTATTATCGCCTGCCCCGTGAAACAAGAGGGTACCTCCCCGGTTATATTGCAGCAACATACTCGATGCATTACTACAGGGAACATAATATTAAGCCCCTCAGGGTTAATCTGCCTGTTGCTACCGATACAGTAATAATAAACAGGGATATGCATCTTGAACAGATATCCGCAGTAATGGATATTCCCCTGGGAGTACTCAGCGGATTGAACCCCCAGTACAGGGCTTCCATTGTTCCGGGCAAAAGCAAGCCAATGCCGGTAGCACTCCCTATTAAATACCTGGGCGATTTTATATCCATGCAGGATTCTATTGTGTTATACAGGGCGGATCATTATTTTAACCCTGAAATTAATAATGCAAGCCCAACACGCTCAAGATATATACCTCCCAATATTAACGGTAAGGCAAAGCTTATATATACGGTCAGGGAAGGTGATAACCTGGGTTTTATTGCCAGCTGGTATAATGTGGGAGTGTCTGACCTGAGGTACTGGAACAATATATACAGGAATCTTATCCGGATCAACCAGCAGTTAGCCATATATGTTGACCCTTCCGAAAAGGAATATTATTCTGTCGTTAATAATTTGAGCTTTGCAGAAAAACAGAGAAGAGCAGGCAAACCTGTTATTGTGAATAACAGGGCAGGGGATGCAACTACTGAGCGCGGGTTTGTTTATCATACCGTCCGTTATGGGGATACGGTATGGGACATTGCGAATGAATATTCAGGAGTAACCGCTACAGATATTCTTAACCTGAACGGTCTGGGCGTGTCGGGTAAAATACATGTGGGACAAAAATTAAAAATAAAAAAGAGCAGTTAATATAGCTTACCTGAGCCCATAACAGCCAGACTATGCGTCCATACAAGACCTTTCTCATTTTTCTGGTCTTACTGGTGCTCCTTTTCGGACCATCGTTCTTCATCAGTGGTCCGCTGAGGATAAGCCCCGGTATTTCTGTCAAATGGCCTGAGCTCGGATCTGCAGGCCTACAACCTGATTCTGTAATATACGATACGGTTTATACAGATACTCCTGTCAGGGCTGATACTCTTATTTCAGAAAGGTCTCTGAACTTTCTTTATGACTTTTCCGACTCGGGTATCAGTCAGGGTATCCCGGAAGATTATATTCAGAGTGATACGGGTCAGCTGAGAATAATGTATTATGGTGACTCCCAGCTGGAGGGCGACCGTATAACTGAACACCTGAGAAAAGAACTAAGGGAGGTTTTTCCCGGAACCGGTCCCGGTTTACTGAGCGCAAGCCCCCTTGTTGCCTATACCAGAACATCATATTTAAGATCCTCACCCAACTGGGAAAAATATGATTACCTGTCATACCGCAATGGGCTGACAGATCATCACCGGCTGGGCCCTATGATGAGCATCAGCAGGTTTACCGCAGAGGGTGCTGACAAAAATGGCAGGGTGTCTGCCTGGCTGAGCGTTGAACCTTCGAGGCTGGCGGATTCATTATCAACGGTATATAATAAACTGCGGCTGTTCTACGGCTACCTCCGTGATACACTTGTTATCAAAATCAGTACCGGTAAAGGTCTTATAAGCCACGATACGCTTCTCCCTGTAAACACAGAGCAGGAATTTTCACAGGAGCTTGGCCAGGCGCATTATCTGAAGATTGATTTTACAGGAAAGAGCAGTCCGGATATTTATGGCCTCAGCATAGAAAGCAGTACGGGAACCATTGTTGATAATATAGCCAGGAGGGGTAGCGCCGGACTTGAACATACACTGATCGAAGAGGATAACCTGAAGCATTTGTACGGGATGTTAAAGCCCGATATCCTGATCCTCCAGTATGGTCTCAACGTGGTTCTGAATATAAGAAGCAGCTACGGGTATTATGAAGATGGATTATACAGGCAGATAAAAAGGCTGCAGGAACTATGCCCCGGTACCATGATCATACTTATGGGACTGACTGATATGGCCCATAAAAAGGCTGGCACCTTGCAGTCATATAAAAATATTCCCCTAATCAGGGATGCCCAGAAGAGAGCTGCCGAAAGGGCCGGTATATTATTCTGGGATTCATGGCAGGCCATGGGTGCCGAAAATTCGATCATTGAATGGCAGCGCATGGAACCACCTCTTGCAGCAAGCGACTATACTCACCTGACATATGCCGGGGGGGCTGAACTGGCCGGTCTGCTGATAAAGGACCTTGTGAACAGTCTGCCTGCGCCGCAGCAGCCAGCACCTGAGTACAGGATAGATACCCTGGTGCTGGCTGGTGATAATGACGAAAGGTTATTCTCCGGGTTAGCTGGCTTGCAGGCTGCAAGGTATGACCCCGGTAAACCACTGCTTTTTACCGGTACATCATTCTGGATATTATTGTTTGTCGGGATGATGTTTTACAGCCTGATATATAAAAAACCCCTGCTGAGAAATGCATATCTTTTCTTTTTCAGCCTGTTTTTCTATTATAAATCAGGAGGAGTATTCTTTTTCCTCCTGATAATATCCACCCTTACTGATTATGTGGCCGGGCGCATCATATATGCCACCGGAAAAAAGTCAGTAAAGAAATTCTTCCTGCTGTTCAGCCTGGCTGTTAACCTGGGTATGTTATCATATTTTAAATACACCGGCTTTTTCACCGGCATAGTGAATAATATCTTTAATACGAATTTACCCGTTATTGACTGGGTAGCTGCAATTTCAAACTTTTACCTGGGCACCGGCTTTAACATGGATATTATCTTATTGCCGGTGGGTATTTCCTTTTTTACATTCCAGACCATAAGTTATACTATGGATGTATACAGGGGCAAAACAGCCCCGGTTAGGAATATACTGGACTTCGGTTTTTACGTATCTTTTTTCCCCCAGCTGGTGGCCGGTCCTATAGTAAGGGCATCGGAATTTATTCCCCAGCTGTATGCCCCTTTCAGGTTATCGGCAAGGGAATGGGGCCATGCCCTGTTACTGATAATAGGAGGACTGGTAAAAAAGATCATAATTTCTGATCTTATTTCAGTTAATTTTGTTGACCGGGTGTTTTCAACCCCGCTCTTATATTCAGGTATGGAGAACCTGATGGCTGTTTATGGTTACGGGCTGCAGATATACTGTGATTTTTCAGGTTATACAGATATCGCCATTGGAATAGCCCTTATGCTTGGCTACCGCCTGCCTCTTAATTTTAATTCGCCCTATAAAGCGCATAACATAACTGATTTCTGGCGCCGCTGGCATATATCGCTGTCAAGGTGGCTTAAGGATTACCTGTATATTTCCCTGGGAGGCAACAGGAAAGGCAGGTTCAGGGCCTATATGAATATCATGATAACTATGTTGCTGGGCGGACTATGGCACGGGGCGGCCTGGAGGTTTGTTCTCTGGGGCGGGCTGCACGGAGCGGGTCTGGTGATAAACAAGTTGTGGATGAGGGTTTTTCCGCGACACGAAAAACCGGGCAGGATAAAGAGATTCATCTCTGTCTTTGTTACTTTTAATTTTGTCAATTTTTGCTGGATTTTCTTCAGGGCCCCTGATACAGAATCGGCAGCTCTTATGCTGAGGCAGATATTTACAGCTTTCAGCCCTGGCAGTTTAACTGATCTTTTTACTGCATACAGCCAGGTAATAATTATTATGGTTACCGGCTTTATAATTCATTTCCTTCCTGTAAAAATAAAAGAGGCCTACCGGGGTTTATTCATCAGTTTTCCCCTGTGGCTAAAGATTATACTGGTTTATCTTCTCGCCCTGGTTCTCTACAATGTGCAGTCGGCAGATGTCCAGCCCTTCATATATTTCAGGTTTTAATACAGGCTTAATTGCATCTGTCACTTTCTATCCTGGACTGATGTTAAGGTCTTATCAGCCGGGCAGTATTTTATCCCGCGTGCATAATGATCACCTGTCAGAGGTAATCTTCTCCCAGAAAGCTCCCCCCGGTAAAGGGGGCTACCGCCCTGTTATATATGCCCTGTACCCAGGCTATGGCCATGCCGTAATTGGTTACCGGAACACCGGCTTCTGTTGCCGGTCTTAGCCTGTTATNCAGCTGTTTGCGGGTAATCATGCATCCTCCGCACTGAATAAGTAAGGCATAATCCTTTAAGGGACGCGGAGCTGAATCGAGACCCGATACTATATCAAAATGTATCCTTTTACCTGTAAAACTGCTTATCCACCTGGGTATTTTAACCCTGCCTATATCATCACATGAAACATGATGAGTACAAGATTCAAGCAGCAGTACCCTGTCTCCGTCATCCAGTTCAGATATTTTTGGGGTGCCCCTCAGGTAATTGTCAAAATCACCTTTCAGGCGGGCAAGGGCTATACTGAAGCTCGTAAGGGGTATGTCGGCAGGCACCGAAGCATCGGCTTTTACAAATACCTGTGAATCGGTTATAGCCAGTGCCGGTTTGATGGCCGTTCTCCTGAGGAAGCTGTCTGTTTCCCTGTCTTTTAATACAATGGCAATGGCATCATTGTCAAGAATATCACGTATGGCCTGTACCTGTGGCAGTATGAGCCTTCCTTCGGGAGCTTCCACGTCAATGGGGGTGATCATAAGAACGATGTCTCCCTGCCTGATAATATCACCCAGCAGAGTGGGCGTTTTCAGGGCATGAGCCGGGATGGTGTTCTTTATAAGCCTCACCAGTTCTTCATGGTTTTCACCGGTGATAGCTGAAAAGGCGATCGTTTCTTTGCCTGTAAGGGATGCTATCTTCCGGCAAAATTCAGCGGACGGTGCCTGCAGGTCTGATTTGCTGTGAACGATGATATAAGCTGTTCCGGTTTCTTTAAAACTGTGAATGATAATCTCTTCATATTTGCCCCAGGTATCATTATTAAGTACCAGGATACCCAGGTCAATTATATCCAGTATCCTCAATGTTCTGTCAACCCTTTTCTTTCCCAGCTCACCCGTATCATCAATGCCTGCAGTGTCTATAAGTATAACAGGTCCGAAACCTGTTATCTCCATTGATTTTTTAACCGGATCGGTAGTTGTGCCCGCCTGTGCTGATACTATTGCTATGTCCTGGCCTGCCAGCGCATTTATCAGACTGCTCTTACCACTGTTCCTCCTTCCGAAGATCCCGATATGCGGAGTGCTCTCACGGCCTTTTTTCATATGCTTAAAATTTTATTCACTTTGTTTAATAGTTTATTTTGGCTGCCTGGTGCCGGTATATATAAAATAATTACCGGTTTAATTGCTATGCCTTTTTAATATCATCCAGTGAGAATCCCAGTTTCAGGAGATTACCCGGATTCAGTATCTCTCTGAGACTTTCTTCATTAATATACCCTGTATGTTCAGCGGCCTCAAATATATTTGTTCTATTTTCATTCATATAAACTGCAATTTCTGCAGCTTTATCGTATCCTATATAAGGGCTCAGGGCTGTGCTTATAACCGGGCTCTCTATAAGGCTGTTATAAGAGGCTTTGATATTAACCTTAAGATCTTTGACAAGGTTCATTGCCATGCTCCTGTTCGCATTTACAAGCATCTTCAGGCTTTCGAGTATGCTGTGGCCTGTCAGGGGAAGGTAAGGATTAAGATCAAGGCAGCCCTGCCCGCACAGGTTACTTATAAGCATATCATTGGCATATATTTTATGTGCTGTGGAAATGATGAATTCTGGGATCACGGGATTAACCTTTCCCGGCATTATAGTGCTACCCATCTGCCGTTCAGGAATATTTACAAAGCCTGTTTTACTGATATCAGCGGCCATCAGTCTGATATCAGAAGCCATCTTTTCCAGGTTGACAGCGTGAGATTTCATTATGGCATGCATTTCCACCCATGTATCAAGGTTGGATGTTGCATCATTAAGATTTTCGCTGCGTGTAAGGGGTAATGACACAAGGTTCCTTAGTTCAGGCACCACTTCAATTATAAAGAAGCGGGGAATGCCCATTCCGGTACCTGTTGCCCCGCCTCCCAGGTTCACAACTTTTATTCTTTCCTTGCATTTTGATATCCTCCACCAGTCGCGGGATAAAGCATCATTATAAGCGCTGAACAGTTTTCCGAATGATGAGGGCACGGCTTCCTGCATCTGCGTGTATCCGGGCCTTAGATGGTTGCGATAGGCTGTTTCAAGCTGCTCAATGTATTTTCTCAGTAAATTTATTGATTCTTCCAGCTTATCGAGCAGGAGCATCGAAGCAACAGTGAGGGATGTTGGTATTACATCATTGCTTGACTGGTATATATTGGCATGCTCAAGGGGATGTATCTCTGAATAATCACCGGCCTGTTTACCGCTGTTTATTAATGCAGCATTCGAAATGATCTCGTTGACATTCATATTTATACTCGTGCCTGCCCCTCCCTGCAGGGCGGGAACGATGAAATGGCTGAAGTAGAGTCCTTCGGAAACCTCGATGGCTGCTGTTTCCAGTGCATCTGTTATTGCCGGGGATATAAGGGGCAGGGGTGTTTGGCTGCCATATTTATTATGCGTGGCCAGGGAGAATTTCCTGTATACACGGTAGCAGGCCTGTTTGACCAGCCCCATTGCCATAAACCATTCTTTATGAAAAGTAATGTCGCCCGGGAAATTTTCTTTTGCCCTTATAGAATTAATACCGTATAGGGCTTCTTCGGGAATGCTGATATTGCCCAGCCTGTCAGATTCAATGCGATCCATAAGCTTAATTATTGCTGAGTAACAAATTTAAGCAAAAAACCATATAAGAAACGTACATGAAAAAATTAAGCATTAATTTTCACGGTTGGGCAGGATTAAGAATTTTATGTGAGGGTGAATCACTTACAATATGGTTAAAAGCAAAATTTCTTCACTTACAATGAATCAGAAATAATTTAAACCTGTTAAACCAAAGGATCAGTTACCAAACCTGGGATTTACCACATTATTATAGATAGAACCAAAAGAATAACTCAGGCCTGCCTCAAAGGAATATGAGTAAGCGGTCTTCAAAGCCCTCTGCCTTGTAAGTACCTCCTGTTCTGTAGCATCACCCTTTGGAAGGTTGCGCTGATCATGGATCAGGTTAGCCCTGCTGTTGAAATTTACTGATAAACCCTTGTATATCCTGTAGTTCACACGGGCATTAAAACCCAGGTTGTTTTCAGAAAAATCATGCAGGTAATTAGACCATGTAAGTGATACATGCCCCGAACCCCATGGCTGGTTAAAGCCCAGTGAACTGCTGAGGTAATGATTTACCAGGTATTCGCTTGTTTTGAAGTAGTTAGTAGTATCGTTATAATCATTATAATGCAGGTTTACCCCGTACTGTATCCTGAACTGTCTGCTTGATGATTCCTCGTAGGGGTACAGGTTATATTCAATGGCGGGCCCTATATGTGCAGCGAGCTTATAATTATTATAGGTATCGCTGGATATTGATGCGCGCCCGCCTGCTGAGAGTTTGTTTCCCAGGCTTTTAACCACAAGGCTCCTGAGGTTCCAGTTTTCACGAAAATATTTACTGTCTGTCTCGGAATAGATTGTTTGCCTGTATGAATATCTGAGGTCGAATTCTGTTTTCAGCAATGGGGTGACCCTGTCAGCTGAAAGTGATGAGCTGGCCCTGGTAGTCTCATAATTCTCATCTTTCTGAAATTCTCCTGATCCCCTGAGCCTGAACATCCAGCTGTTCCATGGATCATCCTGGATATTGCCGCTAAGTCTCCTGGTATCAGCCTGCCCCTCATTTTTGTCCACGTAGCTGATTTTTATATTTTTGCGCAGTGGAGTCCTTGCCACAAATTTCATCAGGCCCATGGCTATTACATTGGAGCGGGCTCTTCGTGTTTCATCGGCAGTTTCATCGATGGGTGAGAAAAACATCATCTCTTCCTGTATATCGCTGAATTCGTCCTGGCCAATAAATTCAATGGTATATTCGCCTCCTCCTCCTCCTGTGACCCTCCTTCGGACCATGATATGAACATCGGCCTCATCTTTATTATTAATATAATTTACAAATGGTATTGTTTGTTTAATATAGTCCCGATCGCACCAGCGGCAATCGAGAAACACGTTTATTGCTTCGTCGCGGAGGTTGCCTGTGGTTTCCTTGTTATTTGTTTCAATACTGCCAATGTTGTCCTGGGCGGCTGCAATAAACCCGGTAAATAAGAAAAGTATGAAGAAGTAATATTTTATCATATTTGTTTGTTAACAATTTGAAAATTCTTTCCCGGGAATTTAAGCACTGCTCTCTCCTGATTTTTTTTCCGGTTTATTCCCCTGGAGTTTTGAATAGAAATTTATCCACTATCTGCATTGATACGCAGTGCTTTTTCCTTTCTGTAAAAACGATTTACAAAATTACCTAAAAACAGGTGGAATCAGTAAGGGGGGCTGTTAAAAAAAGTTAAGTATTGTACGGGGTGGGTTTTATATATTTCCTGAGATGGGATGGGCAAATGCCACTACATCTTTACCTGTAATCTTATCGGGGCAGAGTATGATAAGGCGCTCAAGAACATTTCTGAATTCCCTGATATTACCGGTCCATTTTATTTTTTTGAG
>P_1C_Sed_2_UnCtyDRAFT_1000222_pt1 | contig 17742 bp, 12 predicted proteins | sample Pon1CUnioCityCA_4_FD_10229 | JGI IMG/M metagenome (IMG submission 10229) | reverse complement strand
GACCTGAATACCAGAAAACTGCTTGAAAAGCTAGGGATAGACGACCGCTTAAAGTGGAGGGAGACAAGAACGGGATTCTATACAAATGGCAATCTTTATTCCATGTCCAATACCTTTGAATTCCTCAAATTTCCGCCACTGCGAATATTTGATAAGCTTCGGCTTGGCCTGACAATTTTTGTTGCTTCGAAGATTAAAAACTGGAAAAAACTGGAAAGCCAGTACGTGGCAGACTGGCTGAAAAAATGGTCGGGTAAAAGAACCTTTGAAAAAATGTGGCTGCCACTTCTCAGAGCCAAGCTTGGCGAATTCTATAAAGAAACTTCGGCAGCCTTCATATGGGCAACCATACAGCGCATGTATGCGGCCAGAAAAAGTGGTTTGAAAAAAGAAATGTTTGGTTATGTAGAAGGTGGGTATAAAACCATCATTGAACATCTATCAACCCATCTCAAAGAACGGGGAGTCAAAATCCATACATCCTGCCAACTGAAGGATGTGATCAACTCAATTGATACACACAAGTTGATATTTGACAATGGTAAAAAACACAACACCCATAAAGTTATTTTCACACTCCCTTCCACTATTATACCGAAGCTTTGGACAGACATGCCTCAGAAGGAAAAGGACCAGCACGAAGCAATAAGATACCTCGGAGTATCGTGTACTTCAATGTTGGTCAAAAAAGATATTTCCTCCTACTATGTCACCAACATTACAGAAAATGATGTACCGTTCACTGGTGTGATAGAAATGTCTGCCCTGGTGGACAAAAAGCATTTTAACGGAAACGCGCTGGTTTACCTGCCCAAATATGTAGGATCAGGGGATAAAATCTTCAGCAAATCCGATGAATCCATTCATGATGAGTTCAAAGCCAAAATCATGCAGATGCATCCCCATATCAACGAAGATGATATTATAGCAATGCAAACAGCCAAAGCCCCAATGGTGTTTGCTTTAAATACACTCAATTATTCAAAGAAGCTCCCGGATGTTAAGAGTGAGGTTGAGGGTATGTACTATGCAAATTCCGCAATGATAACCAATGGAACATTGAATGTAAATGAAACCATTGGAATTGCCAACCAGATTGCCAATGATTTTTTTTAAAACATGAAGCAAAAACCAATAGCCAGCCTTTCCCTGGATCTCGATAACCAGTGGTCATACATGAAGATCCATGGCGACGAAGGGTGGGATCAATATCCTTCCTATTTTAACATATTCATTCCTCATGTTCTCAATCTATTGGATGAATTGAATCTAAAAATAACATTCTTCATTGTGGGTAAAGATGCTTCTATGGAGACCAACTTACCTTATCTAAAAATGCTGACTGAACATGGTCATGAAGTTGGCAACCACTCCTTTCATCATGAATCTTGGCTTCAGTCGTATTCCCGGGAACAATTGAAAGGAGAATTGCAGCATGCCGAAGATGCCATTATACAAGCTACGGGCCAAAAACCAAAGGGTTTTCGGGGTCCCGGCTTTAGCTGGAGCAATGATTTGCTGGAGGAACTCCATGAAATGAATTATGACTATGACGCTTCCACCTTGCCAACCTATTTAGGACCTGTTGCCAGAATGTACTACTTCTGGAAATCGAATTTATCCAAAGAAGAGAAAAAAGACAGAAGCGAATTGTTTGGAAAATTGAGCGATGGCTTCAAAAAAATAAAACCCTATTACCATAACCTTGGCGAAGACAGAAAGCTATTAGAGATACCGGTAACCACCATTCCCATATTCAAAATTCCTTTTCATTTGAGCTACTTAATCTATCTTTCCGGTATCTCAATGGCACTAATGAAAGCTTATTTATGGTTTGCAATCCGAATGTGTAAACTGACCAAAACTCAGCCAAGTTATTTATTGCACCCGCTGGATCTGATCGGAGGTGATAAAATCCCACAATTGGAGTTCTTTCCGGGGATGAATATAAACAGTGAAAGAAAGACAAAAGTTTTCAATATTGTCATAAAATATCTAAAAAAACACTACGATCTTAAGCCTATGAGTGAGCATCTTACAAAAAACTATACTGTTCATCACTTATCAAAATCCCATGATCCAAATAAACCCTGTCTATATTAAGCAGCCACACACATAGCCAACCAATCAGAATGTTAGTTTTTAGACAAAAACTACATAGTAAGAAAATCAAGGCCTTTCGTCTAATTGCATTTAACCAACTATATTAATAGATTAAAGGGTACATAAAAATCCATTAAAATTTTAAAGCCATGCAAACGATAAGCTTATACATTGGCCCTGGGCTTGGCGTCGCAACAATAATAATTGTGATCATTATATTGCTAATCATTTTGGCAAGTATGGTTATGCTCATTTGGAGACCGTTAAAAAAATTCCTTAACAAAACCCGTAATCTTTTCAGCCAAAACAAATAAGAAATGGTATATTATATTTTAGTTTTTCTCGCGGTTTCTATCCTGGCGATTGGCATTATTCTATTAAAAAAACCATTCTTCTCATTTGCATATGCAACATCTGTACTACTCAATAGTATGCTCGAATCCAATCTGGATGAAGCAGCTAAACAAAAAAAACATCTGCAAAGCCTGGGAAACATGTTGTTAAAGTTCAGTCAATTACTCATATTAACCGCTTTTGTAGTTGGAATAGCCATTTTACCCTTCGCTTTTCATATGCAATTCAATGATGTTCACATGCATAGCCTGGACACTACCTCCTTATATTTTTATATGAGTATGATTCTAGGAAGTGGTGTTATACTTGTCTATCCTAAAAAAGCCGATAAAAATAAAGACTACTCGAGATGGTCCATGCTGCTCCATAAAATGATCCTGGATAATTATAATATTTCTAAGTCTCTTTTTTCATTAGAAAGAAAATTGTTCAAAAAAAAATTAAAAAGCAACTATAAATATTTTGTAATTGTAACAGGTTTGGCTCGGGCAGGAACAACTGCACTTACAAATCTATTATTCGAGTCCGATAAATTTCACTCTCTATCATACGATAACATGCCATTTATTTTATCTGTGAACCTATGGAAAAAGTTATACCATCCACGTAAAAACAAATTAAAACAAAGAGCTCATGGAGACAATATCATGTTCGGATACAAAACAATAGAAGCATTGGAGGAATATTTTTTTAAGGTATTATTAAAGGATGGATTTATATCAGAAAAGAAACTACATGAACATGAAATAGATAATCAAATATATGAATCTTACCTGGTATATCAACAGCTTATCAACTCAAAAAAGAATGGCTCCATATATCTTGCGAAGAATAACAACATCATTTTAAGATATAAATCACTTAGAAAACACAACCCTGATTTTAAGATACTACTGATTTTTAGATCTCCTGTTGCACACGCCCATTCTTTGTTAACTCAACACAAAAAGTTTTCAGAACTTCAGTCAGAAGACCCCTTTGCACTGGATTACATGAACTGGTTGGGACATCATGAATTTGGATTAAATCACAAGCCATTTGATCTAAAATATATTGATAACAGGCAACAGTATGACAAAATGTCTATAAACTATTGGCTTACTATTTGGATAAGTTACTATTCACAAATATTAACCCTAACTGATGATAAAAATTTACATCTAATCGAATACAGTGATCTATGCAGTAAGCCAAATGAACTTCTTTCAAAAATTGGCAATTTATTAAATGTTGAGTTAAAAATAGAGAAACAAAAAGAGCCTTACAACAAAGAACGGTATGTACCTGATATGAATATTAATCCAGAATTACTTGATCATTCAGAACACATATTTAATGAATTAAAAAAATATACCTTACCGATATAATTAAAAAATTCGAACAATATCCATAAAACAAATTTCTAAATATAAGAATTATGAAAAGATTAAAAGTTAGAAGCCTTCTCAAAGCAATAGGAATATTTGTTTTGCTATTAACTTTTCTAAGTCTTTTTGCTTTCAGTATTAGACATGTAAGTATTGGAGGAAAAAAATTTGGCTCATTTACTAAACATATAAATGCGTTTGCAAATTTTCCGAATACCGTAGAACGGGTATTAACAAGTGATGAATTAAAGGGGATACATCCTTCTAATATAAAGATGGATAGCTCTTTTAATGAAAAAAACTTATTGGAAAGGGATATCTACGGTCTAAATTCATTTTTTAATAAAAAAAAGAAAGGTTGGGAAATCCGTCTTTTTAACTTTAAGGATGACTCAGTAATTCACCGATGGTATTTGGACGAAAAAAATCTTTTGGGAAAAGATTATCTAAATAGAGACATTGAAAGACTTACTCCTTACAACTACATGCTTCTTCCAGACAGACAACTAATTACTTTTTATTATAAAAATTATAACTTATACAGATTAGATAGTAACTCCGCTGTTATATGGCATAATACAGAAAAGGAATATCATCACTCTTTAAATTTATCTGTTGATAGTAATATTTGGATCTGTAGTTCGGAACCGAGAGGATTTAATATTGGACAGGGAAGAGATTTACATAGAAATCGAAAGTATTCTGGTTTTATAGATGATTTTATAACAAAAATAGATATAGAAACCGGTCAAGTGATTTACGATAAAAGTGTCACAGAAATTTTAGTTAAGAATGGATACAAAAATTTTGTATATGGCACTACAAATAATGTCTACCCCTTTTCTCCCAATGAGGAACGCGATCCATTACATCTAAATGACATTGAACCTGTGCTGAATGATGGTAAATACTGGGAAAAGGGTGATTTGTTTTTAAGCCTTAGGCATAAATCCCTTATCGTTCATTACCGACCAAGCTCAAATCAAATTGTCAACTTGATATTTGGACCCTTTCTATATCAACATGATGTAGATATCTATTCTGAAAAAGAAATATCTATATTTAATAATAATACAACTAATATTGGAGATTCAAAAGACATCTATAACGATTGGAATTCTCATAGCAATTTTCCTGATGATCTGACGCGGTCTGAATTGATTATTTACAATTTTGAGAATAAAACCTTCAGGAAACACCTAAACAAACATTTTATTGATGAGAATATTTATACCCAAACGGACGGCTTGCATGAAAAGTTATCTAATGGGGATTTTTATATTGAAAGCCAAAATGACGGCAAAATGTACATAATGAATGAAGATAACATTGTCATGAAAAAGTATTTTCATTCACAAACACAAAAAGGCTTTGTGCAATGTCCATATTGGATTAACATCTATGAAAACATCAACTTTTAATATTAAGCGTTACTTAATCTTTATAAACAAAAAACTTGTTAATGTCAACCTATTATCCTACAGAATTAAAACAATGCAGCAAAATATTAGAATGTAATATTCCTCACCGCAATGTATTCAAAAAAAATGATTACGACATTTTAGAGTGTATCCAGTGTGAACAGCGCTACTCCATTCCTCCCACCCAGAGTAAAACCCATATTGAAAAGGTATATAACGACGAATATTTTTTGGGGGGTGGAGCTGGTTATCCAAATTATTTTCAAGAAAAAGAAATACTGATAACCCAGGGTAGAAACTATGCCAGGCTCGTGAATAAATACACCCAGCCCGGCCTTGTCCTCGATGTAGGAGCTGCCTGTGGTTTCCTATTAAAAGGTTTTGAGCTGGAAGGATGGGAAGGAATGGGTATAGAACCCAATCAAAAGATGGTAAGTTATGGCATTGAGGAGCTAAACTTAAATTTAATAAATACACCTTTAGAAGAACTCTCTCTTAACGAACAGTTTGACCTGATAGCATTAATTCAGGTAATCGGTCACTTTTATGATCTTGATAAAGCTCTTGAAATAATTAGTCACCAATTAAAAAATGACGGCTTCTTATTAGTCGAATCATGGGATATGGAAAGCCTTCCTGCAAAATTGCTGGGAAAATACTGGCACGAATACAGTCCTCCATCTGTATTACGTTGGTTCTCCAAAAAATCCCTTATATCAGTACTTGACCAATACGGCTTTGAACCGATAAAATTTGGAAGGCCCAAAAAAAAGATTTCCTTGCAGCATGCCCTTTCTTTGCTAAAAAGCAAACAACCAAATGGCCTTTTTAAATCAATACTAGACAAGCTACAACGATCCAATCTGACTAACATAAATATAATATATCCACCGGTGGATATATTTTGGGGGCTTTTCAGGAAAAAACGGTGTAGAATATCTTAAACACGCGACTTTATCATCCATGATCAATGGCTTGAATATGTCTATAAAACTTGATCATTCGAAAATTAAACGGCTAAATATAAATTGACATGAAGCTTAAACCACAAATCTCAGTAATACTACCAGCCTACAATGAAGAATCCATAATAGAAAAAAATGTGAACATCCTGGTCGATTATCTCAAAAGCATCGCTGATAAATACGATTGGGAAATTGTGATTGTTGATGATGGAAGCAACGATGGTACAGGAGCATTAGCAGATAAACTTGCCAAGAAACATTCTAGAATAACCGTCTTACATCACCATGTAAATTTAAACCTGGGCCATGCATTGCGAACAGGCTTTGCCAATGCACAAGGTGATGGAATCGTTGTGATGGATTTGGATTTAAGCTACTCCGCGAGCCACATTGAACGAATGGCCGATGCGCTTTTTCATGAGCATGCAGATATAGTAATCGCATCACCCTATATGCCGGGAGGTAAAGTTACAGGAGTACCCAAAAAACGATTGATTTTAAGCAAAGTCTTGAATCGAATAATAAAATCTTCTATACCCGGAAAAATTTCCACAGTTACAGGAATGGTCAGAGCGTACAAATCTGAATTTATTAAAAACGTCAGTTTGAAAACATCCGGCTATCAGATAAATCCGGAAATCATTCAAAAAGCCATTATACTGCGGGCCCGGATAATTGAAATTCCTGCCCATTTAGACTGGAGCGGACAGAATAGCAAAGAAAATAAAAGAAGTTCCAAACTTAGGGTGATAAAAAACATCTATGGTGGCCTGATGACCTGTTTTATTTTCAGGCCTTATATATATTTTATGGGTGCAGGACTCCTGGTGCTAATTGTTTCTTTGTATATCATTGGTTGGATTTTTTATCATACAATAACTTTAATGCCTGAATTAACCATCGAAGCTGACTATTTCGATGATAAGTTTTCATATGCACTGGGTATTGTATTTAATAACAGACCCCATGCTTTTTTGGTAGGTGGCTTCACTTTTGTTGTTGCACTACTTATTCTTGGAATTGGGTTTCTTTCATTACAAATCAAACGATATTTTGATGAACTTTTCCATCTCGGCACATACCGCCATAAATCAAAAAAATGACAAAACAATTCATTCATATCTTAATTCCTTCAATGTACTACCACCCTTCTGTGAATCCAGATCGCGATATACATACCCAAACAATGCCCTCCCTAATACGAAAAAGCTCAATCCTTTCATTCCCCTTTTAATCATACCCTACTGTCAATATTGACCATAAACCGGTTAAAAAAAAGCATCCTCTTCAACCAGGATGCTTTTTTGTTATATAAAATCAAAATCAAGAATTCAATACATATTCATAGTTTTAAATAAAGACAGCTAAAATCCAACTATAACGAGTCCTATAATCAAACCTTCTAAAACAGAATTAGTCGGTCCTGATTAATTGCACCTAAAAACAGGGGGGTGATAATAAGGACTATTTTGAATTAATTACTCCGTGAGTTTCTAAAAATTATGTTATAAAAAGCCAGGAAAAAATATTTAAAATCGGTTCGAATCGGATGTTTCTGATAGTCGTCAAGGTATCTCATTTCAGATTCCATAATTTCCTCCAGGGTCTTGGGCAAATCAGCATAAAACGGTGGTATTAAACCTGGTTTTACCTGTATCCTCTTTTTTTGTAGCTCCTCTGTGTATAGATTAAAATAATGGATGCTTAAAGGGCGCACACCAACCAATTTCATCTCTCCATTCAAAATATTAAAAATCATAGGTATTTCATCAATCCAGAACTTTCTAAAGATCTTACCCAGAGTAGATATCCGAAAATCGTTATTAAACTTCCCTCCTTCTTTCAAGTAGTGATTGGTATAAACATATTCCTGAAGATATTCTGAATAAGGATGCATGGTTCGAATTTTGTAAACCTTAATTATTTTTCCGTCTTTACCGGTCCGGCCTAATTTGATAAACGGCCCATAAGTAGGATGCAAGTCATAGGTGGGTTCCTTTTCTTTCCTGGCAGCAAAGTAATAATATCCATCAAGTAATTTTTCCTCTATTATTTCAAAGCCACAACAATAGAGTCGACCTAAAACTTCAGCCCGGGATATAACCCGGTTGTTACCACGCGTTAGATAGAAATATATTTTCTTAGTAAGGTTAAACTTGGGAAAAACCCGTTTAAGAATAAAATCGAGTGTATAATAAAGTAAATTAATCCCTGGCGGATATTTTCTTAAAAGACGTACTTTCCGCAACTCCTGTGTTTCGGCACACCCTATAAACATTCCGTTTTTAGGTATTTTAGCATTAACAGCCTCAAAGAATTTATTGATATACCGTATGTCATTAATTCTTCGAAGGTTGACCAGGCTCGTATAGTGGTATTTGGGAAGCCTTTCTATATTGAACGGGGTGATTGTAGAGAAAACGATATGGTTGCCATTGCTCAGGTCAATCCGGGAATTAATAAATTGGTATACCGCTGCTCCTGCTTCTTTCATCAATAAATGATCAATCCTTTCCTCTACAGGTGCGTCTTCTTGTTCACCGAGGAGATCAGGTTCGTGCCTTGTCGATGGAATTCTTTTCCTTTCAATTGAAATGGGCGGCTTATCGGGAACCTGTAAATATGGATTCACCATCAAAGAGGAATTTTGGCTTAATGAAATATCTTCTTGAAGCATTTTGGCATGCTTGAGCGAAAAATAAAAACTACCCAGCAGAATCTCCAAAAATGTAGCAGCGGCAATGGTAACTAATACAACAAAAAGAAAATATTGGGGAGTTTGAAAGCCTATCATTACTAAGGCTGAGAAAAGACCAACAATCAAATTGGTGACAAAAAGCCTCATATACAAATTTCTGAGAGACAAAAATCTGGCCGCGTCAAGCTTTTTGCTTAAGTATGAAACACCAAGCCAGAGAATTACAAATGCACTCAATCCGGCATCCGAAGCTTGAAAATTTCCTGCACTCCGATAAGGAATAAGAGCAGCTGCCAGTGAAAAAGCCAAAAGCAGTATGATCATATCCAATACCGTAAGCGACACTTTTCTTTTTATAATCTCCATATTACCAAACAGATAATCACTTTCACTTCACTTAACCCACGTGCTATTTAATAAATAGATGATATATCACCAGGCATCTAACGGTTGAGAGCAAAACACCACCTCACACCATTTGATGGTGCTGATCATTTTCCTTCTATAAAAAAAAGACACCTCCATAATTTGTATACTCATTCAATGTGTGGTTTTTACAGGATTTTAACGGGAGTTTATTGAGTGGATCCCTATCAACCGATGAAATAGCTGGGCCTACCAACTCTTCTCTTTTCAATCATTATTTCCATGACAGGGTGGCTGGCCTCCTGTTTCTGTTGGTGGAGATATCCGATTGCCTCAGGTTATCACTATTAACCCTACCAAAAAAAAAGGAACCCGTTGGTCCCTTTAATAAATAGAAAGTGTGATCAAAATCTGCATCGAATATAATCCACTATCACTTAAACTTCCTGGGAGGCTTATCTATATTTCATGAGTTATCGTTGTTTGCCAGCATCATAACCATTTCGTACAATGAATCTTTTAATCACATTTTTTGCATTTTGCATCACAAACTCCTTAGCCCACCCATGGCCAGGATTGAACCACCGCTGAGGATGAGTATTGATCATGATTTTATCAGGCATCTCCCCGGCATTGATGAGGGTTATCATATGATCGGTACTCCGGATTTTAATATCAAAATGCGAATTTACCGTATCCCTTACACTTACACTGTCATTATTCCAGGATCTTCCTGTATCCGTAATATAGAAGACCTTAGAATAATCCACATCAAAATAGGGCTCGGCTGTGATGCCATAATCCCGGTAATCATATTTTTCCCATAATTCTCGGTTGTCCCACCTGGACAATGGACTGCCATGCATGCAAATGGTTTTTGAGGGATAATATTCTCTAAGACGGGACAATTGTTTCTCAAAATGCCGTATGGCAACCTCATGTTTTCCTTTAGCTATGGTTAAATCTTCGTAATGATAGGCAACCTCGTGACCCAGATCAACTATTTTCTTAATTATTAATGGATTCCATGCCCGTGGAACAATTCGAAAAAAGTAGGTGGCGTTTATACCCATGCCATTTTCGATCTGGGCCATTCTCAAAGCGTTCGCAGGCAAACGGTCTACGTCATGGCGAAGAACAACAGTTTTTTGTGCATTATCAGAATCCACAGATCTCTCAAAGGTCTGAAACAAATAACCCTGCAATTGTAAAGCAATAATCAATCTTTTATAAATGGAACGTGTAAAATCCATTATTTAAAATTGTATTGATAATCTGGATTTTCTTTCATGATCCTGAAACTTTCCGGAAAGTTTTCTATGAACCAGAGCATAAAACCAGTGACATCGATTTTATCCTGAAGAAACAGTCGGTGATTTGCTTCTATTGTCGATTTATTCTGAGGGTCTGTTAAAACCTCAAGTCCCTTATTGATCGATGCTTCCTGGTCGTCTAAGGTGTTTTTATAATTAAAAACCAATCCGTATTGCTGTTCTTCATCTGTATAACCTCTTCCAAGTTTATCCAGAAAAATGGCTGGTGTTCCAAGAACAGCACTTTCGGAGGCCATCGTAGCACTCTCGCCAAAGAACAGGGTAGCATATGCCATTACATCATGCATCATTTCCGGGGGTATCCGGAGACGGTATGATTCCAGTTCCGGCTGTAGCTCACATTCTGACGTAATGAAGACTCTGGAATATTCAGAGAATGTTTGAGCAGCCTTCACTTTATTAGCTTCTGTAAACCCTGATAAACCATCATCATGATAGGCATTCCAACTTACAAAACGCATGATAACGTAAGGTTCGCGGGGTCCCACGTTAAGCAGCTCTGCCACTTTATCAAATTGAAGAGGTTTAAACCTCCCCGGATAGAGATAGAACATCTCAATGTTTCCATCAAATCGAATTTGATCCTGACGAAGCTGTTTTTTAAAAGATTTCCCAGTAAACAAAACCGTTAAAAATCTACTGAAAAACTGATCATACAATCCGGCTGACTCAGTATCGGTCAGCCCAAAATGATTTATGCCAAGCAAATAGCAGGCTATGGAAACATGGGGTGAAATCCTGGAAACCGCAAGGTCTATTTTGTTTTTTTTAATGTATTTAATTGTTGTTAGTGTATTCTCTATCAGGCAAACAACCTTGGAAAAGAGAGTTCTACCAGGTCTTTTCAACAAAACATATTGTATCCCATAGTAATTCAGCAAATAGTTGCTAATATCTTTATTTGTTGCTAACCAATATACAAGATGATCGTTTCGTTCTAGTTCAGATTTTAAAGTTCTGAAATTATGAATCTGGGCGGGATGTCCGGTAACTATAAGTATATTCATCACAACGATGATATAATATATTTAATATCTTCCGGAGAAAAATTCTCACAAATGGGCAATGATATCACTTCATCAAATAATTTCAGATAATTATTCAGATTCTCACGTAAAGCTTGTGTTTCGCCAACCATTCTTTCCTGATAAATGCTCCCGTGCTTATGTTCAAGATGCATAGCTTCAATGCCGGATTGATGCAATTGCTTTATCGTTTCTATAGTATAAATCCCGGGATTATGGACATAAAACTTTGCAAATGAGGCATCAGATGCAACATAGTCCATATTAACCAGCATGCCTTTTTCCTTCAACAACTGATAATATAGATTTCCAATCATTTTCCGCTTCCGGTGGAGCTCCTCCCATCGAGAAATTTGTACGGCACTCACTTTAACTTCCAAAAAGGAAGGATTCTTTAATTGTTCCAGAACAGATCGATAAGCCCTGTTTTGGCCTTTTATCTTTAACAACACATTATGCATCAGCCGGGAAATAATATTCTTTCGGTGTGTATCAAAAATGTTTCGCATGAATCGGAACAAGGCCAGGGCAAAACCAGTTTTCTGAAATTTCTTGCTGATATGAAAAGCTTTGTCATATACCTCCCGGGAATTGGTTGCGAGAATACCTCCCCCAATTCCATAGGCATTTTTAATGAGAGAAAAACAGGCTATATGTCCAAAAGAGCCTGTATAAGCATTGTGAAACTTCGCTCCAAAGGACTGGGCACAATCTTCAATTACCCAGAGATTATGAAGCTTACCGATACGATTGATCCTATCCATATCACAGGATACTCCGCCCAGATGAATGGCCTGAATTGCAATGGTTTTCTCTGTTATGCGATGCTGAATATCGTCAGAATTGATATTTAAATCTCCTTGGTTAACATCGGCAAAGACAGGGGTATTTTTGCTTTCTTCAATGGGGTCGATGGATGCTTTGCAGGTCAGAGGTGAAGTGATCACTTCTCCCTGTCTGCCAATGGCCTTATAAGCCAAATATAAAGCTGTACGACAGGAATTCGTGATCAAAATATGTTTTTTACCCGTTAATTGGGAAAAATACTTTTTAATTGAGGCTTCAGCTTTATATTTAGACATCAATAAAGCCCTTGAGGCAACCGCCAACCTTAAATTGGGGTTATAATAAGGATATCTCATCGATGTCGGGCAAAATTTAAAAGGTAATAAAAATAGGCTAATCCAGGCATGGGATCATTAATCGAAAAATATGCATTTACCTTGTTATTTTTAAATAATGACAAGAAATAGGTCACGGGATTAAGTTGAGCCTTTAAAATGCCCATTGCTGAAAAAACAATGTCCGTCAGAGGATTTATCCAATAGTTGGTGCCCAACCTGGCTTGGGGATAATCAATGGTTTCTTTATGAAGATAATCATAAATTATTTTTGCATAGTCCACTCCCGATGCTTTTGCCAGGGCTACCCACAACCATGTTCTTGGATTGATCTCTATAAGTTTATATTCCTTATCTCGGGGATCCTGCAGATATTCCACTTCGCAAACCCCAGTATACCTCAGCGACTTTAACAGTTTTTCTGAGTGACGATAACATGCTTCAATATATGTGCTTTTTGTAAAGGTTGCCGTACCAAACTTTATCGGATGCTCGCGAAGCTTCACCCCGGTCCAGTGCGTCATAATCTCTCCTTTGTCACAAAAGGCTGTAAATGAAATCGTTTTGTTTTTGCCATTATAGAAGATTAATTCTTGGGTAAATGTTTTTGAAATATCATAATGCCTCTGGATATGCAGCAATTGACCTCTCAACTCTTTTTCATTGTGTGCCAAATATGCTTTTTTCCCAGTTGCTCTATAGAATGACAAACCGTTTCGTCCTTTCGTCAAAACAGGAAAATCCAATTTCTTTGTGATAGGTTCATCTACAGAATGAAAATTTTGGGTTATCGGGACGGGAATATTATTTTTTTCGGCTAGATTCAATAATTTTAATTTATCATAGATAGGATCAATAATTTCCAACTCCGGTGTTATAACCCGGTAAAACTTTTCAAGTTCCCTTTTGTGTTTGGAAAGGGTATAAACGGCATGGTCATTGGAGGGAATTAAAACCCAATCCTTAATCTGCTCCTTTTCTGCCAGGTCCATTAAAAACCATGCAAAATCATCCTTGATAAAATCCGGAGATCTAAAGAATTTCTTACAATATCTGGAATGCATTGCGATACAAAAGCCCCTATCCACAACATAAACCGGTATACCGGCTTCTCCCAACGACCTTGTATTTGAAAGCCCCTGGATATGACCCTCGATAATGATTGCACCTGATTGCTTATTGGTATTGCTCGGCATTGAAATAAATATATATTAACCTTTTAGATAATCAACCATACATAGGCACCAAAGTGAGGTATAGCCAATTACACAGTAACATTTTTATACACTCCAATGATCCTTCTGCTCACGCTTTCCGAATCCAGGCCAAGCTCAAGAATCCGGTTCCGCCCGTTCGTTCGTCCGTATTCTTCCGAAAATTCCAATGCCTGTTGCATTTTTTCTGCAAGATCTTCAGGTTTGAAATTACTGATCAAATGTCCGGGTTCATCACCAAATAACCATTTTACATCACCAACGTCTGTGGCTACAACAGGACAGTCACATATCATTGCTTCTTTTACAATATTGGGCGATCCTTCCATGAAAGAAGGAACAACCAGAACATCAACTGAATACAGATATTCGATAACCGTTTTGTGAGGAATGGGATACGGGGTAATCAACTCAACATTTTCAGATCCAAGAATATTGTATGCTTGTTTAAGAAGGGGATAGTTTTTCCGTTTGTTTCGGGTATCCCCCAGAAACAAAATGTATTTTTTCTCTGGTTTCAATCCAAGTACCTCTCGAAATCCTTTCTTTTCAGCAAGGATACGCTTTAAGTATACTCCATTAGGAATAACGAACGATTTCTTTTTTAAATAAACGGCTTCTTGAATGTGTTTAGATTTACATATAATAGCCCTTACAAATGGCTGAATCATATAAGTTAAAAACAACAAGTACCTGCTACGTGGAATTATTTTGTCTTTTCCAATATATTCACCATAAGCATCCGTGCCCATTAAAGAAAGAACAACCGGTTGTTTTGAAAATGTCAAAACAGCTATCCATCCAGATAAAGTATAATGAGCATGAACTATATCAGGGTGCATATGATGAATATATTTGCGTAAGCGTTTGGCTTCTTTCAGGTAACCTCTCAAACCTTTTCCTTTCACAAGGAAATAGTCGACATGCATTCCTGCATTCTTTAAAGATTCGCCTTGATTGTAAACCACTGCACCAGGTTTACCGGGATCGTTGCTTTTATTTCCACTTGAGACGAAAAGGATGTTCATAGTTTACTATCATATAACTTCAAAGCTGCTTCCAATCTTAAATCATACGATTCGTTGGTATTGAAATCACCTTCTTCAAATATCCATTGGTTGTTATCAAAGATATAACGTCCGCGTTTGTTTTCAATAAGCATCTGATAAGGATCAGACTGACCGAAAATACATTGCATTTCATTGATCAGGTATCTCCCTTCCGATTCAAAAAGGTCAATTGCCTGAGAATAAAAGCCAAATCGGCTGGTTATCTTTTCAACAAAAGTCAATAAATCTGCCGGTGGAGGTCCATATTCTTTAACCAAGGTACCACTGGCTTTATCACCCTCTTTTACTTTTTTGTGGGCGAAAAAAGAATCTCCCATCCTGACAACCCGCCACTCATAATCATGCTTGATATATTCCTGTAGAATAAGAAATCCTTTCTGCTTATCCTCACCAGTTGTTTTATACCTTCTAAATTTATGTTTTATCCTGCCAGGATGAAATATATAGCTGGCTCCCCGCATAATAAGGCCACCTTTCTCCAAATTTGGGCCCGACCGCCTTGAAATGCCATTCCCTGAAAATATCTCTTCTAAATATTTTTTGGCTTGCTTGTGAGTGTTTAAAAGGGTTATGCCGCTTCCGGAGGCCCCTATATTGGTTTTTGCAACCAAAGAAATACGGATAGTGTCTAGAAAATGAATTGCCTCTTTTTTGCTATAGAAGACATACGTTTTAGGATGAGGCAACCCGTGCGCTTTCAGCCAATATGACAAATATCTCTTATTTTCATATATCAATACTTCTTCCAAAGTAGGGAAACAAAAATAACCTAAATTCCTTGAAAGAATTGCCAATCGCTCATCATAAAGATTCTTAAAAAAACTGGATAAACCACTAGGTTTCGTTAAAATAATATCAGGTCTAAAATCATTTATCTGTTCAAGCCAATCATGGCGCGTAATATCAATTGAAGTATAATCCAGGGTATCTTTCCTCTTTTCGCAAGCAATCTCCCATCTACGACCATCTGTAGCTTGTTCATTTTGAAGGATTAACGCCTTTGTCTTCTTTGCTATCATGTTTAAAAAAATTGGAACAGCCAAATAACTGTACTACAGATTTTCACCAAGCTTTCTCAAATACAAAATGGTTGAGAGATAATTGGCTGTGAATTCATCCTGTGGATATTTTTCCGTTATCTCCTTGTAATCTCCCAAATATACCGATGCCATCTTCTTTAATATTTCCTTGTTTCTGAAATAATCACCGCTTTTGTTTTTAACCTTTTTCTTCATATTCACATACCTAATTATCATATTCGGATTAAAAGGATGCAATAAATCATGGAAAGAAAAACCTCTATCTGTTTTTTGCTTAGCTAGCTTAGGGGCATTTCTGTTAACTAACTTTGCATAGAGATAAGCGCTCTTCAAAAAATTAGAACCCGTAGTGCCGGAAGTATACCCTCCCAAAAGGGTAGTTTTCGCTAATGCTTTGATAAATCTCATATCAAAAAAGGGAGCACAATTGGTCATCATATGGCGATATGACATAAGCTCATACCCAAAATATTTTCTTTCAACATCTCCGATCAAAAAGTGAAACATTCGTTTTTTGGGAGAATACAGTCCAAACAACGAGTTAATCCTTTGGGTATTGAATGAATCGATGAATTCTTTTTCGGATAATTCTATAAAAAACTCTGGATAATTTTCTTTTAAATAACTAAAATGCTGCTTAAGAACTTTCTCAAAACCCTCAGATAACATCAGTTCGAGGACCCATTGATTATATACATTGCTTGGTTGATAATCTTTACTTTTGATTAAATTGCTTCCACCTATCCCTGTGATTGCGAAATCGGCCTTATCCTGCAAATAATTCATCGAATAGAGATAATGAGACCTTATTGCAGATCGTAAACCGTCAGAGCGATAAATTGTTTCAGCAGCCCAACTTGAAATAGCTTCAGCATACTCGCCTTGGCCTAAGTCGATTGGCAGGTACTGGTATCCAAGGTTACCTGCATTTTCTGACGGAATCCATACATCAGGAGAGTCTTTTGAACCAAAAGAATATAAAACAATATGATCGTTTTGTAAAAACTTCGAAGCATATGCTAGCAAAATTCGCCCATCCCATCCTCCAGTCAGCGATATTGCAATTTTTTTACCTTCTTCTAAAATATCCAGAAAAATCTCATTTAAGGCATTATCAAGGAGATTAACGCTCTCGCTGAAATTTAAAGGCCTGTCAATCATTTCATCTTCGATGCTCCAGTAAGAAGAAAGCGAAAAAGCATTTGTCTTAAAAGACAAAATGCCAGCCGGGAATAAAGTATAAATACTTTTATAAAATGTCACATCTGAAATCACATAATTATAGAGTGAATATTGAGCAACAGCCCCCCAATTTATCATCAATTCATCTATTACATACTTAAACAAACCTAATCTTGTGGAAATTATGATTTCATCTCCTTGGCTATAATAGTAACATGGAATCAAGCCAAGTTTGGAGTTAATAATCTTAATTTCCGAAGCCGCAGCATCAACGCTTAGAATCAAAAAATTCCCGTCAAGTTTATAGAATTCTTTATTATTCAGGACTTTTGCAGCATTTTCAAGCAAAGCATCTTCGTTAATAACACCAGGAACATGGTCATTTATCCTCAAATCGCCCATTAACAGCAGCAAATAATTAGGTGATCCATAATGTAAAAAGTTTTGAACAGGTATTGCCTTACCGTCTTTTACCATGGTTA
>P_1C_Sed_2_UnCtyDRAFT_1000221_pt1 | contig 17770 bp, 14 predicted proteins | sample Pon1CUnioCityCA_4_FD_10229 | JGI IMG/M metagenome (IMG submission 10229) | reverse complement strand
ATGGCGGGTCATGATATTTTCATGAATGTTGCCGGCGGGGTCAAAGTCTCCGAGCCGGCCGTTGATTTAGGGATTGCTGCGGCCGTGGCTTCGAGTTTCCTGGATCGGGCAATCCCTGAGAAAATGATGCTTTTGGGGGAAATCGGGCTTGCCGGAGAGATCCGGGGCATTTCCCAGCTGGCGGCGCGAATCGGTGAGATCCGGAAAATGGGATTTACCCGCTGCGTTGTGCCGAAAAGCAGTTTGAAAGTCATTTCAAAAACCGAGGGCCTGGAGCTTGTCGGCATTAATCAACTCTCTGAAATGATGGATATTTTGTTTTGATATAAAATTGAAGCGCTCCATAGTGTTTGACACCGGATGAGAATCAGTATATGAAACGCCGCAACCAGAAATCCAGGCAACAACCTGATTATTATGCCAAAAAGGCCAGGCAGGACAATTTCCCGGCGCGCTCTGTGTATAAGCTGCAGGAGATTCAGAAAAAATCCCGCCTTATTCAAAAAGGCAGCAAGGTGCTGGATCTGGGGTGTGCGCCGGGCTCCTGGCTGAAGTACGCGGCGGAACTCACCGGAGACCGCGGGCGTGTTGTCGGTATTGACCAGAAGCCGGTGACAGAGAGCCTGCCGGCCCATGTACAGGTCTTGACCGAAGATGTCATGGAGCTGGCAGCAGACCCGGATAAATGCGCCTCCCTTATCGGGGGGCAGGCGGACGTGGTATTAAGCGATATGGCGCCGGCGACATCGGGTAAGAAGGATGTGGATGCCGCCCGCTCTTATCATTTAAGCCGGGCGGCCCTCGAGATTGCCGGGCGGGTGCTGGCGCCCGGCGGGGCGTTTGTCTGCAAGATCTTTCAGGGCGAGGATTTCGAAGGCTTTGTCCGGGAGGTAAAATCGGTTTTTCATTCGCATAAAATTTATAAACCCCAAAGCACGCGCAAGGAAAGCAGAGAGACCTATGTGATCGGGATGGGGAAAAAATAGGAGGAAAATTCATGGCAGGACACAGTAAATGGGCCAATATCAAGCACCGCAAAGGCGCGGAAGACGCAAAGCGGGGTAAAATATTCACCAAGCTGGTAAAAGAGATCATTGTGGCCGCCCGCATGGGCGGCGGGGATCCCAATGCCAACCCGAGGCTCCGGGCAGCCATTCAGAATGCCAAAAGCAACAACCTGCCCAAGGACAAGGTGGAGCGCTCCATCAAGAAAGGCACCGGCGAGCTGGAAGGCGTCAACTATGAAGAGACCAATTATGAGGGCTACGGGCCGGGCGGGGCTGCCGTTCTCGTGGAGTCCCTTACAGACAACAAGAACCGCACCGTCTCTGATGTCCGGCATATTTTCAGCAAGCATGGCGGCAAACTCGGAGAGAACGGGTGCGTGGACTGGATGTTCGATAAAAAGGGATGGATCGCGGTTAAAAAATCGGACGTCGATGAAGAGGCGCTGATGAGCGTTGCGCTGGATGCCGGGGCGGAAGACATCCGGGAGGAAGACCCGGAGAACTTTGAAATTATCACGCCGCCGGAAGCGTTCGAGGAGGTTAAGGCCGCCCTGGATGCGGAAGGCATCCCCTTTGCAAATGACGAGGTCTCGATGCTGCCCCAGACCTATATCAATCTCTCCGGCAAGGAGGCCGAGCAGATGTATCGGCTGATGGACGCCCTGGATGACAATGATGACGTGCAGAAGGTTCACACCAATGCCGATATCCCGGAGGATGTGATAGAGCAGATGCAGTAGCGCCGCTCGCCAAAAACGCATCCATGGGATGGCGGGGGGCGCGGCCGCTAAAGTTCAATCATTTTCCGGACGGCCTGCATGGCAGGTTCCCGAATATGTTCGGGGACCTTCACCAGGCCGCGAAGGTCTTCAAGGCTGGCTGCCACATCAGCTGGTTTAATTTTTTTCATATCCGCACATTTCATGTTTTCGGAGGCGGCAACGAAAGATTTGTCCGGGCAGGCCTTTTGCAGGGGATATAGCAGCCCCACTTCCGTTCCCACAATCAAGCTCCGGGCCTCCGAGTTCCGGGCATAGGCCAGCATGCCTGATGTGCTGGCCACTTCATCGGCAATCTCCAATACTTCCATGCGGCACTCCGGGTGGGCCATGAAAAGCGCTTCCGGGTATTCCTGCCGCCGCGCGGCAACTTCTTCAACCGTCAACTGGTCATGATACGGGCAGTAGCCTTCCCAGGCATATATGGTTTTGTCGGTTTTCGTGGCGGTATAATGGGCAAGGTTTCTGTCCGGCACCATTAAAACATCCTGTGAGTGGAGGCTGTTCACCACTTTTATGGAATTGGCGGACGTGCAGCAGATCGTTGACATGGCCTTTACCGCAGCAGAGGAATTGACATAGGTGACAACGGGGATGTCCGGAAATTCCCTAATGCGGGCAGAGAGCTGCTCGGGTGTGACCATTTCCGCCATGGGGCATCCGGCAGTCGGATCGGGCAGCAGGATGGTTTTGTCCGGGCAGAGGATGGAGGCGGTTTCCGCCATGAAATGGACCCCGCAGAAAACAATTACATCAGCTCCTGTTTTCGAGGCCTGGATGCTCAGTTCCAGGGAATCTCCGCAGAGATCGGCAATATCCTGGATCTCCGCCGGCTGGTAATTGTGTGCCAGAATAATGGCGTTTTTTTTATTTTTTAATTTCTGGATGGTCTTTGCGAGATTTTCTTCCATGGCAGTTCCACAATCCTTTTCGTTTACTTGCTCATTTGCATCACATCGGCGCTCTCGGGGATTTCAAATTTAAATTTGGAATCCGGGATGCTGTCTCTGAAACGGACATTCCTGAATTGGATTCGGGTCTGGTCATCGTAGGCATTCCGGGTTATCACGCTGTCTATGATAAAGGATTTTTTATCGATGTTTAAATAAATTTCAGACAAATCCAATTCCTTATCCCGGGGGAGCAGTTTCAGGGTGTAGTGGCCGTCCTGCCGGGCGGCTGTTTTTTCAACGGAAAATGCCTCTTTTACCAGTCCGATGTTGGATAAAAAACTGGCGCCTTTGCCGTTTCCGAAATAGGCCAGGGCATCTCCAACGATTACCTGGTTGTCGGCCGGGCGATGGATCCAAAGGGTGTCGCCATCGGAGATGATGGCATGGGCATCCGGGGTTTCGTACTCCCAGCGCATCATGCCGGGGTGCTTGAACCATACCTTGCCGGTGGCGGTGTCGGTGATATCCATGGCGACAAGTGTGGATTTCTGTACAAATTCGGCCTGGATTGCCGCCCCGTGATATCTGGACTCCAGTTTTTCAACGATCTGCCCCTTTGTCCGGTCGCTGGCATCCGCCCCGGCCTGGCAAAGGCCGGGGCCAGCAATTGCCAAAAGCAGCAGCCAGCAAGCTGTCGTATGGTAGAAAAAACGCATTCGGGCACTCCGTTTCATTTTTATTTTTTTACGGCGCCATCTAAAATCAGACTTTTTACGAGTCCATCGATATTGATCGATTAAAAAATGGCATTACTACCTGTTGTGCTTCATCCGGCAGGGAAAACCCTGCCGGATTTTTACCATAACGGGAGATTGGTGTAACCCAAAAAATGAAACCGGATGTTTGTGTTCCGCTCCCAGCTCCCGCAGACCAGGGAGCTGTCAAATTGCAAGGGGCCGTCCCAATCTCCCGGCCACAACGCCCGCCAGCCAAAATCGGATATCCGATCCCGGGGCAAGGCCGCCGGTCAAGCGAACCAAAACGTGTTTGCGTGTTAACCTTTTGATATTAAGGAAAAATACTATTTAGCCAATGCCCAGAATTTTCTTGACACATTTCGAAGCCTCTTGTATTTATAATATTTTATTCTTAAAAGCAATTTGAACAGTGTTTTATTTTTTGCGATTGGTTCTAACACTTAATGTATTGTGAGTTTAATTTAAGTCAGGAGGTTATTATGAGAAGAATCGAAAAGGCGGCCGTAATCGGTTCCGGTATTATGGGAGGCGGCATCGCCGCTCTTCTGGCCAGTGCCGGAATTCCTACAGTTCTTTTGGATATTGTCCCCTTTGATTTGAAAGAGGAAGAAAAAAATGATCCGAAAGCCAGAAACCGAATTGTCCAGGGCGGGCTGGACGCAGCAGTTAAATCCAAACCCCCTTTGTTCATGGACAAGAAAAAGGATGCGCAACTGGTCTCCATCGGCAACCTTGAGGACGATATCGACAGGCTCAAGGAGTGCGACTGGATCGTTGAAGTTGTGGTGGAGCGCCTTGACATCAAGCAGGATCTCTTTAAAAAGGTGGATGCTGTCCGGAAGCCGGGCTCGGTTGTCAGTTCCAACACCTCGGGCATTCCCCTGCAGCAGATGACGCAAGACCTTAGCGAGGATATGCGGCTGCATTTCCTGGGCACCCATTTTTTCAATCCCGTCCGGTACATGCATCTGCTCGAGATTATTCCCGGCCCGGATACACTGCCTGAAGTCCTTAATTTCATGGCCGATTTCGGTGAAAAATTTCTCGGCAAAGGCATTGTCTGGGCAAAAGATACGCCGAATTTTATCGGAAACCGGATCGGCGTCCAGAATATCGGCAAGGCCATGCAGGCCATGCTCGAGCACGGCGTCTCGATTCCGGAGGCGGACGCCCTTTTCGGCCCGCCCATGGGGCGGCCGAAAACCGCTGTTTTCAAGACTTCCGATCTCGTTGGCCTGGACACCATGAAGCATGTGGCCGACAACTGCTACAACATGTGCCCGGAAGACGAGATGCGCGACACCATGGCCCTGCCGGATTTTGTAAAAACCATGGTGGAAGAGAAAAATCTGCTCGGCAACAAAACCAAGGCGGGTTTTTACGCCAAGGAAGTGACGCCTGAATTCAAGCAGATCAGAAAAGTCATCAATCCGCAGACCCTTGAATATGAAGAATACGGCAAGGCCGATTTCCCCTGCCTGCAGGAAGCCAAAAAGAAGGAAGCCCTTCCCGAGAGCATGAAGGCCATTGTCTACGGTGACGACAAAGGCGCCCAGTATGCCTGGGACGTTGTGGCCACCGGCCTTATTTACGCTGCCAACCGCATCCCGGAGATTGCTGATACCATCGTTGATATCGACAACGCCATGAAGTGGGGTTATAACTGGGAACTCGGCATTTTTGAAACATGGGATGCCATTGGGGTCAAGGAATCCGTGGAAAAAATGGAGGCCGAAGGGCGGGCGGTCCCGGAAAAAGTCAAGGAAATGTTGAATTCCGGTGCGACCACCTTTTATAAGCTCGACGGCGCCACCAAGTTGTTCTTTGATTTTGCCACGAACAATTACAAACCGGTCCCCGTCAACGAAAAGCAGATCACCCTGGCCGATCTTAAAGCCAATAATAAAGAGGTCAAGTCAGTTGCCTCCTGTTCCCTGATCGATCTGGGCGACGGGGTTTTCAACCTGGAATTTCACACCAAGATGAACGCCCTGAACTACGAAATGGTCGAGTTCATGGCAGATGCCAGTGAATATGTCCGGCAAAACGGTGTCGGAATGGTCATCGGCAACCAGGCCTCCGGCATGCCGGCGGCATTTTCTGCAGGCGCTGACCTGAGCTACATGCTGGGATGCGCCAAGGAAGGCAAGTTTGATGAACTGGATCACTTTCTAAAGACTGCCCATGAAGGTATCATGAGCAGCAAATATGCACCGTTCCCCGTTGTTGCCGCGCCTCATGGCCTGGCCCTGGGCGGCGGTTGCGAGGTCTGCATGGCCGCGGATAAAATCGTTGCCAGCGCGGATCTGTTCATGGGGCTGGTTGAAATCGGGGCCGGGCTGCTTCCCGGCGGCGGCGGCATGATGCACCTGTGGCGCAATTACATCGAGTCCAAGCCGGATGCGGCAAACCTTACGGATTATGCCGGCTTTTTTGCCCAGGCCTTCATGCACGTGGCCCAGGCAAAAGTATCCGGTTCAGCAGCCGAGGCCCGCAACAGCGGCTTCCTCCGGCCGACGGACCGGATCATATTCAATAAGGACAACCAGATCGGCGAGGCCAAAAAAGAGGTTTTGAAATTGGTCGATGACGGCTATGTACCGCCCAGAAAGCGCAAACTTCCCATGCTTGGCCGCGAAGCCCACGGCATGATAGCGTCCAATATGCTCAACATGCGAATCGGCGGCTATATCACCCCGCACATGGAATTTATTGCAACGAAAATCGCCTACTGCATGGCCGGCGGTGATGTGCCAAAGGGAACGGCTGTCAGTGAAGAGTATATGCTTGGTCTGGAGCGCGAGGCCTTTGTGGAACTTTGGAAAACGGAAAATACCCAGAAAATGGCCGAACACATGATGAAGACCGGCAAACCACTGATGCTGTAATCGTGACAACCCCAGCCAAAAACCTAAATATTAGGAGGAGATACAGATGAGAGAAGCATATATCGTGAACTCGCTGAGAACCCCGGGCTGCCGGCGGAACAAGGGGGCGTTTGCGCAGACCCGGCCGGAAGACCTTTTGAAAACGGTCATTGATGCCGTTATGGAAAAGACGCCCAAGGTGGACAGAAAAGCCGTAGAGGATTTGATGATCGGCTGTTCCTTTCCAGAGGCCGAACAGGGAATGAATATCGGCCGCGTCATCGCCCAGATGTGTCAATTCCCGGATGCAACCACCGGCGCCACAGTCAACCGGTTCTGCTCGTCCGGGCTTGAGGCGATTGCGCTGCAGGCCATGCGGATCAAGTCCGGTTGGTGCGATGTGGCCATTGGCGGTGGCGTCGAATCCATGACCATCGTCCCCATGGGCGGCAACATGCCGCGGCCCCATCCGGTACTGGCCAATGAGAAGCCTGAGGTCTATATTTCCATGGGCTCCACTGCGGAAAACGTGGCCAACCGGTATGACATCAGCCGGGAGATGCAGGATGAATTTGGATACCACTCGCAAATGAAGGCGGCAAACGCCAAACAGAAGGGCCTTTACAAGGAACTTGTGCCCACTCCGGCTGAGAAGTGGGTGGAGCAGGCAGACGGAACCTGGGAGAAGAAAACCTGGCTTCAGGATTTTGATGACGGGATTCGTGAAAATACAACAATGGAAGGAATGGCCAAGCTGCGCCCCGCATTTGCGGCAAACGGTTCGGTTACCGCCGCCAACTCCTCACAGACCACTGACGGGGCCGCTGCAACGCTCGTCATGAGCGAGGATGCTGTCAAGGAATTCGGCGTTCAGCCCATTGCCAGGGTTAAATGCTACACGGTAGCCGGCTGCCGCTCGGACGAGATGGGTGTCGGGCCGGCCTATGCCATTCCCAAGGTTCTGCAGATGGCCGGTCTGAAAGTTGAAGACATCGGGCTTTTTGAGGTTAATGAGGCTTTTGCCTCCCAGGCCATTTATAGTCTGCAGCAGCTGGGACTCTATGACAACAAAGAGCTGTGGGCATCAGACAGTGACAGGCGCATAATCAACGTCAACGGCGGCGCCATTGCGCTGGGCCACCCCCTGGGCTGCACGGGCGCCAAGCTCTGCGCCCAGCTCATCAATGAAATGAAAGAGCGCGGTGTCAAGTACGGCGTCGAATCCATGTGTATCGGCGGCGGTATGGGTGCTGCGGCCATTTTTGAACTGTGTGACTGATCGCGCCCGGTTTTTCGGCGTGGATATCATTAAAAAGGCTGCCCGCTTGCGGGCAGCCTTTTTTGCTTTTGCTTATGTTTTTTTCAATCGCTTCCTACCCTGTCATCTTCCTTAGCCAGGAAAATGTTTTACGGGGCTGGTGCTTGACGATCATGACCGGAATCGCCTTTTCCATGATTCGAAATGTTTCAGAGAGGTTGCCCAGCAGTGAGGTGACGGTGGTGGTATCGCCCTGGGCTCCGACAACGATCAGCCGTGCATTTTGCTTTTCAGCCCGGTGATAGATGTTTTCGGCCTCGCTGCGCATCTGCTCGCCTATCTCAATATGGCAGGGAATGCTATCCGGCGAGAGGTCATATGCCTTGAAAAGTTGTTCCTGGATTTTTTTCGCCTGCTGCTTGTTATAACTGGAACTTCGGCCCGTGGTGGCCGGAAAATAAGCCCGGGTGGGGTCGAAAATGAAATGGCAGGACATCTGCACGCCCCATGTTCGCGACAAATCCAGGCCTCGCTCGAAGGCCTTGAGAGATTCATTTGAAAAATCCACGGCGCACAGGATCGGATCAATGCTTTGTTTTGCATGTTGGGGGACAAACAGGATGTCGCTGGCCGCTTCGGAGGCGATTTTACCGCTATACCGGGCCTTTCGGTTTTCTCCGGATTTTTGCCCGACCAATGTCATATCAATGCTGTTTTCCTGAATATAGGCAATAATCTCTTCGGCCGCGTCTTCATAGCCTACCTGGGTGGCCACCTCCCACCGGCATTTTTCCTCGAAAAGCTCATCCACGGATTTTTGCATTTCCTTGCGGATAATCGCATTGAGATCGGTCTCCACATCCGGAAAATCCCGGTCCGCGCGATCCGGAAGGTCGTAAGCCTGGATGGCATGGAAAAAAGTGACTTGTTCCGCGGGCAGGGTTTTGGCCATAAACGCGGCATAACTGATCAAAAAGGGATCAATGACGGTTAAATCCAGGCACACGAGCAGATTTCGCACCGGCTGGAGTTTGGGGAAGTTGGCTTGCTGTTCCATATCGGCAAGAATCATGGTTTTTGTTGGGTTAACGGTTTTTGAGATGCATCCGGGTCAGCATCCGGCTGGGCATCTGGGTCTTTTTCTTTATGGAGCAGTCGTTCAATGAGCTCCTGGTAGGATTCGCGTTCAACTGCCTTGGCCCGCAGCTGTTCGGTTTCATATTCATTTTTAAGTCCCTTCCAGAGGCTGTATGCCATTATGAGCAATAGGGCGGCAAAAGGCAAGCCTGTTGTGATGGAGGCTGTTTGAAGCGCACCAAGGCCGCCGCCGAGCAGCAAAACAGCGGCAACCGCGCCTTCCATGACGGCCCAGAAAATCCGTTGGCCTACCGGTGAATTGAGTTTGCCACCGGATGTAAAGGCATCGACCACCAGGGAGCCCGAGTCCGATGAGGTCACAAAGAAACTGATCACCAGGGCAATGGCCGCAAAATTGGTCAGCTCCGAGAAGGGAAAATGCTCCAGCAGGTAATAAATGGCCACTGCCACATTATCTTTTACCGGACCGGCGATGCTGCCCGCGTTTCTCATTTCAATATCAATGGCTGAGCCGCCGAAAGCGGTGATCCATAAAAAAGTCAACAAAGTGGGAATAATCAGCACGCTTAGCACAAATTCTCTGACCGTGCGCCCCCTGGATATTCTCGCAATAAACATGCCCACAAAGGGAGACCAGGAAATCCACCAGGCCCAGTAAAAAACCGTCCAGCTGTTCTGCCACGAACTGTTTTTATAGGACTCCGTCCAGAAGCTGTTGTCGAAAAAATTTCCCAGGTAAGCCCCGGTATTCTGGACAAACGAATCCATGATCAGAACACTCGGCCCCAGGATTAAGAGAAAGACCAGCAGGCCAGCGCCAAGGCTGAGGTTCATTTCACTGAGGCGTTTAACTCCGCGGTCAAGGCCGGAAACCACCGACAGGGTGGCGGCAAGGGTGATCATTGCAACCAGCAGGACTTGCATGTTGGCGTTGTCCGGGACTCCGAACAAATGGTGCAGGCCGGCATTGACCTGCTGAACCCCAAACCCGAGGGATGTGGCAAGCCCGAAAAGGGTTGCGAGAACGGCCATTACATCGATCAGGTCGCCCCAGCGGCCGTGGATCTTGTCGCCCAACAGCGGATAGAAAATCGAGCGGATGGCCAGGGGGAGTTTCCGGTTGAAGGCGAAAAAGGCAAGCGCCATGCCCACCAGGGCATATATTCCCCAGGGGTGGAGGCCCCAGTGCAGAAAGGTCGTTTTCATGGCAGTGCCTGCCGCGGAAAGCGCGTCTTCACCACCGTACGGCGGATTGATAAAGTGATGAATCGGCTCGGCCACGCTCCAGAAAAGGATGCCGATGCCCATGCCGGCACTAAACAACATGGAAAACCAGGAAAGCCGGGAGAAATCCGGAACGGCGGTTTTGCCCCCCAGCCGGATTTCGCCGTATCTGCTGAAAGCGATAAACAGCATGACAAACAGGTAGAGATTGACGGAAAGCACCAAAAACCAGCCAAAGTTATCGGAGATAAAGCTTTGCGTGGCGGAGAAAACCGCTTTCATCGGTTCTCCCACAATCAGGGTGACAGCGATGAAAAGGACCGCAAGGAGGGCTGCCGGCCAGAAGACAGGCGGGTGAATATCAAAAAACCGGTTTTGCCCCGTTTTCCCTGATGTATCGGTGCTTGTAGATTTATCCGTCATGAGCAACTCTCTTCGGCCTCTCTGCACGGGTGACTGTCAGAGGCTACTTGATCCCGGGCATTTTATTCTGCTATATAAAAGCTTTCTTTTTAAAAGCGCTTTCGCCTTAAATGGGCTTCTGGGATAAATGCAGCAGAATGCCGAAAAAATGCAGCAAGCTGCCGCCCAAAACAAAAAGGTGCCATATGGCATGGTGATACGGCAGTTTTTTCCAGACATAAAAACCAATGCCCAGGGTATAAAGAAGCCCCCCGGCAATGATCCAGGCAAGCAGGCCTTCCGGCAGCAGGACCAGCATCGGCTTGATGGCGATCACCGCCAACCACCCCATTGCCGCGTATAGCGCGAGACTGACGGCTTTAAACCGGCCCATGAATAACAATTTAAAAATCACGCCGCCTATCGCCAGGGTCCAGATGATGCCAAAGAGCGTCCATCCCCAGGGTCCTCTCATGGCGATCAATGTGATCGGGGTATAGGTGCCGGCGATTAAAAGAAAGATACTGGCGTGATCCATTAGTCGAAAAAAGGCCTTGAGCTTGTGGTGCGGCCATGCATGATATAGCGTGGAGGCCAGGTACAGGATGAACAAGGTGCTGCCGTAAATACTGAAACCGACGCTGCGCCATGGGTCCTGATAATTGCCCGAAAAGAGGATGAGCGCTACGATGGCGGCGAGGCTTAAAGCCGCTCCCGCCCCGTGAGTGACGCTGTTTGCAATTTCCTCGCCGGATGTATAATCTCTATGCAGAGATGTCGTCGCCATGATGCCTTTCATTGATTAATATTTGAGGGGTTCCAAGTCTGTCTTTGCTGTTCATGGGTAAGGGCGTGCGGGATGAGACCGCCAGCACCGCGTAAATTTATAAATATATCTGCTTATCCGGTTTCCTGCAACCCTAAAATGAACTCCCTGGTCGGGGGAAATGGTTAATTATTTGACTCGGGCGGGATCTTTTCTATATTTATTAGTTAAAGCGGTTCTCTTAATGGCGGGGTGTCTCAATTTGAGAAAGACATGCGGATGTTGGCGCATTTCAAAAATTTTTTAGCGGATATCTCGGATCCGGTGTATTTGATGGATCCGGAAGGCAAGATCCAGTACTTCAACCATTCGGCCTGTCGTGTGCTGGGGGTTGAAGCCGTTGACGAGCCAGCCGGCTTCCTGCTGTCGGACTGCCATCCGCAATGGGCGGAGGCTATTATACGGCGGGAGGGCATCCCCTTTGCCATTGCCAATGGGCGATGGCGCGGGGAAAGTGCGCTCCTGATCCGTGGAGGTATGGAATTGCCGGTTCTGCAGATCATACGGGTGCATCACCGGGGCGGGGATGGAATTGACGCGTTTACCTCGGTTTTCAAGGCGGACAAGGGGAAGTGCTTTGAAAAAGTCAGATCGGTTGACCGTTTTATCCAGCTGGAAACCCTGATCCGGCTGTCTAAAAATGTTCTGCAGGAGGAAAGCCGGCAGGGGATGATTCAACAGGTGGCGGCTTCAGCCTGTGAATTGACCCGGGGCAATATCTGCATGTTTTGCCGGATAGCGGATTCAGGTCATATAAGCATGGAGACCGCCGCTGAGGGATGCGTGATTGATTCTCCCCTTGGCCGGCAGATGCGACATTTACTGGCCAGCCCGAAATTTGGGGCAGCTATCAGGCAGCGAAAATCCGCACGGCTCGGGGTCGCTGAAATTTTGGATGGCACGGAGTATGCCGGCCAGGCCGCTGACCGGGACGAAACCCTGCTCAAGCATTTGGTTTATGCCCGTTTAAGGGAAAAGCCAGCGGAGGCCTCGGGGTTGATAGTTGTCGGCAACACGGATAACGTGGCCTTTAGCCCTGAGAATGAAGCCATGTTGATTCATATGGGCGCTTTTACTGAATTGGCGTTCAATCATCTGCACGCCCAGCAGGAAGCCGGCCGTCGTTCCCGGGAAATGGAGTCCATTTTTGCCAATCTCAAGGAGGCGGTCATGGTTTGTAATGCCGACGGCTCTCCGGTCATGGCCAATCCAGCCTGCATCAGCTCCCTGGGGTTTGATCCGTCGGGATACCCCTGCCGGGAGATTACACGACAGCTTCGTCTCTCGTATCCGGACGGCTCCATTGTGGCTGCCGAGGAAATGCCTTTTGCCCGGGCGCTTAGAAATGAATCCATGCTTGATGAGCGCTATTATGGTTATGACGCTAATGGGCACTCTATCGTCTATGTGATTTCTTCTACGCCCCTATACCAGGGAGACCGTGTAACCGGGGCGGTGACGGTATGGCGGGATGAAACCGATCTGGAGCGTCTGACGGAGCAGTTGATATCCGAGCAATCCGCCCTGCAGACCATCATTAAAAGCGCACCGGAAGGGATTTTGGTGGTTGACAGGCAATGCCGGGTGACCATGGCCAATCCCGCGGCCGTTCGTTTATACGGAGGGGAGATCCCCCTGGGACAGCCGCTGACCGCGCAGTCCGGTTTAGAGATGATGTACCCGGACGGAACCCCTTATAACCCCATTGATCTGCCGCTGACCCGTTCGGTATTTTACGGGGAAGAGATGGTTGACCAGGAGATGGCCATTTCCCTGCCGGGTGGGGGGACCCGGTACCTGCTGATTAATACCACGCCCATAAAAAACAACACGGGGGAGATTATTGGCGGGGTGGGCATCTCTCATGATATCACCCAGCAGCGCACTGAGAAAGTGCAGCTTCAGCAGGACAAGGATCAACTTGAAAGGCGGGTGACGGAACGGACGGTGGAGCTGGAGTCCCTCATTGAGACCTTGAAGACGGAAATCGAAGAGCGCAAACGGGTGGAGCAGCAGTTGCGGGAATCGCGAAAGGAGCTTCGCATGCTCTCAAGGCGCGCGCTGGAGGCGCTTGAAGCGGACAAGCAGGTTGTTGCCAAGGAACTGCATGACAGTATCGGCGCCAGTCTTGCCGCCATCAAGTTTACACTGGAAGACCGGCTGTCCACCATGAAGTCAGTGCCGCATGAGGACAGCGTATCGTTTGAAAAAATTGTATCTTACCTGATGTATACCATCAAGGAGACCAAGCGCATCTCAGCGTCTTTGCGGCCGACAACACTTGACGATTTGGGACTGATGGCCACGATTGACTGGTTCTGCCGGGAATTCAGCATGTTTTACAAAAAGATTCAAATCACCCAGGATGTCGCCATTGATGAATCCGATTTATCAGAGGCCATGAAGATCGTAGTTTACCGAATCCTCCAGGAGGCCATGAATAATGCCGCCAAGCATGCCAATGCCTCCCAAATTCACTTCACCTTGAGCCGCCAGGATGGCGGTGTGCAGATGACTGTAAAAGATAATGGCTGTGGATTTGAACCCCGTTCCAGGCTTTTTGCCAGTGACCCCTTGAGCGGGCATGGCCTCCAGGGCATGCGGGAGCGCGCACAACTGTGCGGCGGTCGGTTGGAAGTCGATTCCCGTCAGGGGGAAGGCACCCTGATCACGCTGGAACTGCCGTTTTGACCGCAAGCTTGAGGGAACGGTCATTAAAAAAATTTATGAAATCCCCTATAGCGTTTAATCGTTTTTGGTATTATCCTACAAGTACGTAGGATAGGTATCGGCGCTATCCTTCATGCCGCTGAAGTTTTGGGCATATATTGAAGGAAGCAAAACGGGTTTTAAAAAAGCCAGGGTTGCCCTTTCCTTAATTAATTTGAAAAAAATTAAAGAAAAATCTGCAAAATGGGTTTTATAAACGAGGAAATGTACAAGGATATGACGGAAGCGTGGCGCTGTTATATCAGGCAGGTGGAATCCTCATTGAGAACGCTTGAGAAGGAAATTCAGCAAGCTACCCAGGATGGCGGACAACTCACGCAGGAATGGATACAGCATGTGGACCAAGTGATGGATGAGCTCAACAACAGTATCTTCTCCATCGGTGAACCCAAGTGGGCTGACAGCGAGGATGCGGAACTGATAAAGAATTTAAAAATACGGATTTATGAATTCGGCAATCAGTTTCACCAAATCCGGGGTCAGGCCGTGTGAGGGAAGCGGATTCCCCCCCCAATTTTTACCAAAACAAAGAGGGGGCGTTTAGAGGTCTATTTTTGTTGCACAATGCCTTGATCGAGGGCAAAGGCGGTCAATGCGGCAGCGTTGTGAAGATTAAGCTTCTGCATGATATTGGCCCGGTGCTTCTCCACCGTTTTTACGCTAATGTTTAAAAGATTACCGATTTCTTTGTTAATATAGCCTTCCGCAAGCAGTTTCAAGACTTCCCGTTCGCGTTGCGTCAGGGATTCCCGTGAGGATTTCGATTTAATTTTTTTATGCCCTTCAAGGTAGCCTTCCATCACGTTTTCGGCAATTCCCGGGCTGATATAGGTTTTTCCGTTTAAAACACTGTTGATGGCCAACAGCAGTTCATCGCGGCTGGCATCTTTAATGCAGTATCCATTGGCGCCGGCTTCAAAGGTTTCAATCACGTATTGATCCGACTCATGAATGGTTAGCACAAGAATGCGCATGTCCGGAAACTGGCGGCGGAGTTCTTTTATCACACTGATCCCGCTTAACCGGGGCATGGATAGATCCAGAAGGAGCAGGTCGGGTTGTTTTTTCTTGATGGAATGAATCGCTTCCAGTCCATCCCTGGCCTCGCCAATGACCTCGAGTACCTCTTTTGATGCCAGCATGGCTTTCAGGCCGTCGCGGAACAGTTGATGATCTTCTGCGATAAAGACGGTTTTTTTTTCGTTCATGATGTTTGAATCCAAACAATCCGTTAATCCGTTGCGGTCCATCAAAAGACATGAGATGCGTCATGGAAAAAATCTATAGTATTGGATTTATAATAAACAGTATAAGTTTTGTAAATATAATTTTTTATCAGGACTGAGGATTTGGCTTTGGATAAATCTGGATAATGAACGAGGCAGGCCAAAAACAAGCGGAATCAGAACGGGCCCGGGTAGCCCTGAACCATTCCAGAGCCTGCACCTTTTCTTATTCGGGCAGCCAGGCCTCGATTTTCTGAGGATTTTCTCTCATCCATTGGACCGCGCTTTTATAGGGGTTGCCGCTTTGCCGGATATAGTCCATAACTGCATGAAGGTCATCGGTTTCCCACTGGAAATTGTCAAGGAAGGCGAACAGATCAGGCTTTTGGGACTCCAGATTTTTCCGGACAATAGTTTTTAAGTATTCCGTGCCGCCATAGATTTTTTTGGGGTCCTCCAGGTACTTTAAGTCGAAGCGGTGGAATTTCCAATGCGGTGTCCAGCCCGTGACCACGACCCACTCCTTATTCTTGATTTTATCCTGTAAAACCATGGTCATCATGGCCCCGGAGCCTTCCTCGAGCTCCAGGCCTTCTATATCGTATGCCGCTAAGGCTTCCTCAGTGGTCGACATGATCCGGGCGCCATGATCGATGCCCGTGATCTGGCCGTTGAATTTGTCCGCGTGGGCATCCAACGCTGCGATGGAATCAATCGTGACATAGGCGGGGACCACCAGGCCGATTTTGGTGCCTTCCAGGTTGGGCCCCAGATTGACCACATCGTTTTGGAACTTTTCGTAGTAATGCGCGTGCAGGCTGGGCAGCCAGGCGCAGACAAACCCATCCAAATCGCCGCTGGCCGTATCCTGCCAAATGGCTGTGGCACTGACAGAAGTGAGTGTCACCTCATAATCCAGTTTTTTCTGCAATACGGCTTTTATCACATGGGTGGCGGCGGTTGCGCTTGCCCATTGCACATAGCCGATCCTGGCTGACTTTTTTGCCATGGCATTGCCGCATAACCCCGTAGCGGCAAACATGCCGGCAAGCAGGAAAATTATTATGTTTTGTTTGAGGTTCATGCAGCGTGCCTTTTGTCATGTGGTTTTAGAAAATCGAGCGATTTCCCGGGTGCCGGAGTTTCCCGGACGAGTAACTGATCAACTAATAACACATGAGTGCCCACGATGTCAAAACACTATCAATGGGCATTAAACAGGGGGCTGAAAAGTGGAACTGAAAAATATTGTGGGAGCGCAGATGGGGAAAGGCCGGAAAATCGGGTTGCCCCTTCCGGTAATCAGGTCTTCTCGCCCAGATCAGGGAAGGGGAAGTCTTACGAATCTTTGCATTATTATATGGACATCACCGGGGCATTGCTCCCGGTGATGTCTACAAATCGGCGCAAGTATTGAATTGGAGCCAAAACAGGCACCCGCTAGGAAGCCATGCCCATTTGCGCCAGCTCTTCGTAATCCGGAAGTTCTTTCTTTAAATAATCCCGGATTTTTACCAGGATATCGCGCTCCACCTGACGGACGCGCTCCCGCGAGATGCCCAAATGATCCCCAATCTGCTGAAGCGTCTGGGGGCTTTCCGCATAAATGCGTTTGTCGAAAATATTGCGTTCCCGCACGGTCATGGTTTTCCGGAACTGAACCACCTTCTGGCGCAGGAGATCCGTCATCTGTTTTCTTGAAACCTGGGATTCGGTGGATTCGTCATTGGACTCCAGCACTTCCAGCCACTCCGTATCCGACTCCGCATTCAACGGGGAGTCGAGAAAAACATTGCTGCTGTGCAGGCGCTGGTCCATATCAATGATATCATCTTCGGACACACCGCATTTTTCGGCCAGGCGATCCGGTGTGGGGTTGATCCCCCGACTCGCAAGCCGGTCTCTTTCCTGGCGAAGTTTGAAAAATAGTTTGCGCTGGCCCTCAGTGGTAACGATTTTGACGACCCGAAAATTGTCCTGAATATATTTCAGGATATAGGCTTTGATCCAGAACGCGGCATAATAAGAGAACTTGACATTGCGCGTCGGATCATATTTCTGGGCTGCCCGGAGCAGTCCGATGTTGCCTTCCTGAATGAGGTCATTCATATTATGTTTCCAGAACCGCTGGAACTTCATGGCAATTTTAACTACGAGGCGGAGATTGCAGACCACCAGCCGGTAGACTGCAGCCTGGTCGTTATCCTCTTGCACGCGCCGTGCCAGCTCTTTTTCATCTTCCCGGGTAAGCAGCTTGTGCCTGCGGATATCTGCCATGTAGCGCTGCAGGGCATCCGAGCCGGTGTTGCCGGTTTCTGTCTTTTGCTTTTTGGTTCCGGCAGTTTCGGTTTTTGTCGGGGTAACTGTCGCAATTTTTGTTTTGATTCCCGGGATTTCAGGTTTGCTCGTTTCGGTAAACATTCTACATCTCCCTTCATTGCCGACGGTTATCATTCAATATTTATGGCCGCCCATGACGTACGCAATATCGCAGTTTTTGCAAAAGACCACCTTGGCCGGCCGGGCCGCTTGAATTTAGGCCTCACTATATTTGGGTTTGAAGCAAAAGGATATTGGGGTAAGGATGTATTTTAGGCAGTAGGGGTATGTAGATGGTGTAGGAAAAGACTGCATTTTTTTTGCTCCCTTTATGGGGGGGGGTGGGTGGGGGACCGAGGGATTTGCAATAAACATGAACTATG
>P_1C_Sed_2_UnCtyDRAFT_1000220_pt1 | contig 17837 bp, 18 predicted proteins | sample Pon1CUnioCityCA_4_FD_10229 | JGI IMG/M metagenome (IMG submission 10229) | reverse complement strand
AAGCCGATAACGGCTGGCGCAACCATGTGGCTGCCGACAATGACGCCCATGCGCCGGGTCTGCTCCGGAGAATCGGTATGTATGTCGAGTTTCTGGGTATGCATGGCGGTTTTCGGCCGGTGTTAAATGTGGTTGCTCCGCTATGGCAGCTCCTGGACGGGGATCTGCCAGCGGGCCTCATCTGTTGCGTTTGTGCCGGATTTCAGGTGCTGAATGGTTTTTGGCAGCTGTTTCATGACATCAGAGGCCAGATATCCAAACGGCCCCAGGGACGCGCAAACTTCGTCAGCCGCGGCCCCATGCAGAAATACAGCGATACGCGCAGCCATGTCAGGAGGATAGCCCTGGGCGATAAAACCGCTGATCAGGCCGGTCAACACATCCCCCATACCGCCGGAGGCCATTCCCGGGTTGCCGGTCGGGTTGATGTAGATCTGGTCGTCCGGCTGGGCAATAACGGTCCGGGCGCCCTTGAGTACTACGTAGGCGCTGTATGACTCGGCAAACTCCCGGGCGCAGCCGATTCTGTCCGCCTGAACCGCCCGGCTCGTTAAGCCTGTCAGGCGGCCCATTTCGCCGGGATGCGGGGTAAGGACAACCGGGGCATGCGTATTAATCAGGATACCCGGCTCCTCGGCCAGGTTGTTGAGACCGTCGGCGTCAATAATCACCGGCACCGGGCTCTCCTGGACCAGGCGTTGGACCAGACGGCAGGTGGCCGGATCTGTTCCAATACCGGGGCCCAATGCCAGGCAGCGCTTGCCTTCGAGCAGTTCCAGCACCTGATCAGCCGCTTCATCGCTCAAGTGCCCGTTAGATGTCTCCCGCAAGCCGGCAGTCATGGCCTCCAGCGCCTGGGGCGCCAGTACCGGCGTCAGGCTCTGCGGCGCCCCCAGGGTTACCAGCCCCGCCCCGGCGCGCAGGGCGGACATGGCGGTCATGGCCGCGGCGCCGGATTTGCCGGGAGCCCCGGCAACCACGAGCACGTGTCCGGTGTCCCCTTTATGCATATCTGCGGGCCGGGAAGCAATGATGCGCCGGAGATAGTCCGGATGGAGCAGACTTTGTCGGGGATCAACGCTACGGGCGATATAGGGGGGGATCCCGATATCAATTATATGGAGATCTCCTGTAAAAGCGGCGCCGGGCTGCTGGACCTGACCGGTTTTGGCAAAGGCAAAAGTGGCTGTCAGGGCGGCTTTTATACAGATTCCGCAGGGTTTGCCGGTGTCCGCATGAAGCCCTGAGGGGATGTCTACTGCCAGTACGGGCCGTTGCAGGCTGTTAACAAAAGCGATGACTGATTGGAGGTATCCTTTGACTTCCGAGTTCAGGCCCGTGCCAAGGATGGCATCCACCCAGATTTGTTTTTGAGCCATCTCCGGGCGGTACTTTTCAAAGGCCTTCTCGTCGGGCAGCTCCGTCACCGGAACGCCCAGGGTCCGCAGCAAGCTAAAGTTGGCTGCCGCATCGCCCTGGAGCCTGGCACTTTCCGAGAACAGATAGAGTTTTACGTTGATGCCCTGCTGGAACAAATAGCGCGCGATCACAGATCCGTCGCCCCCGTTGTTGCCCCGTCCGGCTGCCACAGCAACGGCGGCGGAAGAAAGATCCGGGTATTGCCGCATCAATACCCGGGCAGCGCCCCGGCCGGCGTTCTCCATCAAAAGTCGTGCTGGCAGGCCGAAGGCTTCAATGGTCTGCCGGTCCATCTCCCGCATTTCATCAGCTGTTACAAGATCCATAAGGCAACCTAACCCTGGAAGTTCATCCGTGAAAATATATTATTTGATTAACTCCTGCATCTGACGTACGGCTTGTTCCATGCCCACCAGGGCAGCGCGGGCCACGATGCTGTGGCCGATGCTGAATTCGTCGATTTCAGGCAGGCCCTTAAAGGCCTTGATGCTGTTGTAGCAGATTCCATGGCCGGCATTCACCTCCAGGTTCAGTTCCCTGGCGGTTTTAGCGGCCTCCCGGATATCGGCAAATGCTGCTGATTTTTCCTCCGCGGCTTTCGCCTCGCAGAACCGGCCGGTATGGATTTCAACCATTTCCGCGTTCAAGGCGCGCGCCTGGTGAATCTGGTGTGAGTCCGGGTCAATGAAAAGACTGACAGGGATACCTTCCCGATGAAGAATCTCAATGGCCTGCGCAACAGTGTCGGCAAGCGCTGACACGTCAAGCCCCCCTTCGGTGGTAACTTCCTCCCGTTTCTCGGGCACCAGGGTGACAAGGTCGGGGCGGACGTCTGCGGCAATCGAAAGCATTTCATCCGTTGCCGCCATCTCCAGGATCAGCTTGGATAGAACGGTCTGTTTTAATAGATAAAGATCCCGGTCCTGGATGTGCCGCCGGTCTTCCCGCAGGTGAACGACGATACCGTCGGCCCCGCCTATCTCGGCCAGCACGGCGGCGGCCACCGGATCGGGGTAGTCCGCCCCCCGGGCCTGGCGCAGGGTTGCAATGTGATCAACATTAACTGCGAGTGTAGCCATGGTGGATTTTCCTTATACTGAATTAGTGCCTTAACATAATATAATAAAGGCTATCCTGCCATCCCAATTTCCAGGTCCAGGGAGGTAATCTGTTCCAACAGCGCTTCACTTTTTTCATCCATCCGGCGGGCCTGGGCCTCTTCGGCAACGTGATCGTAGCCGTAAAGATGCAAAATCCCGTGAATCAGGAGTTCCTTGAATCGCGTGGGCATGCTTATGTCCATCTCCGCGGCTTCCCGGGCGGCAGTGTCCAGAGAGATGACCACGTCCCCCAGAAGATCCGGGCTGATACCGGAAAATTCACCCTCGCCCATGGGAAAAGCGATCACATTGGTCGGCCCCTCCCGGTTTAGGTATTGTTGGTTTAAATCGGCGATGGCAGTGTCGTCAAGAAGCAAAACAGAGAGTTCGGCCTCAGGATTGCCCAAGGCGTTTAAGAGGATTTGGGCTGCTTTCCGTATCTGTTGCGTTGACAGGTGGAACCGGTTCTGCCGGTTGTCGATCCATATGGTCATTTTTACCTCGCGCCGGTTCAGCTGTGGGCGGCTCCGGATATTCAACCCGGTGATGATAAATGCCGTTTAATATTTTATTGAAACTTCTGGCGATTTTATGGAGATCCGAAAGGGTCAGGGGGCATTCATCCAGTTGATTGTCTGAGAAAAGTTTGTTGATAAGCTGCTGGACCAGGCCCTGGATTCGTGATGCTGTTGGCTGCTCCAAACTTCTGGCGGCGGCTTCCACCACATCGGCCAGCATAACCAGGGCAGTCTCCCGGGTTTGGGGTTTGGGGCCGGGGTAGCGAAAGTTATCAATGTTGACGCAGCCCTCTTTTTTTTGTTTTCTGGCTTTTTCATAGAAAAAGGAAATCAGGGTGGTGCCGTGGTGCTGTTTGATGGCATCGATGATTTCATTGCCGAGTTTTTTTTCCCGGGCCAGTTCCACCCCGTTTTTGATGTGGGAGGTCAGAATGAGGCAGGACATGGACGGGGCCAGTTTGTTGTGAATATTTTTGCCGTTTTTTTGGTTTTCGATAAAATACATGGGGTTTTTGAGTTTGCCGATATCGTGGTAATAGCCGGAAACCTTGGCCAGCACCGGGTTGGCGCCGATTTCAGAGGCAGCGGCTTCAACCATGGAGCCCACGATAACCGAGTGGTGGTAGGTCCCCGGCGCCTCCAGCATCAGACGCCGCAGCAGGGGTTTGTCCAGGTTGGAGAGCTCAAGGAGCGTGCTGTCCGTTGTATAGCCAAACGCCATCTCCATTAGCGGGATTACCCCGGCGGTAATGATTCCCGCTATGATGCCGCCGGCAAAGGCGAATGTCCAGTCCCAGGGGAGCTTGAAGCCGCTGAAATCGGCAATGTAGATGCTTACCACCGTGGCCAGCAGGATGTTTAAACCGCCAAGCTTGGCCCCGGCCTGGATAAAGCCCTTGCTCTCCTTGCAGTCCTGGCTCCAATAGGCGCCCATGATGCTGTTTAGCAGAAAATAGAAGCAGAAGCCGTAGCTGTTTTCAAATGCCATGGCGGTTAAAAGCCCCATCACAATGGCAAAGGGAAATGCGATGGTAAAGCCCAGGAATTGGCAGATGGTCATGGCGCCGGCAGCAATCGGGATGCTGTAATAAATGGATCCCGCAGATAGTGCAAAGGGAGCCTCCGGGGCCAGAACCTGGGCGAGGGAGACTGAGAGCTGGAGAATCAGCAGGGTCATGACGACAACGAGACCGATGAAGAACAGATTTCTGTTCTGGTACTGCAGGAGTTCATTCTGGTGTTTGAGATGGATAAAATAGGCGATGGTTAAGAGTGTCATGATGATAAAGGCGGTTCCGGCACCCTTTTTCAGGAGTTCCTGTTTACCGCCCTGACTTTTGAGGGCCTGGAGTTTGAGCATGTGCATGGGGGTGACCCGTTCGCCCTCGCGCAGGATCATCTCGCCTTTTTTTATCTTGTACAGGACGGGCTTTATTAACTCCGAGGCGCCTTCGCGCCGTTTTTGCGTCTCGCTTCGGTTGAGGGTGATATTGGGCTGGATCAGCCGCTGGGCAAAATCAACCGTCAGGCTCAAAAGAGAATAATCCATTCCCTTAAACATCGGCTCCCCGGTGACCCTGACCATGGCTTTGGCCTGGTCAAGGTCGTAGAATTGGTCCAGTTTGCGGACCACGGATTCCTTTTCAGAGCCAACGGGTTTTAAGATAATGCCGGTTTCGCTTTGCCTTAATAACAGGTCTTTGTTTGCCACCACGCCGTTGTCTAAGATTCGGGTGAGCATCTTAATGATTAATTCAGCAATTTCAGCGGAAAACCGTTCCCTCCGTAGTATCCGGTACGCCCCGCTGCTAACGCTGATCCCCAGGATTTTTTCGAATTCGGGCTTGAGCTGCCGAAGGCGGTTGTCCACGGCATCCACCTGAACCGGCGAATCGTTTTGCTCAAGCGCCCGGGCGTTTTTCCGGTAGACGGAGCGCAGCCGGCCGAATGCGTTTCTGACTTGACGGGTCAGCTCACCGGCCAGGGTTTGGTCATGGTCATAAACGGTTAAAACGCCATCCCTGGCACGAGTTTGTTTTTCCCCGGTGGCCAGCTCATCCTCGACCAGGAAATCCGTCGGGGCCTTGATGTTTCGGTCTGCAATATCGCCGATTTGATAGGTGGGCCTGGAGACGATCAGTTTGGGGTAGAGGATAAGTGTGGCAATCACGGTAACCGCCACAAGGATTGCGATCAGGGGAGCCGTGTCCGTGATAAAGCAATTTTTAAGTGAAATATCGGTGCGTTTGGCTGTCATAAAGCCTTAACCATCAGCTGCGTTGGTTTTTTTCTCGTAGGCATTGATGATTTTTTGGACAAGTTTATGCCGGACCACATCCCGTTTTGAAAAATAGATAAAACTTATCCCGTCGATGTCGCCTAAAATATCTCTCGCCTCGATCAGCCCGGAAGCCCTGTCCTTGGGAAGATCGCTCTGGGTGATGTCGCCGGTGATCACGGCTTTGGAGTTGAACCCGATGCGGGTGAGAAACATTTTCATCTGTTCCGAGGTGGAGTTCTGGGCTTCGTCGAGAATAACGAAGGAGTCGTTTAAGGTGCGTCCGCGCATGAAGGCCAGCGGCGCTACCTCGATAACCCCCTGCTGCATCATGTTCGAGGCCTTCTCAAAGCTCATCATGTCGTGCAGGGCATCGTAGAGCGGTCTTAAATAGGGGTTGACTTTTTCAGCCAGGTCGCCGGGCAGAAACCCTAGGGCTTCCCCGGCTTCAACGGCAGGCCGGGTCAGAATAATACGGCTCACCTTTTTTTTGGTCAGGGCGGACACCGCCATGGCCATGGCCAGGTAGGTTTTACCGGTTCCCGCCGGGCCGATACCGAACACAATGTCATAGTTGCGAATGGCATCGATATAGGATTTCTGCATGGGGCTTTTAGGGGTTACGGTCCGCTTTTTGGACGTCACGTAAACCGCGTCCATGAAAATGTCCTTTAGCTTGACCGTGTGATCCCGGGAAAGCACGTTGGCGGCATAGTCCACATCATTGGGATAAAGGGGGTAACCTTCCCGGACCAGGCCATAGAGCTGATTGAGCATGTTGCGGGCAAGTTCCACCGCAATGGAATCCCCACGGATGAATACTGTGCTGCCGCGGGCCTGGATCGTTACATCAGCTGCTGCGGCGATGCGCGAGAGGTTCCGGTTCTGTTCGCCGAACAGCTCCATGGCGCAGTGGTTGTCCGGCAAAGTCAGTTCGGTTTTAATGTCTTCCTTGTAGTTGCTCATTTTTCAGATTCAGAGTTCAGATTTCAAAGTTCAGGTTCCAGGTTCCGGATGAACGGCTCAAGCCTGCCATGTTTTCGGATTCTGCGGAAATCACTTCTCAAGTTCACCCACTTTAATAACTATACTCAATGAATACAAGAATTTTCTTGACCTGCCAGGGCGTATTCAGTAATTGTACAGGGTGTTAAGCTGTTATATCCCGAATCTGCCTATCGTGAGCCCTGAAGCTTGAACCTCGAAAAATCGGATATCTGAAGATGAACCCGTTTGACATGCTAATCATTGTAGTTTTGGGCTACTGCCTGATACTGGGCATAGCCCGGGGCTTTATCAGGGAGGTGGCCTCCATTCTCGCTGTTGTCGGCGGGTTCGTTGCCGCTTATTCCGGCTATGAGTATATCGTGCCCGTGATCGCAGGCTTTGTCGATACGCCGGTTTACCGGGAAATCCTTGCGTTTATTTTCATATTTTTCAGTGTCTGCCTGCTCGTAACCATTGTGGGGATCCTCCTGCGCCTGCTGGTGAAGGTCGTTTTGCTGGGCGCGGTAGATCGTTTTTTCGGGGCCGTGTTAGGCCTTGTCAAAGGCATGGTCGTAATTTCCCTGCTCTTCATTCTCCTTATAACCTTTCTCCCGGTGGGAGGGAAACAATTGGTGGCGCAGTCGCGGCTGGTTCCGTATATCAACACCACCTCCAAAACGCTGGTTCATGTTATCCCAAAGGCAAAGCGCCGCGACTTCATGCACAGCATGGAGGAAATAAAGAAAAACTGGTCCGCAGAGCCGGCCCCGGAGGCGGAGGGCAACAGCGCGCAGGATTAAAGATTGAATGTTGATGGCCGCCTTTCTTCATAATACTGGCTAATGAACCGGCGGTGGCTGTCAAAGGCAACTTCCGGCAAATCCGGATAATCAAACCATTGGGCGGCGTCCGCATCATCACCGGCGATCAGGGTGCCGCTGCTCGATTGAATCAGAAACCCCATCATCAGCACCGTATCATATTGGGCGCTGCTGTTGGCGGCAACCCCCAACAGGCGGTCGATTTTTCCGGTCAGCCCGGTCTCCTCGCGCAGTTCGCGAAGTGCTGCCCCTTCTGGAGTTTCCTGGAGTTCCATGAACCCACCGGGCAGGCACCAGAAGCCTTTTTTGGGCGCCACGCTGCGTTTGACCATCAGCAATCGGTTCTTTTTGTCGACAGCCACCAGGCAGGTGGCCGGAACCGGATTTTCATAAATCGGCACATGGCAGTGCTCACAGAATAGCCGATACTGATCGTCCACTTGTTTTCTGATCAGCGGATGGCCGCAGAAATGGCAAAAGCGTTTTTTTTGCATCAGTCCTCGAAGTCGCCTTCAGGGCTCCTGTCCCGACTGATTGCGGCGGCGCGTTCGGCGATTTTATCCGGGCCCCATTGGGCCGGATCTTCAATCCGCCTGGATTTAACGCCCGCGTCAAAGGAGCCTGCTTCAAGTATGGCATCTATAGCCAGGGGCGCCGTATTCCGGCTTTTTAATACATCCACCAGCATGGTGGTGACAAATTCCTCCACCCGCTTTACCATGCGCTTGCGGATGCTTCGCGGCTGCGCCAGAAGACTGTTTTCAAATGGAAGGTTGAGTTTTTTGTAATCCCCCTTTTTTAGCCCATGGGCCTCGGCATAAGCCGTTATCTGCGCCCACATGGCCTCGGTTACGCCCTCGTCCTTTAGTTTGATAAAGTTGCCGGCATCGTCAAGCTGGGCGTTTCCATAATCATTGACCTTCAAGCCCCAGGCGATCATCTGGAGGCTGGTTGCCACGTTGGCCTTTGTGGTCCGCGTCTTGTCGGCGATCTCCCGCAGCCGTTGGCTGCTGTTTCCGGAGGTGCCGTGCTGGGCTCCGGAAACATCGTATTTTTTAATGGTGTTGTGGATCTGTTCGGTCAACTCCACCTGGATGCCGTCCCCGCCGGCTTCAATGCCGTGGGTGGTCCCGTTGTTCAGGGCTATCCAGTCCGGGAAGATGTCATGGGCGTTTAATCCCTGGATCAGAAACAGGGCTTCCTCGGGCGTTGAAATGCCTTCTTTGCCTTTAATTTCGCCGATTTCGGTTTCATAGCCCGCCCACTCCGGCACATAGCGATTCAAATCGATGCTGGCCAGCAGGTTTTCATCATCCGGCAGGTGGGAGGCGTCAATGGCAATGGAGGTGATTCCGGCGTCAAAGATGGAGGGGATCTCAGTTTTGGCGGTCTCAATATCCGCTTTTTTCTTGATGCCGTAGTGGTCGGCATGGATGGCCACTGGTACCGTTATGTTGAGTTCATTGCAGATGGCATTCACCTGGCGCGCCAGATTCCAGGTGCTGACGGCGCAATAGGCATTGGTCCCGCCTTCGGACTTGGCGATTTCCAGAATAATGGCTGCATTGGCCCGCTGGGCGGCCTTTAAAGCGCCCCGGATGACGAAGTAGTTACGCCCGTTGGCGGCCATGGCAATGGCTTTTCCCTTTTTCAACATGGCCCGGTCAATAAACTTGCCGCTCACGATAAGCGCCCTGGAGTTCGGGAACAGTTTGACAATGTTGGGGGGGCGGCCGATTTCCAGGGCTTTTTCAAACTGTTGCCGATCTGTTTGTCGGGGATCGTTCATTTTTTATCCTCCATGCGTTGATGACCGCTTTAAAAGCGGTATTGTTCATGAATTAACTTGACTTGCCGTTTTGGTTTCAATCCTTACTCCCGGGATAAGGTCGGAAGCTCCGTGGAAGCCGTCCTTAATCTGTTGCGGCAGCCAGCCGGTACAGCCTAATGGGCATCGGAGCGGATATCGTTCAGGATGTCCATGATAGCCGGCCGGTATTGTTCCGGGGCCATGATCATGCCCCAGCCTTTCTGCACCTGAAAAAGCCCGTCGTAGGCCGTGTCATGGAAAGAGTGGATCCGGTGGGGAATGTTGTGCTCCGTCAGAATGGAGCCAAGCAACTGGGCTTCAATGGCGTTTTCAACGGAAGTGATGCGTATGTATTCAACTTCTTGAGTATTCTCTATATCTGTCATGGCAATGATCCAAATCGCTTGAGTTAAAAAAACCGTTAATCCTTTAACCAGTCAGTAAAATATAATACAATTGCTGTGTCAAGGGGAAATGGCGACCGCAGCCGTCATGAAAAAGGTGTTGCCAGAAACAGGTGCACGTATTAAATTGGCCCGCAATATGGCATCCAATTTCTGGCATAATAATTGCTTTATAAAATTTTGGATTTTACCCTTACCCCTGGCAGCCCCCTGAAAATTCCGGGGGCTGCAGCGGAAGTCATCAAAGTTGAATTCATGAGTCGTCAAATGGAGAAACTCACTTTAGATAAGTACCCGAGCGAACCGGTTGTTTTGGAGAAGCTGTCCGTTAAGTTCATGAAACAGTCCCGGTTCGTCCCCATTGGTTGGAATAACGGGTCCTTGCAGATTGCGATGGCGCAGCCCGAGGATTTCTGGACGGTGGATGCGTTAAAACTCGCCTTTGACCTGGAACTCGAGGTGTATGCCGGCAATGAAGGCGATATCCTGGATACGATTGAAAGGCTTTACGGTGCCGGATCGCAGTCGCTGGAAACAATTATCGAGGAGGCCGGCCGCGATGTTTATGAAATATCGGAGGAGGCCGGCGCTGATGCGGACCATTTGCGGGACCTGGCCTCCGAGGCCCCGATCATTCGCCTCGTGAACCGCCTTATTTTAAACGCCATTGAAATAAGGGCCAGTGACATTCACTTTGAGCCCTTTGAAACCAATTTTAAGGTCCGGTTTCGTATTGACGGGGTTTTGCATGATATTGAGTCCCCGCCCAAACGGCTGCAGGCCGCGATCACCTCGCGGGTTAAAATCATGGCCAATATGGATATTGCCGAGCGCCGGCTGCCCCAGGACGGGCGGATAAAATTAAGGGTCTCCAGCCGGGAGATTGATTTCCGGGTCTCCACCATTCCCACGCTTTTCGGCGAAAGCCTGGTTATGCGCGTGCTGGATCGGGAGATGCTGATCCTGGATCTGGAAAAAATCGGGTTCCCCGGCGATTTGCTGGCTGAATACATGAGCTTGATCACTCAGCCCTACGGCATGATCCTGGTGACCGGCCCCACCGGCAGCGGGAAAACATCGACGCTTTATACCTCGCTTTCAAAAATCAACGCCCCGGAGAACAAGATTATCACGCTGGAGGATCCCATTGAATATTATTTGAACGGGGTCAATCAGATCCAGGTGAATTCAAAGATCGGCCTGGACTTTGCCAAGGGGCTGCGCTCCATTGTCCGGCAGGATCCGGATGTGATCCTGGTGGGTGAGATACGGGACAAGGAAACCGCCGAAATAGCTGTTCAATCGGCCTTGACAGGTCACCTTTTGTTCTCCACACTGCATACCAATGACGCGGTGGGGGCTGTCAGCCGGCTTTTGGATATGGGGGTGGAGGGATTTCTGCTTTCCTCAACGCTTCTGGGCATTCTGGCCCAGCGCCTGGTCCGGGTGATATGCCCGGATTGCAAGGATGTGGTGCGACCGGATGAGAAGCATGTCCGGGCCATGGGCATGGATCCGCAGGAGGCCCGGGATATGGTTTTTTATGCCGGCAAAGGATGCGATCAATGCCGTTACACCGGCTATCGCGGACGGACCGCTATTTTTGAATACCTGCCGGTGGACGCGGATATCCGCCAGGAGATTTCCAAATGTTCGGATACGGAGCGGATTAAAGACGTGGCATTGCAGAAGGGGTTGACCCCGCTTCGCCAGAACGGCTGGCAAAAAGTTAAACAAGGCATAACCACCATATCGGAAGTACTGCGGGTCACTCTGGAAAAGTAATATGGCGCTCTATACCTACAAAGCGGCGAATTCCTCGGGCAAAGCCGTCAATGGCTCGCTTGAGGCCGGTGAAGAAAATGAAGTGGTGGCCAAGCTTCAGTCCATGGGCTATATCCCCATTCGGATCGATCGTGCCCGGGGCGGCGGGGCCAGCCGCTTCAACGTGGACCTCTCAAAAGACATCTCCGGCTTTTTTGAACGGGTCACCTCCCGGGATCTGATGCTTTTTACCCAGGATCTGCATGCGCTGCTTGAAGCCGGGCTTGCGGTGGACAAGGCCCTCACCATCCTGATTAACGTGGCGGAGAAGGAAAAGGTAAGGGAGATGATGGCCGGGCTGTTGAAAAGCGTGGAAGGCGGAAATTCCTTGTCCGAAGCCCTTGCCAAGTATCCGAAAATCTTTACCCCGCTCTATATTAACATGGTCCGGGCCGGCGAGACCGGCGGGGTCCTGCCGGCCGTGCTTGAGCGCCTGGGCGAATTTCTGGAAAGCTCCCAGGATTTGAGGGACTACATCAAGTCGGCCATGGTATACCCCCTGTTTCTGGTGCTGGTGGGCGGTGTCTCCATTATTATCATGCTGACCTTTGTAATTCCGCAGTTTTCGACTATTTTCTCCGACATGGGCCAGGCCATACCGGCCTCTACCCAGGTCCTTCTTGGCATCAGCCACGGGCTGAGGGCGTACTGGTGGTTAATTATCCTGGTATTGGCGGGATTGGCCGTCGCGCTGCGAAAATATGTCAAGACGCCAAAGGGGCGGTATAAAAAGGACGCCTATGCGCTTCGGCTGCCGATGGTGGGCAGGCTGGTGCGCTCTGTGGAGGTTGCCCGGTTTTCCCGAACGCTGGGTACGCTTATCCGCAGCGGCGTCCCCATTCTCCAGGCCTTGAACCTGGTTCGCCAGATCATTTCCAATCGCCTGATCGCCGACGGTCTCCAAACGGTTTACCACCGCGTGGAGGAAGGCGACACCCTTTCCGCACCCCTGAACCAGGAAGCCATTTTTCCGCCCCTTGCCGTACAGATGATCTCGGTTGGCGAGGAAACCGGGAAACTTGATGGTATGCTTTTAAAAGTGGCGGACAATTATGAGAAAACCGTGCGCAATATGGTCAAGCGGCTGGTGAATCTGCTGGAGCCGGCCATGATTCTCGCCATGGGGCTGATGGTGGGCTTTATCGTAATCTCCATGCTCCTGGCCGTGTTCAGCATGAATGAAGTGCCGTTTTAAGCGGCGGCACTGTAACATGAAAACCCGATACCCGATTTACGGAGCAGAGAAATATGATACGAAGGATAAGAGACCGGCGCGCCGGCAATGCGCGCGGATTCACCCTGATTGAGCTGTTGATCGTCATGATCATTCTGGGGCTGCTGGCTGCGCTGGTGGCGCCCCGGATGTTCAGCAAAGTGGGCTCATCCAAGCAGAAGGCGGCAAAGGCGCAGATATCGCTTTTTGAAACCGCACTGGATACTTACCGCCTGGATGTGGGGCAATTCCCCACATCCGATCAGGGGCTTGAGGCGCTTCGCAAAAAGCCCAATGATGCAAGAAACTGGGACGGCCCTTATCTGCCCAAGGAAATCCCCCGGGATCCATGGGGCAACCCTTATGAGTACCGGCACCCGGGCGAGCATGGCGACTATGATATTATTTCCTACGGCGCGGACGGACAGCCGGGCGGTGAGGATGAAGATGCGGACGTGGTCAACTGGAAAAGCCTGGATCAATAAAGAGCGGCCCGCTGAAAGGTGCTGACCCGATGAAAAACGGGTTTACGCTCATTGAGCTGCTGGTCGTGCTGGTGATCATAGGCCTGGTCTCAGCCTTTGTGGCCCCCCGCGTTACAGCGCCGCTGGGCACTCTGAGCCTGAAAACCGCATCCAAGAAGATTGTCAGCGCACTGCGTTACGCCCGGAGTCAGGCGGTTTCTGAAAACGCGGGGCAGGTGGCCATATTTGACTTTGAAAAGCGGCGGCTGATGATTTTTAAAGGCGCATCCCTGCCGCCGGCCTATCGGGCGGATGAGCTGCCGCTGAAAAAAGCGGAAATGGTATATGAATTGCCGGACCAGGTGCGTTTTGAAAAGGCGGCGACCGGGGACGAGCAGATAGCTTCAGGGCTTTTTCAGGTGGTATTTTTCCCGAACGGCAGCAGCAACGGGGGCAAAATGATCCTGGCCGGTGATAGTGATCGCCGCTATGGCATCCAGGTGGATTTTATTACCGGTATGGTCCGCCTGTTGGATACGGACAGGAGCGATGATGACCTCTAGCAGCAGGGCCTGCATCAGCCAGAACGGGCCCGGCCCCGAAAAACCTTTTGGGACGCAAGGCAGCAGCGGGCCGGCTCGCCAAAAGATGGCGGCCAGCCGGGGATTTACCCTGATTGAAGTGCTGGTCGCCTTTATGATCCTGGCCATTGCCCTGGTGGTGATCATGCAGCTTTTCTCCGGCAGCCTGAAAGCCGGTGCCGTGTCAGCCGACTATTTTTATGGCATATTTCATGCACAGGAAAAAATGGAGGAGATCCTGGCCCGGGAAACCCTGAGCGTTGGGACGCAGCAGGGTGAGTTCGCAGATGGCTATCAGTGGCAGGTCAATATTTCCCGGGACCCCCTGGAGACCCGGACAGGGCGCGAGCTGCGGGTTTCCAGGTATAAAGTGCTGCTGGAAGTCAAATGGGAAAAGGGCGGGCGGCGCCGCACCTTTGATCTGGAAACGGTAAAGCTTGGCCCGTCGCCTGAAAATTCGGCTGAAAGCAGGGGCTGAGCCATGTCCGCCAGAGGCTTCACCCTGATTGAACTGTTGATCTCCATAACCATCATCGGCGTGGTGCTTGTCGTTATCATGGGCGCCTTCCGGATCGGGATCAACGCCTGGGAAAAGGGAGAAGCAGATATCGGGACGTATCAGCGCCAGCAGATTGTTCTTCAGCTGGTAAAACAGCAGTTGGCCGCGATCCGGCCCCAGGAGATCAAAAAGGAGGACCAGGCGCCCTATTATTTCCTGGGTAATGAGCAGACCGTGGAGTTTGTCTCTGATGTCGCCGTTATTCCGGGAAACCGTTTCGGCCGGGTGTTTGTTAAGTACCGGATCCGGGAAGACGGTCCGGGGGATGGGGTCTCCCTTGAAATATATGAAAAAAGCCTGGCATCAAGCCAGGGGGACGCGTTTTTGGAGCCGATGGGGGAGGCCTTTCATCTGCTGCTGGAAGATATGGCCGCAATCCGGTTTGAATTTTTGCTGCAGGAAGCGGATGCGCCGCCGGAATGGCTGCGCGACTGGGATCCGCAAGCCCTTGGGGTTGAACTCCCTGATGCGGTTCGGCTTATGCTTCAGGCGGAAAAAGAGGGGGCACCGGTTCGGATAGTGGGCCGCATTGCTTCCGAATTGCTTGACAACTAGGGCTATGAAAAGTAGTGAGCCATATACTGTTTGCGTGCAGCGCCGGCGGATTTTAACCCAGAAAGGGGTTGCCCTGTTGATGGTTATATGGGTGCTGATGCTGCTTTCCGTTATTGTGACCGAATTCTGTTATACCATGCGCAGCCGGGTCAATATCACCCGCAACCTCAAGGATTCCACGCAGGCCTATTATCTGGCGGTTGCCGGCGTAAATGAAGCAATCGCGGCGGTCATCAAAGAGCAGATGACGCCGGGCCAAAGCAGGGGAGCAGAAGCTGAGACGGCGGGGGAGGAATCCGTGAACTGGCGGGTGAACCGAGACATGCCCCCGGTTTCCCTTGGCCGGGGCAGCTACGAGGTTTGTATTCGCAATGAAAGCGGCCGGATGGATATCAATCGAGCCGGAGAAAGGCTCTGGGAGGCGGTTTTGGAAGGTTTCGGCCTTGAATCGCAGGAGCGCGATGTTATCGTGGACTCCATTATGGACTGGCGCGACACCAATGATTTGCACCGGCCAAACGGGGCGGAGGACGATTACTACCAGTCCCTGGATCCCCCTTACCACTGTAAGGATGGAGACTTTGACACGGTCGAAGAACTGCTCCTGGTAAGGGGCGTGACCCCGGAGATTTTCTACGCCGGTCTCAATCAACTGGTGACGGTGCTGCCGGATTCGAAAACGGACGATCATGATTTTGACCGCATCAATATCAACGCCGCATCGGAAGCGATGCTGGCGCGGCTTCCGGGCATGACCCCGGAGCTTGTGGAAGCCGTTCAGGCCTTTCGCCGGGAGGCGGATTTCCGTTCCAAAGCCCAGCTCGCCAATCTTCTGGGATCGGACGTCTATGGCCGGATTTCCCGATACATTACACTGGACTCCCTTTCTTATTTCACCATTTCCGCCAAGGGCCGGGTAGAGGGAAGCCAGAGCCGGCAGGGGGTGGAAGTGTTGATCGGGATAGACCCGGAGGCGGACAAACGTTACCGGATCATTTCCTGGCGGGACGGCATCCGGGAGAATACAGGGGCCTTGCTTTTAAGCGGGCGCAATTAAGCAGGAAAAAGGAGCTTAAAAAGGTGCTGTCTACAGCAGCCGTGGGTATCGACATAACCGATCAGCAGGTTCGTATTGTCTGTCTGAAAAAATCTTTTAAGGCCGTCCATCTGGTTGCTGCAGAGAAGTGCCTGCTGGCGGAGGATCAGCCGTTTAAGGACAAGATCATTGATATTTCTGATTTTATTAATGATTTTTTAAAAGAAAAACGGATTTCCGCAGCAGACATCCATATCGGCATCCCGACAGCGCAGGTGATTTTCCGGGAACTTGAATTGCCCCTGGCGGTGAAGGAAAACCTGGCGGACACCCTGGCCTATGAAATGGAGAAATACGTTCCCCTTGCCGCGGCGGATGTGTTCTATGATTTCCAGATCATCGCCGAGGACAGGGAGCGCGATGTAATGACGATTGCCCTGGCTGTGGCCAAACGGGCGGATCTGGACGCCTATCTCCAAATTGCAGCCGCCCTGGATCTCACCCCCGCCGGGGTAAGCCCGGGGTGTGCGGGCATCGCCAATTCCTTCCTGGATAATGTGAAAAACCAGGCACCCTTGCAGCTGCTTGCCTTCTCCGATGAAAATCAGGCGCAGTTGCAGGTAATTCGCGGACGACGGCTGGTATACGCAAAAAAATTGCCGCCCGTCCCGGGGGAAGGACGTGCCGGCGGGGACAATGCCCGTGAGGCCCGCACCACGCAGATAAAGGCTTTAATGCAGCAGTTTGGCACGTCGGAGGCGCCGGCTGTGCTTTACCTGCATGCCTTGACACTGGATGTGGCGGTTTCAGAGACACTGGAGCAGGCTGCCGGCAAAGCCTTTCAGGGAACCAATCCCCCGGCCGTTGATCTGCCGGCCAATGAATACATCCCGGCATACGGCCTGGCGCTTCAGGCGTTTGAAACCGCCGCTGTGCATATCAATTTTTTGCCTGCCGGCAAGCGGAAAAAACCCAATAAAATACCATTTTACCTCATGACCGCGCTTGTCGCCGGCCTGGTGCTCACCGGCCTGCTGTGGGCCGGGATTTTTCTGGACAGGCAGCATGCCTGGCTGGATCATCTGGATCAAAAGCGTGTTGAACTGCGTGCCGAAGCCGCCGAGATCGAGGAAATGCGCAGCGAAAGGGACAAGTTGAAATCCCGTATCGACCGGCTGGAATCCCTTCGGCCCGGCAATGCCTACGTGGTCAATGTGCTGCTGGAACTGACCCGGCGGATTCCGGAAACCGCATGGGTAAAGGATTTGAATCTTTCCGGCAATGATGTCAGGCTCTACGGCATGGCTGAATCCGCCTCGGACTTGATTCCGGCACTGGAGGAGGCCCCGTTGCTTTATGATGCAGAGTTTCTCTCAACCATTCGCAGAACAGGGGACGGCCGGGATGTCTTTCGCATCGGCCTTAAGTTTAAAAACGAAAATTAACCAGACAGGGGTGACATGGAACTGACCCGGGAGCGGAAGTACCTCCTGATAGCCGGTGCGATTCTTCTGGCATGCGCGCTTGTATACCGTTACGCGCCGGCGCTCACCGATGCGTTTTCCGTTGGGGAGGAAACGGAACTCATGCAGGCCCAGATACGCAAATACCAGTCGGTGATTGCAAAGAAAAAGGGCCTGCAGAGGGAGATTCGCAATCTCCACAATCGTTTGAAATCTATTGAAAAAAGGCTTTTGCCGGGCAGCACCGCCTCGCTGGCGGCCGTCAACCTCCAGGAGTTTATCAAAAAAGTGGCCGATGCGGAAGATATTGAGATTGACTCCATGCGGGTGATGTCGGCCAGGCAGGAAGAGGGCGCAAAGATTACCCTGGTCCCGGTGCGATTTGTCATAAACTCCAATGCCCGGCAGCTGAAGGATTTGTTGTTTCAAATCGAATCCGGGCCCCGGCTTTTAATTGTCGGGGATCTGCGGATTGATTCGCGGGCAGAGCGGACTCCCGGGGCGCTGCGCAGCGTCATGACGGTGGAAGGGGTAATGCCGGGCAACGGCAGTTGAGCCCAAACAAAAAAAGGACGGGGTAGCGCGCATGAGTTTCAGTTTCCGGATATGGCTTTTAAATATAGTGATGGCGGGCATGCTGGTGTTTGCGGGGGTACATGTCTGGGACCTCTGGCATGCGGAGCCGAAAAAGGTCCCGGCCAAGGCACCTTCTACGGATAAAGGGCGCGGTCCGACAGCCGACAAGGCTGAAAAAAAACTGCTGGACGTACAGGCATATGAGGAACTGGTTGCCCAAAATCTGTTT
>P_1C_Sed_2_UnCtyDRAFT_1000219_pt1 | contig 17870 bp, 20 predicted proteins | sample Pon1CUnioCityCA_4_FD_10229 | JGI IMG/M metagenome (IMG submission 10229) | reverse complement strand
GCCAATATCTGTGTCAGGCTCAAATTTTAATCCTCAGAATACAACGCGTATGCCTGCGGTTAAAATTTTCGCCTTCCTTGATCTTGACAAAAAATCCTGGTCTTCGTTCGGGCACTAGTTAAAAGCTGAAATTTTGTCAGAAAATGTCATGATCGAGAATGAGTGAACGCAGTGCAATCATGCCGACGATTGCCCTGTTTTCCTCCACCGGCGCCCTGCGAATCCCGGCACGGTGCAGCAGCCTGGCCACGTAACGGATGTCCATTTCAGCCGGGACTGCAATAACCGGCTTTGTCATGATTTCGTAAACATGCACGTCCTCGAAAGACCGGCCGGGGATGATCACTTCCCGGATCAGGTCCTGCACGGCAATAAGCCCCCAGGCATCGTCTTCATGGCGTTTTTCAACGATAATGGCGGAAATGCGTTCAGCCCGCATCTTGTTTGCCGCCTCTTTTGCCGTGGCCATGCCGCCAATGGTGACCAATGATGGGGACATGATATCGCGGGCCCGGATAATCGACTGTTTGGGGGAAGACATGAGTTTGCTCCTTAGTTCTGCCGGTTATGCAATTAAGTTATAATATCCTGTTAAAAATACTGTTTTTTCACTTCTTCCTTGAAATAGGTGATTTGGCTCTCCAGGCCGATGACCTGGTCCACCGGCAGGACAAAGGCGATGCCGGTTCCCGGTTTGTCAAATTCGCCGGCCTTGTTAATGGCGCTTAAAATATCATGGACCGTGTGTTCTTCAAGCAAAAACATGATAATATCCGTCTGGGCTTCCAGGCTGAGCCCGAAAAAGGTCTTGGCCTCGCGGATTCCTGTTCCCCGGGCCGGAATAACCGTGGCGCCGGTGGCGCCCGCTTTTTTGGCGGCATCGACCACCAGATCGGTTTTTTCAGTTTTTACAGATGCCAGGATGACTTTAAATTTCATTTTTCTTCTCCTTGACCCGTGTTTTAGGGCGACTGGCGTACCAATGGGCCGCCTGGGCATAGCCCAATACCGCGATGATGGGAAAAAGGCATGCAAAAGCGATCATGCCGAAGCCGTCCAGTGCCATGTTGCAGCCGGGAATTGTATCGCAAAGGCCCAGGCCCAGAGCTGTCACCAGCGGCACGGTGACAGTGGATGAAGTTACTCCGCCGGAATCATAGGCCAGTGCAATGATGTTTCTGGGAGCAAAGATGGTTTGGATCAAAACGACCAGGTAGCCAGCCAGAATATACATGTAAAGCGGGGTTCCCGTGACAATGCGAAATGTGCCTAAAGTAACGCCGACAGACACGCCGACGGCGACAGTGAGCCGCAGTCCCCAAGGCTTGACGGTTCCGCTGGATGCTTCGTTGGCTTTATAGGCCACTGCAATCAGTGATGGTTCGGCAATAGTGGTAGAGAAGCCCAGCAGGGCGGCAAACAGGTAAATCCAGGCGTAGGCGGTCCACCCCGCCTGTGTGGCTGTTTGATTGATCCCGAATAAAAACTCCGGATCTGACAGCTGAGCGGCCATGATTTTGCCCAAAGGAAAAAGCGACATTTCAAGGCCGGCCAGAAACAGGGCAAGCCCCAGGACCACATACGCGCCGCCCACAACCAAGCGCCGGAGATGTGGAATCGGCTGGCGCAGGACAAACAATTGAAAGCCGGTGATCAACAGGATGATCGGCAGCACATCGCGGCAGGTGGCAAGCAGTATGTTTGTAAAATCTCCCAGAAAATACATCGGTGTTCCCCGGCCCTCAATGGAAAATGATAATGCCATAGCTCATGACAAATATTATGGGCATGAGTGAGGCAAAGGCGATCAGGCCGAATCCGTCGGTCATGGGATTGCGGCCTTTGATGACTGAGGCCAGGCCAACGCCCAGGGCCGCCACCAGTGGAACCGTAACGGTGGATGTGGTTACCCCGCCCGCGTCATAGGCAATACCAATGATTTCTTCAGGGGCAGCCATGGTGATTAGCATGACCAGGCCGTAGCCTCCCAGGATCAGGTAGTGCAGGGGCCAACCCTTTAAAATCCGGATCACCCCCAGGAGAATGGCAAACCCCACGGAGAAAGCTACGCAGAGACGCAGGCCCAATGCGTAACCGTCTTTAGAAATGCCCCCTGTATCAATAAGGCCTCCCTGTTTTGCGATTTCGGCTGCTTCATTTGCCACGGCGATGAGCGCCGGTTCGGCAATGGTCGTGGCAAATCCCAGGGCAAACGCGAAGCAGAGCAGCCAGAAAAGGCTCCCTTTTCGCGCGAGCGCATACGCCATGGCCTCGCCGATGGGGAAAAGCCCCATTTCAAGACCCTGGACAAAAAGCGCAAGACCAAGAACTACCAGGAGACCGCCGATAATTACACTGCCCAGGTTTGGCAAGGGCTGGCGGACCACCAGGAGCTGAAAAACGCTGATGACCAGGATGATGGGCAGCAGGTCGGCAAACGCCGCGCGCAGCTTTTTAAGGGCAAGGAAAAGTACCGGGCGAATTGTTATAGATGGCTTTTTGTCAGGCATGAGAATTTTTTTTCAATGGTCTTTCTGAAATTGTATGGCGAATTAAAAAATCGCCTTACGTTAATATGAAATCCCATGGATGTCAACGATTAGCCTCGGGGGACGCAGGGCGCGTGCTGCTTATCGCCAAAGCGCGCATCAGCGAATTCTATTCGGGTATTGTGCATGGCACTGGGTGAACCCCGTGGCGTCGAGTTGGCGAACCGGGGTTTTGGCGGTTTCATTACCCGTCTGTAATAATTGGCAAGAACCGATCCGCAGCCCTTACCGTATTCTCAATCTTCGGGGACTGCGGAACGGAATGGATCGAAATGTGGGGTGCTTCAGGCAATCTCCATCAGTTGGATGTCAAAGGTCAGGTCTTTTCCGGCCAGCGGGTGGTTGGCATCCAGGGTGATCTCCTCGTCTGAGACATTGGTGACGACAACAAAAACGCTTTCCCCGTTCTCCTGCTTGAGCTCAAGCTCCAGGCCGAGTTCCGGTTGAATATGTTCGGGGAATTTGTCTTTTTCGACTTCCACGACCATGTCGTCATGATATTGCCCATAAGCTTTTTCCGGCGGGATAACCGCTTCTTTACTCTCTTCCGGGTTCATTCCAATAACGGCTTCTTCAACGCCCGGGATGACCTGCCCCTCTCCGATAACAAATTCCAGCGGCTCGTCTTCCGTGGAAGCATCAAAAACCGTTCCGTCATTGAATTTTCCGGTATAATGAATTTTGACCGTGTCTCCTTGCTTGGCTTCTGGCATAAAAAAGCTCCTTTTGTTTAACATGGTTGAAAGCACCGGCGCCGGGATCTTCAGCGCCAGCCCGGGGATCAGGATTGTCTCCATAAACAACCCCCCCCAATCTCCCTTTTTCCTTTAAATACAAGCACCCACGCAATCATCCGGTAAGTCAGGGGAAGCGAACGAAGTAGCAGGCGGTCTCGGAAAGCCATGCGGTGCAGGGAAATTTTAATTTACAAGGGATTTTGAATGTATTTTACAATATACAATATAATAAAACATCAGGGGGCAGGATGCAAGCATGGATCCTGATAAGCGGCAGCGGCGGCCGGGCAATACTTCTGCAAATGGGCTGGTCCCGGTTTTTACTTGCAAAAAGCATTAATCCATTTCATAAAATTTATATGCAGACATATGCCCTGAAAATCACTCGACAATGATTTCAAGGATTTTTCTGGAGGTATACTCGCCGACATCGGCCAGGGCATCCACCGGCAGAAACGCCTGCGCGTTGTTGGAAAAAAGACAGGTAACCGATGCCGGGAATTCCTCGTCGGCTTCGTAGAAAATATAACAGAGCGCAATTTTGGGCAGGGGATAGACCACAAAAGCAAAATCGCCGTTGATCCCTGCCGGTGCCTCCCGGCCGTTGAGCCGGCGTTTGATGAAATCGGTGGAAGCTTTGACGACGTCCACCTCGGGAACAAGGATTTGTTGCGTGTGGGTGGCGAACGCCCCTGCATAGGGACCGCTGTCCGGAAAATCCTTGTAGGCTTGAAACGGTTCCAAAACCAGCTGTTCCGCACTGGCATTGAGGGCATAAAGCGAGATCAAAAGGTGGAGCACCGAGGGGTGATTTCCCTCGCCCAGTTGGATTCCTCCCGGTGAGATCGTGCAGGTTTCACCGAATGCTTCGAAAAGAAACCGATTCCCCTCTTTTTCGGCGGGCAGCCGTTGTGCCAGGTCGGCCGGAAGATCGCTGTAGAGTTTTTCGAGATTGGATGTTGCGATTTTTTCGTAATTGTCCGTCATTATACGCCTCCTGCGCCTGAGTCCCCGGCAGCCAGTTGCCGGGGACCTCTCCGTTCAGCAGCTGACCTCTGGCTCCTATCTGTTTTCGCCGGAACAGCTTATCATTCGTCGCCAGTCGTGCCGTTTTGCTCCGGCGCCCATTCCTGGATATATTTTTTTACCGTTCGTCGGTCCAATCCGGTTCGGCGGGCGACCTCTTCAAAGGTCTGGTGCCTTTGGTAGAGCAGGTAACAGTAACCGGAGACCAGTGATGCCGCATCAAGACTGCCTTTTTCAATTCCGTTGACCAATTCCCGGTCCAGCTCAATTTTTTTAAAATCCGTTTCCCCTGTATACATCCCCTTGAGCAGCACCCGGCGGGCGCATTGCTCCAGCTCCCTTACATTTCCCGGCCATGGATACTCGGGCTTCAGCTGGGAATCAATAACCTGGCGAACCATATCGACGAGCTCGGGGGAGGCTTTCCCGATTAAGCGCTCAATGGTTGTGGAGAGCAGGAGATTTAATTCCGCCGGATTTTCCTGGATTCGCTGGCGCAATGGCGGGACCACGAGAATATCGGAGCAGAGCCGGTAATAAAAGTCGCTTCGAAAAACGTTTTTGCCGCGGATTTCGTCCTGGGAACGGTTGGTGGCGGCAATGACCCTTCCCTGGAAACGGCTTTGTTTCTGGCTGCCCACCGGACTGAAAACCCGCTCCTGAAGTACCTGGAGCAGTTTGATCTGGATGGGATAGGAGACTTCGCCGATTTCATCTAAAAGTATGGCGCCATACGGGCTGCATCGGTCAAATACCCCCTGGTAATCTTCCACCGCACCGGTAAAAGCGCCTTTTCGATGGCCGAACAGGGCGGACTCGATCAAAGTTTCCGGGAACTGGGACAGATTGAGCGAAATAAAGGACTGGAAAAAGCTTTCCACGAATATTTTCCGCCGCCGGTCCAAGGGGATGAATCCGGAGCGGCCGATAGCCTGGGCGGCAGTGCCCTTCCCCGTCCCGGTCTCTCCAATCAAAAGCGTGGAGAAATCTTCCATGCGGTTTCGCAGGTACCTGTCATAAAGGTCTATATTATGAGTAAATACGTTGTTCCAGAGATTCCAGCGCAGCTGTCTCATGCAGGGGCTGTTTCCCACCAGGCTGCGGTCAATAAAGTAGAAGGCCCGCCGGACCTGGAAGGCGAGCGCAAAGTAGCGCCTGAAAGCTTCCTCCTCAAATCCGCGATGGTTCATCGCGACCTGGGCCTCATTGTAAAAAGGGACTTTGGCCGGGACGTTGCCGCCTGTAATCTGATTTTGAATCAATTCATCAAATTTCTCCTTGAACTGGTAAAACAGTTCGATCAGGAAGACCTTCTCCATTATTTTTCTGTCATCGCCGGTATAGACCGTGATGTTAGTCTGATCGGCCGCCTCCAGTTCGGCAATGCGGGTGCTCACTGCGGCAATGAATCCTTCGGTGCGCCTTTTTCGGGATGCGCTCTGCGGAAGGCCGCTGATTTGAAGTTCAAGCTCGGTACGTTCGTCACTGAAGGGGTTGATAAAACCGGCCCGGCTGACCAGTGTAAAAAATTCCCGGTTCCGGCTGCTTAGCTGTTGGGTCATGGTTGTATCTCGCAATGGTTGTCGGTGTTGTGTTATGGGCCGATCCATTCAATTATCTGGCGCCAGTCGGTAATCACAAGGTCGGGCTTGACATCGGCGCAGCGGGGATCATCGGATCGTTTCCGCAGTGAGCGATTGTCTCCGGCAAAAAGGGCTGTTTGAAATCCATCGGCGCGCGCCGGCAGAATGTCATTTAATATGTCGTTTCCCACGTAAAGCGTAGTTTCGATCTCAATGCCCAGCCGATCCAGTTCCCGGGCGGCGAGTTGGAACAAGCGGCGGGAAGGCTTGGCCACCCCGAAGCGATATGAATAAAAAACAAGGCTTTCGGTAAACCCTAGGTTTTCCGGCCGGCCGCCGCACAGCACCTCAAACATGAGGGGGGTGAAAAACTGGGCGTTGGAGATAATTCCCATCTTTACGCCCTTTTCCCGGAAGCTGGAAAATACATTCGCCAAGTGAGGCATGGGATAACACGGATTGGCTATCATTTCAAACTCGATGGAAAACCGACGGGCTGTTTCAATGGCCGGGACATCCAAAACCTGCTTCCAGACCCGTTCGATTTCAACTTCCGGCCAGTCTGTCCCCTTCCGGCGCATGGACTCATGGGCGGCGGAAATGGCTTGGAGAAAATCCGCGATTAACTCTTTGGCGGATCCCTTATAATTATAGTTTTCAAGCAGAGAGTCAATTCTGGTCGCAGTTTCAGTGTCGTTTCGGGCCATGCTGCTGACATCGCCGGCCTGGCTGGCCAGCAGGGTGCCGTAGACATCAAACAGGACGGCGTTGAGTGGCTTTATCAACCTGCCGCCCGGCCTGGCGTCAGTTGGAATAGGGGAGAGAGGAAAGACATAGGCGGATATCAGGTCGGCATAGGACATCCTTAAAGGCCCTCCTCGTTCCATTTCAGCAGACTAAAGGTTTCGGGGCGCAAAAATTCCGATGCCAGCCGGGTTTTATTAATGCGATGGGAAACCGTGGTATCCATGACCCTTTGATAAATATTGAGCAGCCGGCTCTGGTAGGCCGTGCCATTGTAAGCAGCAAGCACGGCCGCCCGGTTTGCGGCAATCCGTGCGGAGCGATCCGATATATCCGCGAGATGGTTGAGCGCCGGATTGTTTTTTTGGATCTCCTGGTAAACTGCCTTATCGGTGAGCATCATGGAAATCACCTGCTGCTGAAAGGGCTCGTCCAGGAGTCCGAAATCAATGCCGCAATTTTGCGTCATCGCCCGGTATCGGGCCCGTATTGTCTGGCTGTCCATCTTAATGCCAAATCGTCCGGCATTTTTTTGGAGGCAGGCTTGCCATCTTTCAAAAAACCGGTTTTCCTCAAAATTTGTCAACGATACATTCAGTCGCTCATAGAGATGCTCCAACTGCAGCCCGTTGTTCTCGAAATCGATACAAATGTCGGGTAGCTTGCGCCCCGCCAGGAATTGCCCGGCGGTCCAGGGCTCTAAAAAAGCAAACCCGAATCCCTCGGTGATACTTGTAGTAATCAGGTTTTCGGCTGATTTGACCAGGTCCGAGAAATCGTAGTGTTTGGCGGCCTCAAAGACAACCGGCAGCTGATACGCGTTTACAAAGGCCCGCCAGCTTTCGTAGGGTGCCTGATCCCGGGGGCTGTTCGGGGGCAGGGTGATGGCAAGCCGGGCCGGTGGAGGAAAAAACAGGGACAATAAAACCGCCTCGCCGATATTTTTCCGGCGAATGGCCCGGATGGGGTAGAGCACGAAGGTTTCGGCAAGTGTTTTTTCCGGCTGGAGATTAAAGGGGTTGACCATATTTGGAAGCGGGTGCAGCCCTTCCTCTACGAGTCCTGCGCGCCGAAGGATGGCTTGGTCCCGGGAGTTAATAACGCAGTAATGGCAATTTTCGGGATAGGGTGTGCCGGCATCATAATACGATGCCGGCCTTCCGTCTTCGGCAAAATCGTGGACCTGCAGGAGCAGGCGGATACCATGTTGCTGAAGGTGGGAGAGGATGCTTAAAAGTCGGCAATTTTTGGCAAGCAGCGGATTGTGCACATGCAGGAGGTCGCATCCACCCGGCCATTTTTCACGGATTGCCCGAATTATTTCCTCGGCGGTCTGATTTGCCGAATTGCTTTTTCCGGAAGCTGTTTGAGCCGGTGTATCATAGCCGATGCCGGAAATGACGGCCGTTTGCACGGATAGCGGCTCCGGCGGCGCCGCGCCGGTTAAAACGAGCATCTCCGCCTGTCCGGCAAGGGATTCCACCTGTTGGCGAATTACTGTGGTGACGCCTCCGGGTTTTAAATGATAATGGAGGAATGCAATTTTCATAGCCGGTTAAGCCTGATAGGGAATGGGGTCTTTTTTGCCGGCCTCTTGAAATCCTTTTTTGCGGAGCCGGCAAGAGTCGCAGGAACCGCAGGCCAACCCGTCAGGGGAGGGATCATAGCAACTGTGGGTAAGCGAGTAATCCACACCAAGGGCGAGACCCTGTCGAATAATTTCGGATTTGCTCAAATATTGAAGCGGGGCCTGAATGCGGATTCGTATGCTACCTTCAACAGCCGCCTTTGTGGCCAGATTAACCATTTGCTCGAAGGCTTTGATGTATTCCGGCCGGCAGTCGGGATAGCCGCTGTAATCAACCGCATTGACCCCGATAAAGATATTCGATGCCCCGACAACCTCGGCCCAGGCCAGGGCGCAGGAGAGAAAGATCGTGTTGCGCGCCGGTACGTAGGTGACGGGAATGCCCTTTTCCATCTCAGCATTGGAACGATTTTTCGGCACCGCCGTGTCCGTGGTAAGTGCTGAGCCGCCGATGCCTGCCAGATCAATTCGGATAATCCGGTGTTCCCGGCAGCCACAGGCGTCCGCAATTTTTCTGGCAGCCGCCAGTTCAAACCGATGCCGCTGGCCGTAATCAAAACTCATGGTATAGCAATCAAATCCTTGATCATTGGCAATCGCCAGTGCTGTTGCGGAATCCAGACCGCCGCTCACAAGGACCACTGCGTTATTAGCTTCACTCATTGGAATAAGGATTAATATAAGATTTAAATTCCTCAATGGCGACATCAATAGGGATGGCAAAACCCAGGCCTTCAAACCGACGGGTCAGTTTTTTGAACGAATTGATGCCGACGACCCGGCCATTCGCGGTAATCAGCGGGCCTCCGCTGTTGCCGGGATAAATTTTGGCGTCTGTTTTAATAAAATTGTCCTCAAATCCGGAAAAAATCCCCCTGCTGACCGAATCGTGAAGACCGACCGGGCTGCCGATCGCATAAACCCGGACTCCCTGGGCAAGGGGACCAGTATCTGCAGGTGGAATAAACGGGGTTTGACAGCCGTCGATTTTAAGCAGGGCCAGGTCATGATCATCGCTGATGGCAACCAGGTAGGCCGACAATTCGCTTCCGTCTTTACAGATAACCTTGAAATTCCGGCTTAGCGCGGCGGTGCTGGTTTTGTATCGGTAGGCGCTTTTTTCAGTCTCATAGGCCTTTTTTCTGGACTCATACCTGGCTTTCTTGTTTTGGAATATCGACTGTTGAGATTCATAGCGCTTACGCTCCGCGGCATACCGTCGTTTTTCCCTTGATTTAGCCGCACCGTCGGCCATGGCCGCAATGCTCTGTCGGTATTGGGCCAGGTAGTCCCGGAGTTCCTCCAGGCGGTTTTTTTCTGCTCGAAACTTCCTGTCAGCCGCATCAATTCGCTCATCTATATTATCGAGCGCCTGGTCGGTATTTTTTAACTGCTCCCTGGCTCCCCGGATGACGTGTCGGTTGGTAATAATGTGCCCTTTTGAATTGATAAAAAAACCGGAGCCGGTGCCAATGCTGGCTTCGATGGTAACGGTGGCAATGCTTGCCGTTTCAACCGGGTTTGACGGGCGGTATTGTTCATAAAGACGGGTTTTAATGTTTTTTGACGCAGCTGTTTGATGCGCCGTCCCCTGGAGGGTCTCCGTGTTGACGTTGGTGCCGTCCGGCGGTGTATCAGTAAAATGCCAGCTGCCGCTGGAATCTTGATATTTATATATTTCGGCGGCTGTCGGAGTATTTAGAAGGACAGCAAGCAACAAGGTCAATCCTATCCACGGTGTCAATCGCTTCAAACTCTTGCCTCCTCATAATTTTTCTGAAGCATGTGTTGTTCTCACACGCCGCGCAGGATTGTCGGCCAGATGAGTTTGTGTATCTGCAGTTGCAGCCGTACCGGCAGACGTTCTTTTAGTATCCATGCAGCCAGCTGTGCCGGCTCAAGCAGGCCGAAGGCCGGTGCAAACAATATGGGGACCGGTGGATTTAACCCCCATTTGTCCAGAAGAAGGTTTATTGCATAGTTAAAATCCTCCCTGCCGGTGAGGACAAATTTGAGCTGATCATGCGCTTTCAGGTGATCTAAATTGGAAAAATCAGTTTTATGGCTCTCCCCGCTGCCCGGGCATTTAATATCTACGATTTTTATACAGCGCTCATCCACGCTGCGGATATTCTGGCTGCCATTGGTTTCAAGCAATGTCGTATACCCGCGATCCAACAGTTCCGTAATCAGCCGGGGGGTGTTGTCCTGCAACAGGGGTTCTCCGCCGGTTACTTCGATCCGCGGGCATTGGAAGGCTTTGATTTTGCGGATAATATCTGCAATCGGCATAGGCGTCCCGTCTGCATATGCATAGGTGGTGTCGCAATAGCGGCAGCGCAGGTTGCAGCCGGAGAGCCGGACAAAGGAGCAGGAAAGTCCCGCATAAAGCGATTCTCCCTGGATGCTGTAGAATATTTCGCTGACAGAGAGCGTCATGGATTCGCTATGCCGGTTCCAAATCGCCCACAGCGGCTTTGTAGATGCGCGACTGGCCGGAAATCCGGTAATTGTTTATCGCTGCCGGCACCAGCAGGGAATTGCCCTTACGAATCGTGAGGGACTCATCAGATGTATTCCACCGGATTTCCGCCTGGCCTTCTGTACACAGCAGGATTTCAGGACCGTTGACTTGACGGGACTGGTAATGACCGTCATTGACGCCAATCACGGACAGTGAAAATTCGGATGCGGGCGTGGGGTAGACCGCTTCGCAGGCCCCACCGGTTTTTGGGGTCAGGATGTCCAGGCTGTGGGGTATGAAATTTAAAACCCGCATGAGTTCTTCAACTTCAACATGTTTGGTGGTAAGCCCCCCGCGCAGCACGTTGTCCGAGTTGGCCATGATCTCGATGCCGGCACCGTCAAGATAGGCATGCATGTCACCGGAGTTTAAAAAAAGCGCCTCCCCCGGTTGAAGGCAGACCAGGTTAAGCAGAATAGGCGACAGGATCCCGATGTCCTGGGGATAGAGTTCATGAAGTGTTTTAATCCATTGAAATTCATTGTTTCTTTCCTGATTGGCGATTGCGTTTGCCGCGGTTTCACCTATGACTCGCTGAATTTTTTTCTCCGGAAGCGTCATCAGGGCTTCAAAGAAGCGCTGCAGTCCATTGGCATGGGGATTCTGGTTTAAATACTCAATGGCATCAGCGAGTGTCTCCGGGCAGGCGACGCAAAAAAGGTCCACCATTTCCGATATCGGGCGGAAACCCTTCAGCGCCCAGAATGGTGTCAGCGCGCAAATACATTCCGGTTTGTGGCGATCATCCTTGAAGTTTCGGTTTTCTGCGGTGAGCGCAATGCCTTCATGGATTTCCCTGTCAAAGCCGTTTTTTGCTTGTTCGGCGTTGGGGTGCGCCTGAAGGGACAGCGGTTGTTGAGCGGCCAGGACCTTAAACAGGTAAGGCAGCGTATTGTTAAACCGGCGGGCGGTCTCAGGACCCAGAATCTGTTCCGGGTTCCGGGCAATCAAAACGTCCAGGGGTTGCCACTGTCCGTTGACCCATACTTTGGAAGGGGCTTTTGGATGATCGCCCATCCAGAGTTCGGCCCATGGGGTCTCCGTTTGCGCTTCGCCCAAAAGGTCCTGGATGAACGTGTACGATCCCCAGGGGTAATCCTGAATAATATTTTTTAACCGAAGTGGCTTGGTCTCCATTGCCTGTCCTGTTTTCGTCCGATTAGTTTAAAAACCGCCCATTCTCATAAATCACTTTTTTCTGACCGGATTTGAGGATGGCGGTCACCCGTTTTTTTTCCGTGTTAACGATATCCCAGTGCAGGGCGGAGTCATTAAAGCCCAGTTCCGCCTTGTTTTCTTTTGTCAGTTCAGCTGTTTTTTCACTGTATGTGTCGGAATAGGAAGCGCCCAGGGCAATATGGGAATTGCCGTATTTGCCACCGTAGTTTTCATCGAACAGGGTGTTGGCCATGAATCGGTCGATTTTTGAAAAGCTCCGGTCGGTAAGGGAAAACTCGCCGATTTTGTTCGCCCCGCTGTCCATGGCAATTTGTTTTTTTAAAAAGGTCTCGCCGGCTTCGGCGCTGGCCCGGACAACCTTTCCATTTTTGAATTCCAGGCGGATGCCCTGTACATAATTGCCGCTCCGGTAAGAGGGCTGATCCGCAAAGTAGACCCCGCTGGTGCCCCGCCAGTCCGGGGAGGTAAACAATTCAAAGCTGGGGATATTGTGACCGGAAACACCGATCCACCGGCGTTTTTCTCCCGGGGTGACAATGAGGTCCACATTGGGTGATTCCACATGGAACTTATCCACGGCAAGTCGGTTAAGCCAGTTTTTAAGTGTCCGGGCCTTCTTCAGAATTTCATTCCAATGCGCAATCGGTTCTCTGCGGTTTAAAAAGCAGGCTTTTATAATCTGTCTGGCATATTCCTGACTTGAAATACCGGCATGGGCAGCCAACTCCTCTGTGGGGTAGACAGCAAGCGTCCAGCTGAAATTGCCTTCTTCTTCCCGTTGATCAAGAATATCGCGCAAAAATTTTCGGGATTTTGCAGGCTTGGCAATCCTGGACGGGTCAATGCCGCTCAGATGTGTCAGGCATTGGGGCCCGAGAATGGCGATGCTGCCGTTTAAGCTGTAATACAGCGCCTCTTCGCCCGGAGGAACGAATGTTAACTGGCCCGTGTTGGAGCGGGTATAGAAGTGGGTTTCCATTGTCGGCGTCGGCAACAGGCGCTGAATGGGATGCAGATCCATTTGAAGCAGTTTGCCGTATAAGGTTTCAGCCAGACGAATGGCAGGCAGCTCATAGCGGATCATGATCACATTGCCCTTTTTAATTTTCCCCGTTCGAGCGGTTTTCAATCCCCAGAGCAATACATCCGCATAGCGTTGAATTTGTTGGTCCGTAAGCATGGCATCTCCTGCCGGGTCATCAGTCTTTAAGAGTTATGGATGCGCTTCCTTCAGGAACAGGCGATGATATTCCCCGTCATTTAAATGGGACCTCAGCAGGCGATTAATTAGAAAATAGATTTCTTCGAGTTCCGCATCTGTCAAGCGATTCCTGAGTTTTTGCATTAGTTCGTCATCAGAGAACATCTGCAGATAACAGATCACCGTATTTTCATCGGTCTCCCGGTCCCAGCCGAAGCCTTTGAGCCCTTCGTGGGTTTCGATGAAGTTATGGGTATATCGGGTCACGCAAGCCTTCCGTTTCCGTTGATCGGGATAATCCATTGACAGCCGCACGGATATGATCCATGGTAGGCATCATAGCGGCACCTTCTCGTTGCTGGCAATCTCAGGAAAAATATAGCATAAAGAAAAATTAATTCAAGGTCAACCCGGCATTCAATGGTTAACGGGACTGCTTATTTTAATGCCCGCGATGGTTCGCCCATTCGTTATGCCACCGCCTTACCGGATTCGGAGAATCCTGCCGGTACGGTGGTGCTGCTTGGCGGTCGCACGGAGTTCATCGAGAAGCATGCGGAGACCATTGCGGAGTTGAATCGTCGCAATTTGATGGTCAACACGATGGACTGGCGAGGGCAGGGCCTTTCCAGTCGTTTGCTCAAAGACCGGCAAAAGGGCCATATCCTATCCTTCAGCCAATACATTAATGATCTCAGCTGTTTTATGGAAACCGTCGTTTCCCCGAATGCGGTTTCTCCGATCATTTTTTTGGCCCATTCCATGGGTGGGCATATCACGCTCCGGTACATGAGTGAGCAAGACTCCGGCATTGCTGCTGCGGTTTTGGTTGCACCCATGATCGAGATCCGCCTTTTCCCGATGCCCCAATCCCTGGTTCGGCGGTTGGTCTGGCTGGCTGTTCGTGCGGGCTGGGCGGAGCGCTACGTTGTCGGAGCAAGCGGTTATGACCCTAAGAAGGCCCCATTTAAAAACAATCCCTTGACCAGTGATTGGGAGCGGTTTATTGATGAGAACATAAAAATTGCTGAAAATCCGGACCTGGCAATCGGGGGGGTGACCTATGGCTGGCTTTGCGCAGCCCTGCAGTCCATAGAAATTCTAAAAGCATCCAAATCCCTGCAGGAAAAGAAGGTGCCGGTTTTAATGGTTGGCGGCAGTGATGACCGGGTGGTTTCGATCCCTGCCATGAAGCAGATTTGTCGGCGTCTGGCCAATTGCCGCTCTTTTGTGATAGACAGGGCCCGGCACGATATATTAAGGGAGGCCGATCCCATGCGGCAGGCATTCTGGCAAGAATTCGATAACTTTGTTCAATCACCCGTATAAATCTCTAAAGGGAGGCTTAACATGGTTTGGCAATCAGGTTCGGAAAACGAAGAATACAGCGACAAGCCCTATTCAACGCTTTCTGGAGGGAAACCGCTCCGGTTTATGGCGCGAACGGAATTTCCCTTTATTCTGGTGGGTGCCGGCTTATTGTTGTTACTGGTTTTGTTTTTGGTTTTTTTCTCCGGAAACGATCATTCTGATGATGAACGCGTCAGCAATATCTCCACGCGCCTGAACCGAATTGAAAACCGGTTGGCAGCGTTGGATGACATGGAGCAGCAGCTCGATAGTCTGCAGGTTCTGGCAAATCAACTGGAACAGGGCGCATCAGGGGATCAGCAAAAGGTGAGCCCGGACCCCCGATTTATTGATCAGCTGCAGTCAAACACGGAAGCGCTTCAAGAAATTTCAAACACCCTTGAAAAAACGGCGGATCGGCTGAATCTTCTTGAAAATCGCTTAAACCGCATGGAAAAAAAGATTCAGGCCGTCTCGGCAGCAAGGGTGAAAACGCCCACCACAGGCGCGTCAAGTTCCAAAACCGGTTTTTATGTGGTAAAAGAGGGAGATACCCTATACAGCATCGCCAAAAATAACCAGGTCGAGCTGGATCGTTTTCTTGAAATAAACGGGCTTAAGGAAGATTCGGTGATTTATCCGGGCCAGAAATTGAAGGTCCCCGCTTCCAATTAGAGGGGCAGGGCGCCTATAGGAGCCGCAAAGCGTGCTGCTCCGGCAGACCCGCCTGGTGGATTTTCCGGACGGTATCATTGACATCATAGGCCACGAACCGAACGGTGAGCTCACCGGCGGCGTCATCCCATATGACGTATTTGGCCGGATTGCTGCCATCCCTGGGCTGGCCGACGCTGCCGACATTAATGAGGTATTTACTGCCGGGGTTCAACCGGACGCATCCTTTGTGGAGGGGATCGGACTTTGCTTCGGTGCCGTCATACTCGATAATCATCAGTTCATGGGTATGACCGATAAAAGTGACGCGTTCGTCAAGCTGGCTTAAGGTTTCCGCAATACGCTCCGGCGTTGCTTCAAAAAGATAGGTTGTCGGCGAGTCCGGTGGAAATCCATGAACGAATCGATTGCCGTTAAGACTGATGTGGGTGGGGAATCCGGCTATCAGAGCTTTTGCGGGAGGGGACAGAAATGCAATCGTTTTTTCAAGGGATTGCCGGGCCACCGGGTTGAACCAGGAGAGGGTTTCCGGCTGGTTGATGGCGAGTTCGTGGTTGCCCAGTACAGAAGGAATCTGATGCTCACGGATCAAGGCCATCACTTTTTCGGGCTCCGGACCGTAACCGATATTGTCCCCAAGGCAATAGGTGGCTTCCATCGCCGCGTATTGCTGGATATCGGCCAAGACTGCTTCAAATGCTGTGGCATTGCCGTGAATATCTGATATCACTGCTATTCGCATGACTTGTAAAATGAGGCTCCGAAATAATTATTATTGTTATTGCCATACCGTTGAGGCAATCCTTTTCTTTATCATCCCATGGGCGCTATAATGTCAACCGTTTCCAGCGTTTATTGTTATTTAAGTTTGGTCAGCTCGCGGAAATAGGCTGGATTGGTGGCATGCAGCAGGCCTTCCTCATATTTGATTTGATTGGTTTTGACGTATTGGGCCAGACCTACATCCAGCGGTATGAATTCCTCCGCGCCTGTCTCCATCTGAGAGCGAATGTGGTGGATTCGGTTCTCCCGGATGAAATTTTTAACCCGGTGAGAGGTGGCCAGTTTTTCTATTGCCAGTAGCATGCCGGTGCCATCGGTCTTTTTGACCAGCCGTTGAGCCAGGGACAGGAGTAGCGAATCGGCTAGCATTAATTGAATCAGGGTTTGTTGATCCACCGGAAACATATTGATGATTGTCTGGATTACTGCGGTGGAATCAAAAGAATTCATGGTGCTCAACACCAGGTGGCCGGTGCGGGCCGCCCGGATGGCGATCTCAAATGTCACGCGGTCCCGCATTTCGCCTATCACAATCACATCCGGTGCCTGCCGGAAAATTCCCCTCAACCCTTCCTCGAAGGTTTCCGTGTCCCGGCCCACTTCCCGTTGATTGACATTGCTTTTTTTGTGTTTGTGCAGAAACTCAATCGGCTCCTCCAGGCTGATGATGTTGCAGCGCCGATTGGTATTGATGATATCGAGCAAGGCCGAAAGCGTGGTGGATTTTCCGTTTCCCGCCGGCCCGGAGATCAGAATCAGGCCCTGTAGCGAAAGGGCATAGTCGTTCAACCATTCCGGCAGGCGCAGCTGCTTGAGCGTGGGAATTCTTTCGGGCAGGTGGCGGATGGCGATGGAGATGGAGTTTCGCTGGAGATAAAAGGTAATGCGGAATCGGGCCTGGTCCTTGTAGGTGATCCCGGTTTCCAACTCCTGGCGGCGCTGGAATATTTCCCACTGCTCATTGGTCAGTATTTGCCGGGCATAGGCTTCAAGTTGGGCCGGAGTCAATGAAACCGTTGCCAGGCGCTTTAAAATACTGCCGATCTTGATGGAGGGCGGAACGCCTGCCGTAAGCAGCATATCACTGCCCCCGGATTTAATCAGGTAGGTAAAAAGTTTGTCAATAGGCGGCGCCTGAAGGCTGTCCTGTCCTTCGTGCAGGGACATTTTTTCAATATCCGCCCCGGTGATGCCGTCCGCATAGTTGTCAGAGAGCAGGTTCAAGGCCGCCTCCATCATGAAAAACGGCACGATTACCGGACGGATTTTTTTCCCCAGGGTAAATTCGAGATCGCTGATCGTCATAAAGTCCTGGGGGCTCACCATGGCCAGGGTCAGGGTGTTGTCTTTCAGCGAAACCGGGAGAATTCGATATTTTTTCATTTTCTCCTGGTCTATGAGTTGGAGCACCTCCGGTTTAATATCGGTTTCAAAAAGGTTGATGGAAGGAACACTGAATTTCTGAGATAAGAATGTCAGCATTTTGTCTATGGTGATAAAGCCCATCTCGATTAAAATGGAACCCAGGGGCATATCAACCTGCAAGCGGCGTTTCAAGGCCTGGTCCAGTTGTTCGTGGTTAATCAGGTTGTGGCTGACCAGCGCTTCGCCAAGCAGGGTCCTGTTTTTGTTATCAGGTTGAACCGGCATTGTTTCCTCCCGGGAAAAGTCAAGAGATGGAGTCTGCCCAGTTAGCAAAATCTGGCAAGCTATTTATCCTAAAGCACAAGAAAAATCCAGACTAAATTCACACCTTGCTTGTTTTTACAGGCAGTTCAGCCTATGATTGACACTGGGTGGTCAAGGATATATCAGAAATGATGAACTATAAACATGATGGCACCGTAAAAAGTCCAATATCTGCGTTACGCGCAATTTCTCAGAATTTCACGTACAGCTAAGTACGCTGCATTCTTCGAAATTGCGCAAGC
>P_1C_Sed_2_UnCtyDRAFT_1000218_pt1 | contig 17887 bp, 18 predicted proteins | sample Pon1CUnioCityCA_4_FD_10229 | JGI IMG/M metagenome (IMG submission 10229) | reverse complement strand
GCTCACCGACTGGCTCACCTCCATGCGCCGTATCTCATCTTCTACATTTTCGCCGTTCATCACGAGGTATTGTGTTCCACCAGCGGCATCCACCGAAAAATCCAAATGGATCGAATCCAGTGCCTTTCTCAGCCCCTGCTCATCAAGCTGCTTTTTGGCCGCATCATAATGCCCCTGCCGGATAGCAAGCAGGGTTACCGCCCGGTACATGGCACCGCTNTCGATATACTTGATGCTGTAGTGACGGGCAATATCCTTTGCCAGGGTACTTTTACCGGTAGAGGAGTATCCGTCCACGGCTATGATCATGTGTGGTTGTTTGCTCATATCATTCTTTAAATTCACTGAGATTGGCACGCACCGAAAAATGATTCGTTCCCCCTGCCAGGTGGTAGGTACCCCGGCCATAATTCAGGTAAAGTTTGAATATTTTGATCCCAAAGCCCCATGAAAAACCAACGGTCGACAATTTGGTTTCCACCTTCATCTCCTGTCTGCGCCGGTAATGATATCCAGCCCTGACATAAAAATGCTCCAGCGGAATAAATTCGACGCCCAATATCATATGCCGCATGATTTTATCGAATAAGCCGGTATCTCCACTACTGCCCGGGTAATAACCGTAAAGCAGCTCATCATCCGACGGTATGGAATAGGCCAGGTCAGGTTTATCCAGGTGCTCGGCAATGGCAACAAGCCGAAAAGGGGCATGGCGGAGCTTAAGGGAAGCTCCCATTTGAATCTCAAAAGGGAGGGGTTCGTAGGTTCCACTATGATAAGGCATAATCTGAGTGCCCAGGTTCTTAAAAACCAGGGCTGCCGAAAACAAACCACTGGTATCGGTATAGGTAATGCCGATGTCAGTGGCCAGCCCCAACGATTGGTACTCATAAAGATCCGAATAGATGGGTTTGAGGTTCGCTCCAATGCGCCAGCCGGTATCCAGAGCCATGCTGGCGGTCAGATTAAAGGCATATTCTGTTGCCCTAAACTGCCCTCCCTGCACACCGTTTTCATCGGCCTGCTGAAAAGTCCCATAATTCATATAATGCAAGCCCGCCGCGAACTGCCATGATCGGTTCATTGGCGGGGAATAAGCGGCATAACCGTAGTGAATGCCGGCAAAGTAGTTGACATAGTTCAATGCCAGATGATTCTCCATGCCTTCATTCAACAGGGAAGGATTGTAGAAAGCCAGGCTCAGGTCATCATCATCGATAGCAATCGTTTTGGTGCCAAGCGAAACAGCCCGGGCAGAGGTGGTGAGGTTAAGAAATCCGTAGGTGCCTCTCCCGCCTACCTGGCCATTCGTTGGAAAGGAACCCAGAAGAAAAAATGCCAGCAGCAGGCATGTCCCGGAAAAAAAATTTCCGGACGAAATCTTCCAATTATGAAACATAGCATTATTCTTCATCAGGCGATGCTCGGTCATTAACAAACGATGCTTCCACCTGCCAAAAACACATATTAGCCAGGCCTCAGCAGGCAATCACCCGGGTGACTGCACTCAATCAAAACTACAAAAAAACAGGTTAATTTACCAGATCACCGAAAAGCAACTGGTTTGTGAACGGGCAAAAAACATGAAATGATTCCTCATACCACAGATCAACGAGCTATTAAATTATAAAGAATAAAACCCGATGAAGGGAAGCCTTTCCTCACGATACTTCCGACTCTTTCATGCTGAAATTAGATAGCTCCCCGGTTACCTCGAAATCGTATCCGGGATATTCATAGATGGGCATTCTTTCTTCGGTCTCTCCCAGTGAATATCCCCAAAGGCCGGTATATTCAGTGACGTCCTCACCCATAAGCTCCAGCTGAACGATATAATCGGCAATGGCTTTAGATTCGACAATGGTAATCTTACCCATCTTATTAATCACCGGACTGTGCCGGCGGGTATGGTCATGATCAAACTCGAGGATCCTTCGGCCTTCCCGTGTCAACCCGATGGTCCGGAAAGTAGAACTTTTGCCTACACCCGGCATGTTCAGGACATTCCGGTCTGTACCAAGAAATGGCATGCGTTCATCCTCCAGCAATTTATTCACATTTTCAACGATCCGGGCAGGCTCCTCGGTAAAATTGCGGATGCGGTCGAAGTTTCTCCGGGAAACCTCTCCCAGGCTCTTCTCTTCCATTTGCTCCTGCACCGAACGGGCATTGGTGGCGAAGTTGTGGTAATTTTCCATAAAACCTTTCACCGAGAAGGTATAATAAGGCAACACGCCGATTTCATTGAGCACTTTTCTCAATTTTGCAGCATGACCTCTGCGGGATGCCGCAGCAGTAAAGACTTGCTGGTTGGTAACAATCCAGCCGGCCTCGATGAGCTTTTTTACGGCATCTCTGGATTCCGGCGTCACCTCCATGGCAGTCTCATAATGCGTTTGGATGACGAACTGTTGGATGCCTGCATCCAAAGCCTTCTTCTTAAAATCGGTCAACACCCGGATCAGCTCATCGGTAATGCGCTGAGGAAGATAAATGGGCAAACGCGTTCCCAGCCGTACACGCAACATCTCGGCATATTTCTTTCCCTCAGGACGCTCCTCATTATCCTTCTTCTTGTTCAGGGCCATCTCGTATACGGCATTCAGTATCCTCTCCAGCGATTTATCCGAGCTCATAAGGGCATCACCGCCCGTAATGAGGATGTCGCGCAACTGCGTATCATAACGGAAATACTCCATCAGGCGGGTCAGCTTCTCTGGCCAGGTCTCTTTAGGCTTAAGCTTGTCCAGGTTAAAGTTCAGGTTACCACTCTGGAAATCATACATGCGCTGACAGGAGGTACACAATCCGCCACAGGCACGCCCCATAGAATCGGGAATAAGGATAGCCACATCCGGATATCTGCGGTGTATGTTATGGCCTTCAGGCAGGATCCATCCAGCAGCGTTGGGCTTGCCGGGCTCTACGATGTCCTCCTTTTCCCATGCTACAATATGGCCAAACTCCTCAACCAGCTGCCGGCTGTAGATCACGTAATCGCGAATAGCCTGGTCAGCTCCCACATAGGGCTCAATCTCCCTGGTGCTCAACAGGGAGAGGTAATAGGGGTTGACAAAAAACGGAATGCCGGCTTCCCTGGCTTCGTAGAGGATATCCATGGTATCCGGATCCAGTGAGTAGCCAAGCATCTCATTCAGGAGGCCCGGTGAACGAATGGCAAATTTTAGCTGAAACAGACGGCTGTTCCACCATTCGAGCATCTTCTCATACTTCTCCTCCTCGCTCCATTCCGGGTCAAGGCAAAACACAGAATTGGTGATCTCGCCTTCCTCCATCTTACGAATGAAAATACGGATAATACGGTCCTTATTCTCCTTGCGCATCTCAATGACTTCGGTGTCTAACCCGGATGGATGCCGGTCCATCCACTCCCGTACCTTTTGCTGATCGGGCATGCTCCGTTGACTCTTTCCATTAGCCTGTCGGAAAAGATGCAACATATCCTTAAAGAAAGCGGGCTTGGCGCCTCCAGTACCGTATCGAACTGCAAGCCACAGGAGCCGGAAGGGATGACTATAATAGCGCTCCCCACGCAAGTTAGGGTCTACATACTCGATGCCCTCATGATCAATATAGTCCAATATCCGTATGGCAGCATACTCCTTCCATTTCAATTGCTTAAAGGCCTTCCTGCCAGCAACATCTCCGGAATAGTATTTCAATGCAACAGAGCCTTCATCTATCTGGTCAATGATCCACTTTCGCAAACTGGCATACACTTCATTTTCATCCTGGGAATCCTTGAAAACAGGGACTAAATCGGGATTTTCACGAAGAAATATTTTTACCAGTCGCTGGGACTGAGGATCAATCTTAACCGTTTCAAAACTATTCTTATTGCTCATATTCAACTGTTTACAAAGAAAATGCGCCTTTTCGGCCAGCATGCAAAGCTATAAAAAAATCATTAAAAATATTTATGAATGACCCCGCAACTGGTAATACTCCACGTCTACCTGGTGACTTTCAGAGACATGNTCCATAATACAGGGGAAAAATTCCTGAAAGTTGCGGCCGATTCGCTCGTAATAATCCAACAAAACCTGCATGGCTTGCGGTGTTTTTTCCGGAAGCGATGTATAACGGGCCATAAGCTGAAGAGCCTGTTCAAGGCCTTCCAGGGTAACATAGGAATAAAGGCGGTTGTTCCGGATCATCCGCGGAACAAAGTCCTGCACTGAAGCCGGCAACAGGGTATGATACCGTTCCAAAAGTCTGTAAAATTCGTCTATAAAAGAAGAAAGGGGCGTATTCGAATAGGTAGCCCAGTAATAGGTCAGATAATGGTCGTAGAAAAGATCTACGACAATACCGGCATATTTACGATAGTGAGGCCGGAGCAATTTCTTAACCTCCCGCGGTATGGGATGATGATCGGTAAAACTGTCAATGCTGCGGTGCAACAATATACCCTTCCTCATCAGAGGATTGAATTGACGATAGGCCTGGCCCTTAACGTAATCTCCTATAAAATTGCCGATTTTTACCTGTTCATCCGAACCGGAAAGATAAATATGCGCCAGAAGGTTCATAAAGATTGTAGCGTTTTAATGATAAGACCTGAAAAAAGCAAAAATGTTCGATCAAACCTCTTGCGCGGCCATGCCTGGAGGGAAATCCCGTCAATACCCGGATATGTTTCTAAACACCCCAGGAAAAAAGGCAGGAATGAAAAAAGACAGGGACAAAACAACCGCAATTCGACCACTCCGGGTGGATAAAGGGTCAAAAAAGATTTTAGAAATATCATAAAATATTTCACCTTAATAATTTATATTTGTCCGACACCATATCAACAAGTATAAATTTAAAATCAAAACCTCAACGTTATGGCAAAAAGAAATGTAATGATTCTTGGAGCAGCCGGAAGAGACTTCCACAATTTCAACACATACTTCCGTGGAAACGAAGCGTTCAATGTAGTGGCCTTCACCGCAGCTCAGATACCCGACATCGAAGGAAGAAAATACCCTGCCAGTCTGGCCGGCGAAGATCTATACCCCGAGGGAATTCCCATTTACCCAGAAGAAGATTTGCCCAGGCTAATCAAGGAACTGGACGTGGAAGATTGTGTATTCTCATACAGCGATGTACCTTACAAGCACGTAATGAGCGTCAGCTCCATTGTGCATACTGCAGGAGCCAATTTCATGCTTCTGGGCCCCAAAGATACTATGATCAAGAGCACCAAACCGGTTATTTCTGTAGGAGCCGTACGCACAGGTTGCGGTAAAAGCCAGACTTCCAGAAAAGTTATAGAAACCCTCATGGAAAAAGGGTTAAAAGTAGTTGCCATCCGGCACCCAATGCCATACGGTGATTTAGAAAAACAAAAGGTTCAGCGTTATGCCGAGCTTGACGACCTGAAAAAGCACGAATGCACCATCGAAGAAATGGAAGAATATGAACCCCATATCGTACGAGGCAATGTCATATATGCAGGAGTTGACTATGAAGCCATTCTCCGGGAGGCAGAAAACGACCCCGACGGCTGCGATGTGATCCTGTGGGATGGTGGCAACAATGATTTCCCCTTCTATCAGTCCGATCTGAACATCACCGTGGCGGATCCCCACCGGGCCGGTCACGAACTGAACTACTTCCCGGGCGAGGTGAACCTGCGCATGGCCGATGTAGTGGTTATCAACAAAATCGACAGCTCCTACCCCAACGACATACAAACCGTCAGGGAGAACATAGCCAAGGTGAATCCCAACGCCACGGTCATCGACGGTGCATCACCTATCAAGGTAGATGACGTTTCCGTAATCAGGGGCAAACGGGTACTTGTTGTTGAGGACGGCCCCACCCTGACCCATGGGGAAATGAAAATCGGTGCCGGCACGGTAGCCGCCCAGAAGTTCGGTGCAGCAGAAATCATCGATCCCCGCCCATACACCGTCGGCAGACTGAAGGATACTTTCAAGACCTATCCCAACATTGGGGCCCTTCTGCCTGCTATGGGATACGGAGATGAGCAAATAAAAGACCTGGAAAAAACCATCAACAACACCGATTGTGACTCTGTGATCATCGGCACCCCGATCGATCTGAACCGCGTGGTGAAAATCAAGAAGCCCAACACACGGGTTTATTATGACCTCGACGAGATCGGAAAACCAGACATGGAAGAGCTAATCGATGAGTTCATCAAGAAGCACAACCTGAAGTAAACACTTTCCAAATGCGTCAAAAAGCGGTCCTCCAAAGGAAGGCCGCTTTTTTTTGGCATAATTTTTTCTGTTCTTCCAGGGATTGTTTGTATATATTTTGGAATCCGTTATTTTTGTAAAGCTATTCCTTTCATTTATGAAAATCATAAAACTCTTAACAACAGGCATTTCCCTGGTTCTTCTGATGCCACTGGCTGCTGCCTCCCAGAACGCTGGAAGCCAACCTGCAGACAGCCTTCCTGGGGCAGTCAAAGACAGCCTTCCTGAGGCAGCCAAAGACAGCCTTTCGAATAAAACCGGGGGTAAACCGGCTGGCAGCAGGTTCGAACAGCAACACAAACGCCGTACCGACACGATTTTTTTCTTCGAGGCTAAAGAGATGCATGTCGATGTGATGAAGATTACCTACGACAGCGTCCTATACCGGAAACCTGGCGAGACGGAGCTCCGGGCTCTGGATAAAGACATCATTCACAAGATCAAATACAATTGGGGCCGGCTGGAAATACTCAATGAAAAACCCAAGGAGCCCCAAAAAAGGCTTGATTGGCGTAAGGTAACCATTCTGACCAAACCCAAACAGGCGGAAGGTTACTATGAGGTGGAGCAGGTCACTGCCAAAGCAAAAGGCTCGGGACGGGGCTATGAAACGCCCAGATCGCTTGAGAACAAGGCTGAAGTGATCTTAAAGAAGAAAGCAGCCAACCTGAATGCCGAATATGTATTAATCACCAACAAAACCATTACCACGGCTTTCGGTGAAATGCCCAGCGCCACCCTCACAGGAATGGTCTATAGCCGCGAACAACAGGGCAACGACGAGACAGTCAACGAGTAAAGCTTATCCTGGAGGATATAACACAACCTCCAGGCAGCCCGCAATAAGCTTGTCATCCACGTACTGATCAATCAAAGGATACCCCACCTCCTTGAGCAGGGTGCAATTTACCCGGGCTTTCCTGTTTTTCTTATCTTGCAGCATATACTGATACAACTCATCCTGATCGGAAGGTTCTACCTGAAATTTCGGATAATGGCGGTCCACATATTCCTTCAGCCGGTCATAATGAGCCGCTGAGGCCCCTTGCAACTGGATAGAAAGCCAATACTCACAGAGCATGCCATAAGCCACCGCTTCGCCATGCAGCAGGGACTGGTGCTTCTTCAGAGCCAGGCTTTCCAGGGCATGGCCAATGGTATGGCCGAAGTTCAACGCCCTTCTCAAGCCTTTTTCATAGGGATCCCGGGTCACATAATAATTTTTAATGTCCACCGAATCCCGGATCAAACGGGCAAGCTCCCCCTGCGGCAATCGCTCGGGCTGGCTGAAAAGCAACTTATCAAGATGATCCCGCGATTGAATGAATCCGTGCTTGATCATTTCCGCCCATCCGGCATACAAATGCCGGTGGTCAAGAGTCTTTAAAAAAACCGGAAAAAGAAACACGTAGCCCGGCGAACGAAAAACCCCCACATGATTTTTATATCCGTTCAAATTGAATCCGGTTTTGCCCCCGAGGGAAGCATCCACCATGGAAAGCAGCGTGGTAGGAATGTTAACAATTTGAATGCCCCTTTTGAAGGTAGCAGCAGCAAATCCGGCCACGTCCAACAGCATACCCCCTCCCAAACCGATCAGCAAGCTGTTGCTATCCGCCCCTTCTGCCTGCAACCAGTTCCATACATTCACCACAGTGTCAATGCTCTTGTTCTCTTCCTCCTGCCCCATCTCCATTACATGAACTTTTTCACGACTCAGGAGTTGTTCTATATGAGGGAGACAATGTTCACGCGTATTCTCATCCACCAGGATGAAAATTCCGTGCGGCTCCAACCCTATGATGTATTCGGTCAATTCCGAACCAATCGCTGGCTCGATGAAAATTTTGCTATTAAATGAATTAATTTGCATATTTAGAAAAAATTAAACCAACCATGGTAAACATTGAAAATACAAAGATAGCATTTCAAAGCAAAAGCAATAAGGATTTAAGACAAGCCCACTTTCTGTTTAATACCCTGGCACGCCCCGCAGTAGTTAAAACGGGGAAAATATTTCTCAATATTGCCCTGCAAACCAATCTCCCTATAAAATGGGCCGTCAAGCCCACCGTATACAAACATTTTTGCGGAGGAGAAACCATCGAAGAATGCAATCCGGTGGTTCAAAAAATGGCCCGCTACAGGGTGGAATCCATTCTCGACTATTCGGTGGAAGGCAAAGAGAACCGCCAGGATATTGAGGCAGCTCTGAAGGAGACCCTTCGCACCATCAACAATGCAGCAACAAATGAGCACATACCTTTCGCTGTGTTTAAACCAACGGCTTTCGCCAAAAGCATCGTACTGGAAAGGGCCAGCGCGGGGGAAGATTTAACCGATGAAGAAAAAACGGAACTGAACCTTTTCCGCGAACGAATCAACACCCTTTGCCATTCGGCCTACCAAAAACAGGTACCCCTGTTAATTGATGCCGAGGAGGCCTGTTATCAGAACATCATCGATATAGTGGTCCGGGATAACATGAGAAGATACAACAAGGAAAAGGCCATTGTCTTCAATACCCTTCAAATGTACCGCTGGGACCGCATGGACTTCCTGCGCAAAGAGGTGGATGCAGCCCGAAAAGAGGGCTATTTCTTTGGAGTCAAGTTCGTGCGCGGAGCCTATATGGAACGCGAAAGGGAAAGGGCTAAAAGATTGGGTTATCCCTCGCCCATCCAGCCGGATAAAGAAAGTACCGACCGCGATTACAATGCAGCCCTTCGCTTCTCTGTAGAAAACATCGACCGCGTAGCCATCTTCAACGGCACGCATAACGAAACCAGCTCGCTCTACCTGGTCGACCTGATGAACAAGTACAATATACCCAAAGATGATGAGCGCGTATACTTTTCGCAACTATACGGAATGAGCGATCATGTAAGCTTTAACCTGGCCCATAACGGTTACCGCGTTGCCAAGTACCTGCCCTATGGCCCGGTGAGAAATGTCATGCCCTACCTCATCAGAAGAGCCGAAGAAAATACGGCTGTGGCTGGACAAACCAACCGCGAACTGGAGCTGATCAAACGAGAACTCAAAAGAAGAAAGACCAAAGCCTAAAAATGCTCTAAATGGAAATAGATAACACGAAAAAATCGGTCCGCATCAACCAAATCAAATACATCAGCATGATCCTCTTTCTTGTGCTGGTAATCGTCTTGCTGACCACCCGCCTTGTGAACGACAAATTTCTTGGACTTAACAATTACCAGTGGGCTGTGGTGGTTGCTTTGCTTTATATCCTGATCAATGTTTACGAGTACATGAAGGATTTTAACTACATCTTTTTTTCGGATTCAGGCGAAAAACTGCTGTTTCGGTATGTATCGCTTCGCCCTTTCCACAGCAAACGCTACTCCATTGAAATAGACAAGAAAAAATTCAGGGGCTACAAGATCCTCAAAGGGACCCTGGGTTTGAACCGGAAAATCATGTTCTACATCAAAACACCGCAGGGTACGGCTAAATATCCACCCGTAAGCATCTCTGCACTGGGTGAGGATGAATTTAATCAGTTAAAGCATGCACTCAATAAGCATTCCGGGGCCAAAAACAGCTAAACAACAGGTCAGACCACTTTCTTCGCAATATATTGGGAGCTTAATATCGTAAGGGCACCCATATAATTGATTCTGAAAGGAATAAGATCACCAACCTTGTAATCGGGTTCCTCGGTACCCAGATCCACCACAATCATATCTGAACTAGCCCCTGTCACCTGAATGTTCCCATCGAGCGGCTCTATATTCTGAGTATCAATATCCAGCAGGCCAATATCCAGGATGGCCCGGTACGATGTCTTTCCGTAATTCTCCTCATCAAAAGATTTCACTTCCCCGGCCACGTTTTCGCCAATCTCCCCGGTGGGAACCATTGGCTTCTCTGTTAGCTCAATGATCTCGGCATTCAGTTTGAAGATATCCTGTTCCATCTCCTCGATCTTCTCGCCTGTAAAAAGGTTATTTCCAAAAAACAGCGTTTCGCCAATGCGAAAATGGCTGATGCCTTCAGGCAGCACCTTCTTGTAAATCAGCTCCAGGGTAACAGAGGAGCCTCCGGAAACATAGGGAATGTTCCGTTTGAATTTCGCCTCAATCAATTGTTCGTAAAGGCTCAGCTGTATCAGCTTGTCGTGACTCGGCATCACCCCGTTCAAACAGTTCAGGTTGGCTCCTATACCGACCACTTCAATATTGGGCAGCTGAAAGATCTTTCCATAGAAATCGATAAATTCTTCGCCCAGCACCCCTTCTCTGAGGTCGCCCATCTCGATCATGATAATCACCTTGTGCACCTTGTTCTGGCGTTGGGCTTCTTCAGAAAGGAGCTTCATGGTGTAAAATTCTGTGTTGAAGCTGATATCTGCATATTTGATAATGCTCTTGATGCTTCTTTTCGCGGGAGGCCGGATATAGGCCGTTTCAATGTTGGGATCAAGGCTTTTAACAGCCTTCAGGTTGTAGATGCGCGAATCGAGGATCTGATCCACCCCGAGCCCGATCAGCTCTTTCAGAAAATCCTTGTTCCCGCACAGAACCTTGGATACGATACCCATTTTGATATCGTACTCTCCCAACAGATTTCTCAGGTACTGGTAGTTATGATCAAGCTTTTTTCGATCCAGTTCAATAAATGCCATAATTCGGTTTGTTAGTTAATAATCTCCCTTGGTATATCCAGGGGCAATCGGGCCAGCAGCTCGTAGTTGAGCTGATTGTTAAAGTCGGCAAAAGAAGAGAGGGTAATGGTGACTCCGTCCTGACTGCCTATGAGCACCACTTCATCGCCTTTTTTCACATCCGGGACCTGTGTGACATCGGCCACCAGCATGTTCATATTGACAACACCTATCACCGGCACGCGGTGACCATCAATCAGCACTCTGCCCTGGTTGCTGAGGGAACGGCTGTACCCGTGGGAATAGCCCACCGGAACGATGGCGATAATCTTTTCTTCCTGGGCCATGTAGTGCGTTCCATAACTCACAAATTCACCGGCTTTCACATTCTTGATGCTCATAACCTGACTCTTCCAGCTAAGCACCCGCTGAAGGACCTCCGATTTTTCCATGCGCTTATGGACAAAATGAATAAAAGTCTCCGGGCTGGGCCAAAAGCCATACTGAAGGATACCAATGCGCACCATATCCATCCGGGTTCGCGGATAGGTGATGGCTGCAGCAGAGCACGCGGTATGTCGAAGCTCGGGTTCAATGCCCCGGTTCGTAATCCATTTATAAATGCGGTTATACTTTTTGATCTGTTTCTGAAGCCTCACATGATTGGCGATGCTTTCGGCTCCGGCATAGTGCGTGCATAGACCCCTTACCCGAAAATACCCGGCATTGTTGTTGATCAGCTTCACCACCTTATGAAGGAGCTGCTGACTGAAGCCGGTACGGTTCATGCCGGTCTCCACCTCCAGGTGAATGATGGCCCGGGTATTATATTTTTTTGCAAATTCCAGGGCCGACTCCAGTTTCTCCTGCTCAAAGACAAAAAATTCTATGCCATTTTTAACCGCCCATTCCAGATCGTCGTCGCTAAGCCAGCCCATCACCATCAAATCGGTCGATTCCTTCTTGATGGCAAACACCCGATAGGCTTCATCTCCGCTGAACACAGAAAAATGATCCACCCCGGCGGATTCGGCGATGGGTACAAACTGTTCAATACCATGGCCATAGGCATTGGCTTTCACCACCGAAGAAACCTTCACCTCCTCGCCCAGGTAATTTTGCAAAAACGTGAGGTTATGGATCAAGGCAGACCTGTTAATCTCAATTATAGAAGTAGCGGCCATAATAACTCATTTGTGTGAAGACCTGATTAAGAACCTGACTTTTAGCACAATCACGATAAATGATTGGCATGTTCCTATTCATTCTTCCATGAAGACCGCATGATTCATCCGTGTCATTGTTGTGAAAGTTCTTGCATGCAGGCTTCACATGTTTTTATTTTAAATGGTGCAGATAAATTCCGTAAAAAATTTTGATTCCCCCGTCGATGATTTCCTCCGGAAAGTCATAATCGGGGTTATGCAGCTGGGGTGTTCGTTCTCCGGAACCTAACCCAAACAGGGCACCCGGGTATTGCAGGGTAAAATTAGAAAAATCCTCGGACCACCGGAGAGGTTCGTCAATGTGAATGACCTGAAGCTGGTTCTGCTGTGCCACCTGTCCGATCAGGTCAACTGCCCGGGCATCATTCACGGTAGCGGGAAATTCTTCGGTCCAGGATATCTCACTTTTCAATCCGTAGACATGGCTCAGGCGTTCGATCACATCCACCGATTTATTGGTCAAGGCCTCCATATCGGCATTGGAATAGGTACGCAGGGTAGCCATTACTTCGGCATATCCGGGTGTGGTACCAAAAGCAACTTCTCCCAGTCTGGAATGGATGATGGTGGTGAGGGTAAAATCCTCGAAACTAGTGTTTTCGGGCAGGGCCGTGAGCTCCTGAATGATACCGGCCATGGCAAGAGCAGGTGAACGGCCATTTTCGGGTTCTCCGGCATGGGAAGTCTTGCCGTAGAGTTTATTGATCATTCCCTTCGAGGCTGCTGCAAAAGTGTTTTTGCGCAGGACAACCGATCCTGCTGGGTAGCCGGGCAGGTTATGCAGGGCAAAGACATGATCGGGCCGGATGGCACTGAATTTTTCGTCGTCCAGGACCCGGGCAGCTCCCTGGCCATCTTCCTCGGAGGGCTGATACAGCAGCACAACCTTCCCCTTGTCGGGGCGATTGGCAGAGACAGCCATAGCTAAACCGGTGACGATGGTCATATGCCCGTCATGTCCACACTTATGAGCGATGCCCTGATATTCGGATGCATAAGCAAAAGTGTTCACCTCATCAATGGGCAGGGCATCCAGGTCGCACCGGAAAAGTAGGGTAGGCCCGGGACGGGTTCCTTCATACACCGCAGCCAGTCCGGCTCCTCCCAAATTTTCAATGATCCGGTCGGGAGCAGTTTCCTGAAGCGCATCCTTGATCAACCGGGCAGTTTGATATTCGTTGCCGGATAATTCAGGAAATTGGTGAAGCTTGCGTCGAAGCCGAACCAATTTTTTCCTGTCGTATTTGATTTCCATTCAGATCCATTTTTTTCAAAGTCCCCCCTGGTCCGATCCCGCTGTGGCCAGAAATGTTCACGAAAAACATCCTGACGCAAAAAAAAACATACTCACAATCATCATACAAGCCAATCATACGAAATGTTTCTGCACGACAAAATTAAGGATAAATTTCACCCTGCAAAAATTTGCCAGCTCATTTGTTGTGAGAAAGACAACTCAAAGCTTGTCTTCGACAGTAAGAACGGGCGATGCATCCACATCGTCAATACCCAGAAAATCTATGATCCGGTCCAGGGCTTCGTTGATGCCACTGGTATCATTTTCAGGAATATCCTCCAGCTTTTTCGACAACTTATCATGCAAAAGATGGGGTGTCCGCTTTAACAATTCCGAGCCCTTGGAAGTCATTACAATATGGGTAGTTCGCTTGTCAGCCCGCTTGGGCAGCCTGGCGATATAACCTTTTCGTTCCAGACGGTTGATGATGCCTGAAACAGTGCTTGAATTGAGATTGAGATAATCCCGAAGCTCCTTCTGGGTGGATTGATAATTCTCCGATCGATTGAGGTAATCCAGACATAATATCTGGGGTATACTAACACCATATTCCTTTTGAATTTTTTTCGATTCAAGATTGATCGAACGCACAATTTTTCGGATTTTAATCAGGACTTCATTGGAATCAGTGGCCATAACCCAGCGTATTTAACATATTTTTTTATTTAGAATCTGTAAATATAAATATAATTTTTTTTTAATAAAAATGTTCTGTAAAACTTATTTCATATTCGCTTGTGGCAAAAAATTTATTTTGGATATTTGTAGGCTCAATAGAAAAAAACATGAAAAAAGAGCTTATACCTGCCTATATAAGCGTCATCCTGGCGATGACCTTTTGGAGCATGACCTATGTGTGGTACAAGATGGTCTTCGAGGCCTACAACCCCATCACCACGGTTCTCCTCCGCCTGGTCCTCTCGTCGGTCATCCTGGTGGCCCTGATGTGGCCTACCCGGCAGTTGCAGAAAGTAGATCCGAAGGATTTAAAATATTTCGTGCTGGTAACGATTTTCCAACCTTTTCTCTATTTCCTTTGTGAGAGCTTTGGAGTAAAGTTTGTATCCTCCACCATATCGGCCGTGATCATAAGCACCATCCCTCTTTTCAGCCCGTTTGTCACGGCCTACTTCTTCAGGGAAAAGATCCTCCGCTTCAATATTATAGGCATCATCATCTCCATTGTAGGAGTTGGACTGGTGATCTTTGAGTGGGGCAAAAGTATCGATGCCACAGTAGGAGGCATTCTGCTGCTGTTCGTGGCCGTGGCAGCCGGTATCGGTTACAGCATCGTAGTAAAAAAGTTATCGGGAAAATACAATTCCATCAGCATCGTAACCTACCACAACATCATTGGTATCTTTTTCTTTTTGCCCCTGTTCCTGATCTTCGACCTGGATCATTTCCTCACTACAGGCTATGTGGCCGAAGCGGTAGTGCCCCTCCTGGAGCTGGCCATCTTCGGATCGTCGTTTGCCTTCATATTCTTCACCTTTTCCATCAAGAAGATCGGAGTGACCAAATCCAACGCCTTTACCAATGCCATACCCGTCTTAACAGCCATATTTGCTTACATTATGCTGGGCGAGACTCTGACGGCCATCAAGATGGGAGGCATCGGGCTGGTAATCGCCGGGCTGTTCATGTCCCAAATCAAACGATTCCCACGAATGCGAAGAAAAATTTATATCCGGCCCAGTGAATAATTACGATACAGAACGCCTCAGGCAACGTGCCGCACAGGTCGAAACCGAGACAAAGGCTTTTATCAAAAAGCTCAGAAAACATCACAAAAAAGTGAATCTGGACGAACGCATTCATGCGTTGCATGACGAAGCCTTCACCAGGATCGATTGCCTGAGTTGCGCCAATTGCTGCAAAAGCATCAGCCCGATCCTTTATGACCGCGATATCAACCGAATTGCCAAAAAACTCCGGATCAAACCTTCCGAATTCACCCAACAATACCTGAGGGTTGACGAGGATGGCGACTATGTTTTCCGCCAAACACCCTGTCCTTTGTTAATGCCCGACAACTATTGCTCTGTCTATGAGGCCAGACCCCGATCCTGCCGCGATTATCCACACACCGACCGGAAAAACTACCACCGGGTCCTCCGGCATACACTGAAAGATACCTATGTATGCCCGGCGGTCTTCTACATCATCGATAAGCTCAAGCAACAACTGAAGGGCTCACAGGGGATTGGGTAGAGACGGTCTGCCGGTCGTGTCGCCACAGATCCCATAAAAAAACTGCCCCGCGAAAATGCCAGGGCAGCTTTTTATGAACAATCTCGCAGTAAGACTGCTAATAAACTCGATCTACTTCTCTTGCCGAATAGTTGATCTTCAGCGCACTTGCCTTTCGCAGGGCCAGTTTGACATCTGTCACAACCCCCATTTTAGTGTCTTCGTCAACTTTCAGGGAGGTTGTCATCTTGGGCCGCTCACTTTCATCAAGCTGTTTGCGCTCGGTAGCGATATAGTCCCTGATGTCACCGACCTTTGCAAAAGAATCATTTAGCTGAATCCTGGGCTCAGTCCCGTACATATCCTGGAACTGACGCTTGGGCTTGCCAATATAGATGTAACTTACCAGGTCTTTTCTCTCAAGCTTTTTAACTTCGGTAGCACCGGGTACTGTATTTTCAACCATCAGCTGTGTCTCGCGGATGGTGGTACTTACCATAAAGAAGAATATAAGCATGAAGATAATATCCGGCAATGAAGCTGTTGAAATTTGAGGAATTTCTTTACTTCCTTCTTCTCTGAATTTAGCCATATTAGTTTCCTCCGACGTTTTTAGGTTCAGCTTCCGAAATAATCATCGGATATTTCTCATCAATCGCATCTTTTTTCTCCTTCGTCAACTCTTTATAATGCTGACCGAACTTCCGCATAGCCAAATCATCATGTACTTCGTTGTATGCAGCTGTTAGCTCGTTCTGCACCTTCATATACATCTCATAGGAGGTGCCGCGGTCGTTCTGGAGAGAAACGATTCCTTTGGTTCTTTCTGTTTCGCCAAAGAAAGGAACTTCCTTCATTTCCATTTCCGGAAGATCGGTTTCATTCCGTGGATTCACAATGAATTCTTTCGCGGATTCCCGCAAGTTACTGATATCCATTGGATCACCTTCCACCAGAAGCTGGTCATTGGAATTTATCAGCACCTCAAAGACGTTCCGTTCCTTTATCTGCTTGTCGTCCTGTTGCCTTTGCTGTTCTTCATCGGGGATGGGGGGTAATTTCCTCATAATCCCGGTATCCACATCAAAAGTAGTAGCAACAAGGAAAAAGATCAGAAGCAGGAAGGCAATGTCGGCCATGGGGGCTGCATTAAATTCACCTTTTGGTCTTGCCATAATTTTCCTCTTTAATTTTTGTTGTGCAGGGCATCCTATTAAACGGATGCCTCACACAATATATTTTCTACTTAAATGATTTTGATACCTCAGTAAAGATTATGGAAACCAGGCCGATACCTACCAGCAGGTACATAGTGATCAGTCCGGCACCAGCATTCTTCAGTACTGGAGCAACGTTATCGGGGTTGGGCGTAGTAAATTCCAGAGGCTGGCTCGATGCCATGCTATAAGCAATCAGCGCAACGATAACCAGGCCCAGGATACCAATAAGGGTCCCTCTCCCCCTTTTGGGGTTTGCAATAATCTGTGCCAATGGGAACAGCAGAGACATGCCCGCAGCAAGCACGGCCAGTATAGCTGCCCATATAAGGATGTGGTTGGTGTAAACGGGTTCACCACCTGCCATCTCTCCGCCTGAGTAATACAGGATTCCCAGGATGACAGATATTGCCCCTAATATAATAATAATCAGTCTTCTTAGCATAACTTGTTTGTTTTTAAGCTTTTGCGATCACTTAGTTTCTCTTACCATACTTGTAAATCAGGTCGACCAGCGAGATGGAAGCATCTTCCATGTCGTTAACAATGCTGTCGATCTTGGATACAATATAGTTGTAGAAAAGCTGGAGAATAACTGCTACGATCAGACCGGAAGCAGTAGTAATCAGAGCCACGGAGATACCACCGGCCACAACAGAGGGCGAAATAGTACCAGCTGCTTCAATGTTTTCAAATGCCTGGATCATACCAATTACAGTACCAAGGAATCCGAGCATCGGAGCGATGGCGATGAAAAGTGAAATCCAGGTGAGGCCTTGCTCAAGCAGTCCGGCTTGAACGCTACCATAAGATACAACAGACTTCTCTGCTACATCCACACCTTCGTCTGCTCTGTCCAGACCCTGGTAGAAAATGGAAGCTACAGGTCCGCGGGTATTGCGGCAAACTTCCTTGGCCGATTCGATACCACCTTCTTCCAGGGCATCTTCAACCTGCTTCAGGAGCTTATTGGTGTTGGTGGTCGAAAGATTCAGATAAATAATCCTTTCAATAGCAACAGCCAAACCAAAGATCAGCGACAGCAGTACAATACCCATAAAAGCAGGGCCACCATCAATGAACTTTTGCTTCACTTG
>P_1C_Sed_2_UnCtyDRAFT_1000217_pt1 | contig 18114 bp, 15 predicted proteins | sample Pon1CUnioCityCA_4_FD_10229 | JGI IMG/M metagenome (IMG submission 10229) | reverse complement strand
GAAGGATCTGCAAATCCGCGAAATAATTTTGCTTTGATCTTAAGTGCTTGTTTATCGATCGATAATTGTTCAGTATCCATAATATTATCAATATATCATTATGTGATGATATAAAATACAGATACCAATGATTAATTGAAACTTATTGGTTGATAGGGAAATGTATACTAAACAAAAAGCCGCGAAATTTTTTACGGGCTTTTTAATGAAATTTAATAGTAAATCTTATCGTCTATTGGCAACTTTCTCCTTAGGTCGCGCTTTGTTCACTTTTACAGTGCGTCCATTTATTTCGGTCCCATCGAGTTTATTGATAGCAGCTTGGGCTTCGGAATCATTTTCCATTTCTACGAACCCAAATCCTTTTGAGCGCCCTGTTTCCCGGTCTTTTATTACTTTGTAAGAAGTCACATCACCGAACTGTTCAAATACTTCCATTAATTCTTGATCCGAAACCTTAAATGAAAGGTTTCCTACGTAAATATTCATTTGTCTATTACCAGTTTATTATGGGTTAAATTGGGACTCGCATTACATCCCACAAATGTGATATTACGACGTTTTCAAATAGAAAAGAAATTATTTTTTGATATGGTAAACAGACTAATTCCTGAAAATTTTGTCTGTCTTTTTTAAGTAGATGAAGGTAATACTTACAACTTTTTATACATATAAAGATGATCTCGATATTGATCTTCGAAATTGAGGGCATCTGGAATGCGTCCGCCCTCAGTAAAATCAAACTTTTCTAGGAGAGTAAGACTGGGTTCATTTCCACTTACTAGAATAGCAACAGCAACTCGATAGCTTTTAATTCTGCAGAATTCAAGGCCATGGTTCATCAGATCAGTAGCGATACCTTTTCCGTGATGATCGTAATCAACGTAGTAGCTTATTTCAATGACTTCATTCAATGCCTGTCGGTCAGCACGGTAGGGAGAAACAGAAAGCCAGCCAAGTGTGGTGTCATTATCCAAATAAACAAACACAGGATGGGTATTATTATGATGATTGGAAAGCCATTCTTTACGCTGATTTAGTGAAATCGGCTGGGTGTGGGCCGTCCGTAATCCATCTGCTACTGCCTGATTGTAGATGTTATTTATAGCTTCTAAATGTTCAGGCTTGGCAGGGGTAATCATTGTTCAAAAAAAAGAAAAATCAGTATGTAGCTACGAGTTAACTTTTGATTTCTTTTTGCCCACTTGCTCTTGCTGTCGTTGCTTACAGGCTTCGGTATCCTGACAGGTTCCAAAAAAGTGGAGGGAATGTCCAGTAATGTTAAACTTATGGATTTTCTCCATCATTGTTTTGATCTCTTGAATGCGTGGATCACAAAATTCCAAGACCGTACCGCATTTCTTACAAATGATATGATCGTGTTGCTGATAGGCATAAGCACGCTCATAATAATATTGGTTTTCACCGAATTGCTGGCGCTGTACCAACCCGCATTCTACTAAAAGATCAAGGGTATTGTATACCGTCGCTCGGGAAACGCGAGTACCGCCTTCTTTCATGTTGAAGAAGATATCATCAGCATCAAAATGACCGTCGGCCCGGTAAATTTCTTCGAGGACCATGAAGCGCTCAGGGGTTTGCCGTTGATTGTGCTCTTTTAGATATGAGCTGAATATTTCTTTAACCAAATCAATTGTTTCTTCACTAGCCGGATGAGCCATAACATCAATTTTTCTTTTAATATAAGGATTTGGGATACCTAAAAAAATTCAATTGATGCACCGATCCCCATCAACAATAATTACATATATGGGGTTGTACTGAATTTTCGATTCAGAATGTTATATTCGAGCAGTACAATTAAATTATGATCAGTGGTTCTAAACAGTAATTAACTTTTGATTTATGCCCACAGTTGTAGCTTTTGAAACGCTCACGGACCTGTTTCTAAACTTATCTAAAAAATATAAAGGAACCGATAAAACGGCGTTTGCCCGTAAACCTAAGACGGATCAACCCTATGAGACAATAACCTGGGACCAGGTTCATGAAGATACTCATGCGCTGGCGGCTTATATGGTAAAGCATGGCATTGAAGCCGGGGATCGGGTGGCCATTCTTAGTGAAAACCGTTACGAGTGGGCCGTTGTGGATCTGGCTTTGCAACTGATTGGGGCCATAAATGTATCGCTGTACACATCGTTGCCGTCCAGTCAGTGTGAGTATATCCTAAAGAATTCTGAGGCAGAAATGTTTTTTGTCTCTACGGGTATTCAGCTTAAGAAAGCACGCGAAGTATTTGACAATTGTGAAGATCTAAATCGTGTTATTGCTTTTGATGAGCCCAATATATCCAGCTATCTGGACGATGCCTACGTTTCACTTTTTGAAGATGTAATGAATGAAGGAGTAAAAGAGTTACCAAAGACAGAAGATGAGATTGATCGGCGTAGCAAGGCAATTGAACCGGAAGACTTGGCTACGCTTATTTATACCTCAGGAACAACGGGAAAACCCAAAGGTGCTATGCTTACTCACCGTAATATTGTGAGTAATATTAAGGCGGCTCACCAGCGCATCGATATAATGGAAACGGATCGCTGCTTGTCATTTTTGCCGCTTTGCCATTCGTTTGAACGAACAGCCGGATATTATGCAATGATGGCGGGTGGAGCGGAAATTTACTATGCTGAAAGTGTGGATACGGTAGCAAAGAATATGACCGAGGCCCATCCGACTATTATTATGAGTGTGCCGCGGCTCTTTGAGAAAATCTATAATCTTGTTTCCAAAAATGTGGAAGAGGGCAGTGCCGTTAAACAGAAAATTTTTAACTGGGCGCAGAAAGTCGGTCGCAAATATGCTGATGGGGAGCGTGGATTGGTTTCGATGAAGAAAAAACTAGCTGATAAGCTTGTATTTGATAAATTAAAAGAACGTACCGGCGGACGAATTCGCTTTTTTGTGTCGGGCGGGGCGGCATTGCCGGCAGAGATTGGCCATTTCTTTATGGGGGCCGGACTCAATATTATTGAAGGTTACGGACTAACCGAAACATCGCCTGTTATGTGTTGCAATACCTATGGTGATGAACAGATGGGTACTGTCGGGAAAGTTCTTCCAGGTGTTACCGTAGCCATACAGCGACTTGAGGATAGTAAAATCATTGCTGAGATCAGCGGAGAAGATTACCCGACCGATCATGATTCCGAACAGGGCGAAATTCTGTGTAAGGGGCCCAATGTGATGGAGGGATACTGGAAGAATGAGGAGGCCACCCGGGAAATGATTGACGATGATGGATATTTGCATACCGGTGATGTAGGTAAATTTTTGGGTGGAAAGCTAAAGATTACCGATCGTATTAAGCATATGATCGTTAATGCAGGCGGTAAAAATATTTATCCTGGGCCAATTGAAGATCTATTCAAAACCAGCAAGTGGATTGATCAGCTGGTAGTCGTCGGGGAACGTCAACCTTATATGGCGGCCTTAATTGTACCGGATTATGAAGTACTCGAAGCCCATGCCAAAGAGGAGGGGATAGAATATGGTTCTATCGAAGATCTGATCAAAAAAGATGAAATACAGAAAATATATAATAAAGAAATGCGGAGTCACTCCAAGGATCTGGCATCTCATGAGAAGCTCCGTGATTTCCGAATTGTGCCCAACGAATTTACGGTGGAATCTGGTGAGTTAACGCCTACTCTCAAGATAAAGCGTCGGATTGTTGAGGATAAGTACGGTCATCTTATTGATGATATTTTCTCAAACTAAGATGATTTAAATGTTGTACGAACTCTTTCGCTGGATTCATATTATTTCATATCTGTTATGGTTGTGTGCATTTGGTGGAAGCTTGGCGTATGGCATTAGGATCTATTTGGCGGAAGATCTTTCCGATTTATGCAATCTGATACATATAGAACGATTGGTGACAAAGTGGGGGCATATTCTTGGTGTCGGTGGAATTATAGTATCAGGGTGGATGCTTTCTGTGATTTCCCAAGGTCCGCAGTGGGGATGGTTCGACATTCAGCTTTATCCTTGGCTGGCGTTGAAGCAACTGCTTTTTTTAATCATTCTTATTCTAATCACTATCGACCTGCTGCGAAGTAAAGTATTAGCGCAATGGATGCGAGCAAACAAAAATGGTCAAGTGGGGATCGTAAAAAAGTGGAAGGGCGCGTACCGCTTTTCTTTTACAGTATATCTGCTTGTTGTTATTAGTACCTTGTTGGGATGGTTTAAACCCGGATTAACAACCTTTGGTTAATCTTCTCCTATCAATTAACTGTAAAAAGGGAGATGACGTAAGCATTCTTCGATGGTATTTGCCGTTTTTAGCAGTGAACGGTTATCCTCAGTAATAAACTTATTTTTCACCGCTTCGTCGATAAACTCAATCAGCTTATCGTAGTACCCATCAATATTGAACAGGATTACCGTTTTATTATGGATGCCAAGCTGTAGCCAGGTGATGGCTTCCATCAGCTCTTCGAAGGTGCCGAAGCCACCGGGCAAAGCGATAAAAGCATCTGAAAGTTCGGCCATCATTGCTTTGCGTTCGTGCATAGTATCAGTGATATGCAGGGCCGTGAGGTTCTCATGAGCAACCTCCATATCATACAAATGCTGGGGGATAACACCGTGTACTTGCCCGCCACGAGAAAGCGTAGCATTTGCAATTTCGTTCATCAGACCCACCGAACCGCCACCATAAACTAATCCTATTCCATTGGATGCAAGAGCATGTCCTAATGTTTTGGTTTGAGGGATGAAGGAAGAATTATTACCGGTTTTTGATCCGCAATAAACGCAAACTCTATTTTTAAAACTCATGCTTTAACGGACCCCATCATACGTTCTACGACAACCCCGATCTTCTCAAGAAAATAATCGATTTCTTCAAGAGTATTTTGTTTGCCCAGACTAATACGAATACTCGAGTTAGCTATTTCATCCTCGAGCCCGATGCCGTTTAGCACATGAGAGGGTTCCATCGCTCCTGAAGTGCAAGCTGAACCGTTCGAGACACAAACGTTTTCTACGTCCAGATTGAGTATAAGCATTTCCCCGTCAATACCGTTTCCGTTTGAATCCATAAAAGAGATGTTGATGATATGAGGAACCCCATTTTCAATATCTCCATTGATTTGAAAGCGATTTCCAAATTTTTTATGGAGTCCGCTGATAAGTTTTTTACGCAGCTTGAGAAAATGTTTGCGGTGATCATCCATTTCTTTAGTAGCCAATTCCATCGCTTTCGCTAAACCTATAATACCGGGGACATTTAGCGTGCCGCCGCGTCGCCGTCGCTCTTGTGAACCGCCGTGCATCCACGGAATCCATGGTGTGGCATGACGCATATACATTACGCCGATGCCTTTTGGTCCGTAAATCTTATGTCCGCTTATACTTAAAAAATCAACCCCCAGCTCATCCACATCCACCGGAATTTTACCAACGCTTTGAACGGTGTCTGAGTGGAGGGGGATGTTATGCTCTTTGCAAACTTTACCAATTTTTATTAGAGGGTTAATGCAACCAATTTCATTATTGACGTGCATCAACGAAACCAACGCTGTATTATCGTTGATAGCTTCCTCAACTTTTTCTGCAGTGATAATGCCTTTATTATTTGGTTCCAGGTATACCGGTTTTGCACCGTGACGTTTTAGAGCCTCAGCAGTATGTAATACAGCATGATGTTCAAGGGGAGAAGTGATGACTTCTGTTTTGCCCGTGGCATTAACAACGCCCTTTATGGCACAATTGTCACTTTCTGTACCTCCACTGGTAAAGATGATTTCGGCTGGTTCGGCGCCGATTATTTCGGCAATATTTTCCCTTGCTTCCTCAACGGCAACTTTGGCATTATTACCCAATCCGTGGGGAGAATTGGCATTTCCATAGTGTTCAGTAAAGTAAGGGGTCATTGCTTCAAGCACACGCTCATCAACAGGCGTTGTGGCGGCGTGATCGAAATAAACGGTATCCATATCTCCATTTTTAGTTTTATAATTAATCAGTCTAAGATATTTAATTTTGGATAGAAAAGCAGGGTTTGACTGAACTGATAGTTTATGGTACCATTGAATTCTTTGAACGACTCTATTTGCTGAAAATATTTGATTAACATTTAAACCCGACTATCATCAATGCACATCCGGTTTTATCCCAGAATAGTATTTTTGAGTTTCATTGGTTTTATCTTTTTGCTTTCTCCATTTAATACTGTCAGTGGGCAGGATTCAACATCTAGAATATCTACAACAGCTACGTTACTGGGATGGGAGCAACGCACTCGTAATTTTATGCTGGACCGCTCACATAATTATGGAGGTACTCATTTTAATCGTGGATTATTTCGCGAGCATCTCAATGAAATGAGTCCCGAGCATAACCTAGATCTAATTACGTATGGGTTTACGTTGTTTCAGGATTATGATTTTGAACAGGCTGAGAACGCCTATCGAATGTCCACAGGCAGTTTAAATGCCACGCAATTTGCGGTCGAAAATACGATTAAAAGTGATATTACTTTCAATGATAAGAACCAGCTATCCATTGATGGGTATCATGCAGAAAATATCCGTACCAATCGATTTCTGTTTAATCTCGGTTATATCCGAAATATTGCGGGCAAGCACTATTTAGGTGTAAGCCATACCCTGAGCCAAAATAAAGCCGATCTGGATGCCACGTTTTTCTATCGGTATGGAACCTTTGATGAGGGTATGGTGCAAGTGAGTGCAAGTATACTGGATTGGGGGAGTAATGTCGTACAGGATTTAGCTAAAGACAGTCGAAACAAATGGAATAAACGGTATGAGGTTACTCACCAGTATTCTAACAGTCCGGAACTGCTTTCTTTGAAATATCTCAGTTCCCAAACCAATAGGGTAAAAATTGAGGTTATGGGAGGGATGCAAACATATTCCCGCAAAAGGGTAGAGGTGCATGCTGATACCAGTAATTACATTGATGAAGAGTGGGCACATTATGTGGGCGCGTTAGTCGAATATGACCATCCTCTCTTTACCATTGGAGTCACATATCAGCGAACCTTTTCAAAATTAACAAGAAAGCCCACATTGGACTCTAACTATGACCTCAATTTTGGTAATTGGCAGATTACAAATCAACTGGGTCTTTATGCCACGGGCAGAATTAACTCATTTATTTTGGAACAGTGGCTATGGTATGGGCATGATAGAGATCGCTTGGAGGGAGAAAAGGTGCCGGGAGATTTAAGGCGGCACAGCTTTGAGCGTGTTCCCTTCGATTACCTGGAGGAACCCATCACCGTAAAAAGCAGGCTGTTTTATGATCCTATTGATTCAGGACTTAGAACTGGACTTGAGTTCCATGCAGAGTATAGCCGACCGCAGGGAGAAAAGGCATCGAATGGGGTGCGGAGTTTTGAATTTAGAAGAACATACAGCATTGTCAGGGATTATAATGCTCGGTTTACATATTCTATTGGTTATCGATTTAGCCCTAAGTTTTACTTAGTGACAGGCATTTCGTACGATCTTGATGGAGATACCCAAACTGGACGTGGCACCGAAAAAGTAATTGGAGACCCCACATGGTTTGATGGCGGGTTTGGACGGCTTTCAATAAGCTGGTAAATTCAGTATCAAAACTATTAGTAAACAGCTCAAAATTTTAGGCAATTATGAATAAGATGACGATTGAAGATGTACAGGTAGAAGGTAAAAAGGTGTTGATGCGCGTAGATTTTAACGTGCCTATAAAAGATGGCAACATTGGCGATGATAACCGTATGGTACAGGCCTTGCCATCCATTAATTATGTAACAGATAACGGCGGTAAACTTATTCTTATGAGTCACCTTGGTCGCCCGGGTGGAGAAGTAGATAAATCGCTCAGTTTGAAGCCGGTTGCAGAGCATTTACGAACGCTCGTCGACACGAAAGTCCATTTTGCTGAGGATTGTATAGGAGAAGAGACAAAAACTGTGATTGAAGAGGCTAAAGACGGAGAAATTGTTTTGCTGGAAAATGTGCGTTTTCATAAAGGTGAAAAAGCCAATGACGAAGGCTTTTGCAAACAGCTTGCTGAGCATGGCGACTTATTCTGTAATGATGCATTTGGAAGCAGTCATAGAGCACACTCTTCAGTAGCCGGAGTAACTCGGTTCCTGCAGCCAGCGGTATCAGGATATTTATTGGAAAAAGAGATTAAGTATCTTAATGACTCGATTAATAATCCCGAACGTCCTTTTGTTGCTATTCTTGGGGGAGCAAAAGTGTCTGATAAGATTGGAGTGATTGAAAATTTGTTGGATAAAGTCGACAGTATCCTCGTTGGTGGTGGCATGACCTACACCTTTTATAAAGCAAAAGGATTACCTATTGGAGATTCTCTCGTTGAGGATGACAAAGTAGATTTAGCCAAAAAGTTGATGCAGAAAGCCGATGAGAAGGACGTCAATTTTGTGTTGCCAGTGGATTCAGTTGCAGCCAAAGAATTTAAAAATGATGCCGAGCACAAAGTCGTTGATGAGGATGGCATCGAAGACGGTTGGATGGGGGTAGACATTGGCCCGCAGACCTGTCTCTCATTCGGCAACATCATCAAAAATGCAAAAACTGTGGTATGGAATGGTCCCATGGGTGTTTTTGAGATGCCAAACTATGCCGAGGGTACGAATACTGTTGCAGAAGCTCTTGCGGAATCTACAAAACTCGGAGGCACGACCATTATTGGTGGTGGTGATTCAGCATCGGCCATTAAAAAAGCCGGACTTGAAGAAGAAGTTTCGCACGTTTCTACCGGCGGCGGGGCCAGCTTGATGTTCCTGGAAGGTAAAGATCTGCCGGGTGTAGTTGCACTCACTGATAAGTAAAAATTTAGAAAGTTATCACGTTGTCCTGAACTTTGTTTCGGCATTTGACTTTAGGGACGGGATGATTTCCCGTCCTTTTTTTATTTATACTGCTTTATGAGTTCTAAAAACTAAAATAGAGAGTTTTAATATGTCACCTTCTAAAAACAAAGTGCTCACTAATGATTTCAAAACCAGCCAAAATTTTTATAGCTCTGATTTAATTCTCCGTGATTACGTTAACCGGCATTTTTCTGAAAAGGCCGAGCAATTTCTGGATGGCAAATTAAATGAGCTGGGAGCGGTAGCGGCAACTGATATGGATGAACTTTCACAGAAGGCTGATAAAAATGGGCCAGTGCTTAAGAAGCGCAATAAATTTGGGGAAGATATTGATGAAGTAGAATTTCATCCTGCCTATTGGGATTTGATGGATATTGCAGCGAAATCAGAAATGTTTTATCTGAAATATCATCCGGAAAAAAGAGGAAAATTTTCTGGAAATCGGCATCAAATGAGTTTTGCCCTTGGCCAACTGTATGCGATGAGCGAATTGGGTCAATATTGCCCCCACTGTATGACCGACGGTGTAGCTTATTTAGTTGAACAGTTTGGGGATGAGGAAGATAAAAAACGGCTATTACCAAAGTTGGGAGCCAAGGAGGGGAGTAAACTTTTTTCAGGAGCTATGTTTTTAACGGAGAAATCCGGTGGATCGGATGTAGGAGCTAATTTGTGTACAGCTGATAAAATAAGTGGAGATGAATACCGATTAAATGGAGAAAAATGGTTTTGTAGCAATGTCAATGCCGATGTGATTATGGCATTAGCCAGAACAGGACCGCTTGAAAAAGGTACTCGTGGACTGTCGCTTTTCTTGGTCGAAAAGCAGCTGCCTAATGGTGAGCGAAACCCAATGCAGATTATTCGTCTGAAAGATAAACTGGGTGTACGCTCAATGGCTTCGGCGGAGGTTCGATTTCAAAATACGGTTGGCAAAAGGCTTGGGAAAGAGGGCGAAGGATTTAAGAATATGGCGCAGATGATCAATATTTCTCGTAATTACAATTCTGTGGCGGCACTGGCAGGGAATCGTCGAGCTATTGTCGAGGCGTGGCAGTATCTGAATCATCGTAAAACCTTTGGAAAACGAGCCGTCAACCATGCACTCATCAGAGAAAAATTTCTCGAATTAGGAGCAAAATATTTGGCTGACTTCCTACTGGTATGGCGTGTATTGCGGGCTATGGATGCAGCTGAAACAGGGGACAAAGACGAGCAACATCTGCTACGAATGATTACACCTATGGCCAAGTGGTGGTCAGCTGAGAATGCTGTATACAGTGTCCGAGAATGTATGGAGCTAATGGGAGGAAACGGCTATATTGAGGATTTTTTGATGCCTAAATTGCTGCGAGATATCAATGTATTACCGATCTGGGAGGGTTCCGGAAATATTATTGTGTTGGATATACTTCGTGCTACAGAAAAGTCTCGGGGACTCGATATAATTTTTAAAATGATTGAAAAAGCAGCAGATCACTCTACAAAACATGGCGGACTTATGGCAAAGAAACTGACTGAAATAAAAACGATATGGAAAGACATTCGTGCGTTGAATGATCGTGATAGGATTGAAGCCACTGCCAAACCACTATTTAAGCAATTAATAAGGCTCTTTCAGATGGCGCTGCTCATTGAAGAAAAGCAATCTGATAACAGTAAGCGTTGTGAGATTGCACTCAATTATCTGGTAGCTACTTTTGATAGCGCACTAAGTGCACAAGATCCGCTGAAAATAGACCAGATTGAAAGTCTCATAGGTTGGAATTATTAGCCTGCACTTGCCGAAGCTCCACCTCCCGCAGCACTGGCAGATGCACCTGCTCCCCCTGATGTTCCAGGAAAAGAAGTTGCGCCTGTTGCCCCGAGGGTTGAAAAACTGCTGGCAACACTTGCCACCGAGCTGGTATTTGGGCTGAAAGCAATCCAGGCAATAACAGGTATACCATCAGCATTTGTAGCGATAATATCTTCAAGTTCTTGTTCTCCCAGACCTAAAGCCAGCCCATAGATAAAATTTTTATCTAGTTTGTCGGAGGAAATACTATGTTCCTTGGCATTTTCAAGGCCTTTTTTGTAGTTGCTCCATTGATGATATATTTCTTCTCCTTTGGAAGTACGCCGAATAATCAGAAAAGAAAATATTAGGGCAAACATGGTAACAAAGAGGGCGACTAATCCAGCAGGACCAGCATACATTAGTGCCGGAATACTTGCTACAAGAAGTAATGATTGCACTGCAATATTCCAGTAGCAGCCGGTATAGCTTTGCTTATCAATCCAACCTTGATCAAAGGCGTATTCTTTAAAGCTGTTTTTCCACTTGGTAAACCATGAGGATACCTCAGAATTAGTCCCCTTAAAGATTTCATGTATTTTTTGGTGATTATCTTCGATACGTTGTTCAACAAAGCTAATAATTTGTTTTTCCCATCCCTGCAATTCCTCCTGTAATTGTTTTGCCGTTCGCTCTATAGAAAATGTCGGCTTGTCATCTGCTAAAAATCCCTCTTCGGGCGGTTCTTCTTGGATGTTAAAATATCCTGCTCGGGCCAGATCGAGAACCGTAGCCATGAGCAAGTTACTGGTGATATTTCGTCCCTGCAAGAGCCAACCAATAGCTGCGGGACGAAGTTGCCCTGGTATCATCATTGTTTCCGTAGATGAAAAACGAGAGGTGGAATGTCGTTTTCCGTATTTTTGATATAGCAGGTAGAAAACAAGAATACTCAGCAGAATGATTACATAATTCAGTGTTTCCCAAAGATCAGAAAGATACTTCTGGCGTTGTATCTGTTGGTCGCGTTGCTCTTGATATGTTTGCTCCTCTTTTTGAGCCTGATCGAGTGAGAAACCTTCGTCGGTAATAGAAGTTTGTGACTTATTTAAAACTTCAGTCGGGAATACCGTTCTGACTTTTGCAAATTCGTCATCATTAATATTGGAAGCATCAACTGTGAATACTCCCACCGATTTTTGAAGATTAAATTGTCCTTTGGGACCTCGTATCCAACCGTAGAGGGAATCGACTGAAACTGATTTTGGCAGTTGAATCGTGATATCCAGCTGATTCGTCGCTTTTGCTCTATTATCTGATAAAAAGTTCCAGAAAAATTGTGACCATTGCGGACCAATAGTTAGTGCATCCTTTAGTACGTATGAAACAGTGAACGTTCGTTTTTCATCCTCTGCAGAATAATACCACCTTAGTTTAATTGCCTTATCATTTTTTGATACATTAAATGTACCGGGGACTTCCGTATTTTTGTTGATATATGATTTTCCATTTTCGAGAATCTGGATATCATTAATTGTTGAAAAACCCTGTCTTGGGATTTGGTATTCTGCCCAGGAAAAAGATCCATCAAAAACGTAGGTAAGATGTTCGGTAATGTGAACAGTGCCATCCTTTTTAATGGTAACTTCTACTCGAACATCAGGAATTTCATATGACTTTGCCGAAGTAGAAAGAAAACTAATTAGAATCAGTAAAATCGAAATTGTAAGTGTTCTAGTCGACATGTTAGAAGTTATTCTTTACGGACATGTTGCTTTATTTCATTTCAATTAACTAAGATAACAATTTTAATACACGATAATATTTTTACCTATTTCATAATAGGTAAGGGGCTTGCCAAGATTTTTTTCTGTAAGGATTTCCTCCAAAATATATCTTACCTTTAGAACGAAACAATAAAAATAAATGAGGAAATATTATGAGTTCACTCAATAAAGCAATGATTATCGGCCGATTAGGACAAGACCCTGATGTACGTTATACGCAGTCTAATACAGCCGTTGCAAATTTATCAGTTGCAACATCCGAGCGTTATAAAGATAAGCAGGGCGAATGGAAAGAGAACACAGAATGGCACCGCGTGGTGGCTTGGGGACGCTTGGCCGAAATTTGTCAGGAATATCTAAAAAAGGGGTCACAGGTATATATTGAAGGTCCTATTCAAACACGAAAGTGGGAAGATAAAGAAGGTCAAACACGTTATTCTACAGAGATAAAAGCGTTAACTATGACGATGCTTGACAGTAAAGGTGAAGGCGGTGGCGATGTCCCTCCAAAGCCTGATAATTCACAACCGGTATCGAGCAACGTCGACCTAAATGAAGATTTCGACGATATCGATGACGATTTACCATTTTAATGGTAACCGTATTATATTAAGTACACATTTAAAAGCGGCTGGGAAATCCCTTGCCGCTTTTACTTTTCTTGCACTGCATGGCTACAGTCAATAGCTTTAAGTTAACCTCAAATTAAAAATAGGTAGTTGGACGACCCGAGTAGTTTGCTGTTAATTTTCGATTTTGTTTCCCAACAAGGGGATTCTGTTCTTATTGATTCTACAATAGATCCTGTAGCGCTAAGCATACAGATTGTAATAATTATCTTGGGACTTTTTTTTTCCGCTCTTTTTTCGGGCGCAGAGGTGGCTTTTTTCTCTGTCATTAATCAACAAGATCTGCTAACTGATCAAGATACAGAAGGTTCCAAGGACCGTCAGATTACCAAGATGTTGGCCTATCCGCGACGATTGCTGGCTACAATCCTTATTTGCAATACATTTGCCAATATTGTGGCATCGGTACTGGCTGCAGTAGTCGCGGGAAATATAGTGGCCTTTTTTGGGCTTTCGGAGGTATTGATCTACACTTTGGAAGTGATTGTCTTGACGTTCATGATTTTGATTCTCAGCGAAATTACGCCCAAAGTTATTGCCATAAATAATCCCTTAAAAAGTGCAAGACAAGTAAGCCCTTTTATCTATGTGTTATTTAAGTTACTCACTCCGCTTTCGAGTCTTATTGCGAATAGTACGCTAAGTTTGGAAGAGAAATTACCGAAACCCGACAGTAAGATGACCTCAGAAGATATTATGACGATGGCTGAGGTGAGCGAGCAGGAGGGGTCCATTAGAAGCGATGAGCGAGAGATTATCGAAAATGTGATTGAATTTGGTACGACTACCGTTCGAGAGATAATGACGTCACGGGTTAATATTGTTGCTATCTCTACCGATAACTCCCTGAACGAAGTATTGCAGCTAATCCGTGAAAAGGGTCTATCGCGCATGCCTATCTATGAAAATGATCTGGATAATATTTTAGGAGTAATCCACTCCAAAGATGTGCTGCCTTATATTAACTCTGATATTGAACGGACAACGATCAATTGGCGCACTATTGCCCGTAAAGCTCTATTTGTTCCGTCTACAAAAAAAGTAGATGACCTGCTTCGCGATTTCCAGCAGGAAAAAACGCATATCGCTATTGTAGTTGATGAATATGGCGGTACAGAGGGGCTTATTACGCTGGACGATATTCTGGAAGAGATAGTAGGGGAGATATCTGATGAGTATGATGATGTAGAAGAAAGTTTATATACAAAGTTTAAAAGTGGTGTTTACATTTTTGATGCAAAAATTGACCTTGATGATATGGAGGATATTCTAAATATCGATCTTACCGCTGAAGATGATGAATATGAGACACTGGGAGGACTTGTTTATCATCTTACGGAACGTATCCCTAATGTAGGGGAACGAGTTTATTATAATAATATGGAGCTTACGATCCATTCAGTTAAAAACAACCGTGTAAAAAAACTTCGCGTTAAAATTCAGGATCGTTCTAAATCATAAAATTTTGTAATGAAACCCCACAACCATATAGATGAGCACCGATTTTGAATCATTAGTTAAGACTGATGTTGATTTACAGGCCTATAATACACTAAATATTTCTGCGAGGGCGCGATATTTTGCTTTGATAGAATCGGAATATCAACTTAAGGAAATATTAAGACACCCTAAGACAGAGGACCTTAAAATTATAGTGCTTGGGGGTGGTAGTAATGTTCTTTTTGCCGATGATTTTGATGGATTGATATTGCACATCAATATAGAGGGACGCGAAGTGATAAAAGAAACGGACGACTATGTCTGGTTAAAAATTGGTGCGGGTGAAAATTGGCATCAAACAGTTCGCTACTGCGTGGATCGAGGCTGGGGTGGAATCGAGAATCTTTCACTTATTCCAGGCACGGTAGGGGCAGCTCCCATCCAAAATATAGGAGCTTATGGCGTTGAGCTTGAAGAGGTTTTTGAACGGTTGGAGGCCGTAGATATTGAGGGAAGAGAAACACGTGAATATGAAAAGAAGCACTGCGATTTTGGGTATCGTGACAGCATTTTTAAAGGGGAATTGAAGGGCGTTGTGATAGTTACTAATGTGGTTTTAAAGCTTTCAAAAGATCCTAAGCTCAATACTTCATACGGTGCAATTCAGTCTGAACTTAAAAAGCGAAATATTGATCAACCAACAATTCGTGATATCAGTGATATTGTAATTGATATCAGGAACAGTAAGCTGCCCAATCCAGAATTCCTTGGCAATGCCGGCAGTTTTTTTAAAAATCCTATTGTCAAGAACGAAGAATATAAACGCATCAAAAAAGAGTATCCCGAGGTGCCTGGCTATGACATGGGAGATGATAAAACCAAAGTCCCTGCCGGCTGGCTGATTGAAGAGGCAGGGTGGAAAGGAAAAGTAGTAGGAAATACCGGAACCTATAAACAACAGGCACTGGTAATTGTAAATCATGGAGGAGCCACTGGCGCAGAGATTCTGAACCTTGCTGAGCGTATCAAAAAGTCAGTAAAAGATACGTTCGGTATTGCTCTTATTCCTGAAGTTAATGTTGTGAGTTCAGATGGCAAGGTTTAATGATCGTGATAAATACTTCACCCGTCATCTTTTTGGTGCGGGTTTGGAATGCCCGGTTAAGCTTCATTATTACCGACAGGATTATCCCCAAAACCAGCAGTCTCGACCCTTTATTGAACATGCAATCTACAATAAAAGATTGCTCACTGCTTTAGCACGCTCTGTTTATCCCAACGGCATATTTGTAAATGATAAGGAGTTGAAAAAAGCAGCTGATAAAACCCGCAAGTTGCTACAGAGGGACGAGGTTGTACTTTTTGATGCCATTTTTGAGCATCAACAGATGATGGCTCGGTTACCTATTATTCATAAATCCGGTAATCAGGTGACTGTTTTTTATATCCGCACCAAAGCTTTCGATTCTCGTAAACACCGAATTACAGACTCCGAAGGATATATCAATGGTAAATGGGAGAAGTACATCCTCGATTTTGCTTATCAGGTATATTTGATTCAGGAGAATTACCCCGATCTCGATATTCAGGCGATGTTGATAATGCCGGAAAAGTCGAGCACTGCTTATACCGATAATTTACCCTTGTTATTGCATCCGTTGGATGACCGTTCGAAAGCTGAATCTATTGATGTTTCGAATCAGGAATTGTTGGCTAAACTGGATGTGACGAAGGTAGTTAAGAGGTTAATGAGTAGGCATAGCTTTGCCGAAAAATATTTCCCAAAAACTACGTTAGAAGAAACCCTGCATTATTTTTCTACGGTATATTTTGGGAATGAGAAGCCGGATCCAGAAATAGGGTCAAAGTGCAAAAGATGCGAGTTTCGTATTGGGTCGAAAAGGCTGAAAGAAGGAGAAAGAAGTGGATTTAATGAATGTTGGTTACCTGTGATGTCAGAGGGAAATCCATCAGAAAATCACATCTTTGATTTAATTGGTCCCGGCACCAATCGGCGACTTGCCAACGGAAATTATGATCAGAAAGATATTCCTGCTGATTCCATTTTTAGTTCGGCAAGCGTAATTGAATCAGAGGGACGTATTTCTCAGGAGATGCGCCAGGCACTTCAGATCCATAAGAGGAAGGATGAAGAGGTGCCCGGGGAGATTATTCGCCCGGTATTGTTTGAAGAACTCAAAAGCTGGCAGTTTCCTTTGCATTTCCTTGATTTTGAGGCAGGTAATTATGCCGTTCCGGTCCGTAAAAATCGGCGACCGTACCATTTGGTTGTATTTCAGTTTTCATGCCATACATTGTATCAAGATGGTAGATGGAAGCATCGTGAGTGGATAGACGATTTTAAAAGTGGATATCCTAATTATGAAATGGTTCGCAGGTTGAAACTAATTCCAGACATTAATGAGGGTACTCTCGTCCAGTATTCAAATTTTGAGCGAAATGCATTAAAAACAATCCGATCAGAATTACTGCAAGAGCAAGATGAAATTGGGGATGCCCATCAGCTTATAGATTGGATAGAGACGATTATAAATCGTCACGATTCTTCACATTCACAACCGCCTTATATTGCTGACTTGAGTCGCTTGGTGAAGAATTTTTACTATAACAGAGAGATGGAGAGTTCGCTAAGTATAAAGGATGTGCTGCGTTCGGTGATGAGCCACAGTTCTTATTTGAAAAAGCTCTATTCTAAACCTTATTCGAGCAGTAATTTTGATCACATTTTTTGGTGGCAGCCCAATGGGGAGGGTGGAGCCCGAAATCCCTATTCCATATTAACCGAGACAGGAGATTCACCTATACGCCGGGGTACCGAAGCTATGGTAGTGTATGGTAAGATGATAGCGCAGGAAATGGATCCTCAACGGCATGAAGCCTATCAAAATGCGTTGCTAAAATATTGTGAGCTTGATACCCTGGCTATGATGATGATTTACCAACACTGGCAGAAAAAAATGGAGCAAGCTTAAACTTTTGTAGCAGGAACATTTAGGAATTACGTACATTTATAAATATTGACCAATGAACATTAATTCATCAATTCAATGACTTCTTCTCTCAGATTATTTTTTACGTCTGTATTACTAATACTTTTTGTAGGCTCTTGCACGGTTCAAAAAAGTCCAATAACCGGTTCAAAAAGAGCCTATGGATATAGTTGGAAGCAGGAGCTGGAGATTGGAAAAGAGGCTGATAAACAAATTCAGCAGCAATATGGAGTTTATGACGATGAACAGGTGCAGCAATATGTTGACCGTATTGGACAGGAAGTGTTGGAAGTGAGCCATATGCGGCGCGAAGATACCGATCCGAAGTATCGTAATACAGAGTTCTATTTTCGTGTGCTTAACAGTCCGGTAGTGAATGCGTTTGCATTGCCCGGTGGTTATATCTATGTCACACGCGGATTATTGGCTCATCTTAAAAACGAAGCACAACTTGCAGTCGTACTGGGACACGAAATTGCACACGTGGCGGCACGTCATGCTTCTCAACGGGCATTCGAGCAGCAGTTGGGACAGATTGCTCTTATTGGCGGAGCTGTTGCCGGTGAAGAGTTGTTAGGCGTGCCCG
>P_1C_Sed_2_UnCtyDRAFT_1000216_pt1 | contig 18141 bp, 21 predicted proteins | sample Pon1CUnioCityCA_4_FD_10229 | JGI IMG/M metagenome (IMG submission 10229) | reverse complement strand
GCGTTCTGAGGTTGTTATTAAACGTATTATGTGTATTCATTTTTCCTATCCAATACACATAACATGTACACATAATATATGTTATGTGTACAGTGGGGAGGGGGGCACCGTGAAGGTAAGAGGGGGGATGGGCATAGGAGTGATGCACGTTTTGATGGGGTAGATAAGCTGTGATCAAATTTGTACACTGCCCAGTCATTATTCACACTTAGTATTCACTGCTCAAAATGAAAAATATTCTACAAACAGGTTATACTACCTTCAGTATGGAGGTACCGTACAAGCTGATCGAAACGGGGGAACGGTCCGACGAAAAGCCGTTGATCGTGTATCTTCATGGCTTCAATCAAAATATGGGTCAATTCGAAAAGCTGGTTAAACCAATGCTTGAGGTAAAGGCCTATCATCTGTTTGTGCAGGCACCGTATCCCATTTATGATCGCAGTCGCAAAAAGAAGGTGGAAGACTGGGGACGTTCCTGGTATCTGTATGACGGGGAACAGGAACAGTTTGTGGAGTCTCTCGAGTCGGCCTCCAACTTTTTGGAGCGGCTTATTGGAGATATATCACAGCATATATCAGCAAGCCGACTGGCTGTTTTTGGGTATTCAATGGGCGGATACCTGGCGGGATATTTTGCGCTCTCACGACCAACGCTTGTGGATGAATTGATGGTTGTGGGGGCACGTATTAAAACGGAGGTGTTTGAAAACAAAAAGGGAAATTATAATAATTTGCACGTACTGGCGCTGCATGGCACAAGGGATAAAAGCGTAAAAAGTGATCCACAGCAAAAGAGTTGTAACAAGTTATCCGAATGGGGTGCAAATGTAACATTTAAAGAGTTGGACCAGTCCCATAAATTGGCCAATAAATATCTAAAGGAAACGCGAAAATGGCTGAAAGCCTTGGACTACAAATAAATATAGAATTTAAGATATTAACTTAGCATGTTTTCACTCAGATGGTTATAATCCATCAAGACTAAAGTGATTCAAATAGGGAAACGGAGATAGTTATTACCATGAATGTACTTGTTATAGAAGATGATCCTTCGGTACGCACGCTGGTAAAAGCGGTATTGGAAAAAAATGAGTATAACGTTGATATTGCTGATACAGCCAAAAGTGGCGAAGAGCATGCCATTGAGAATTCGTATGATATTATTATTCTTGATCTTGGACTCCCAGACGGCGATGGCTTTGACTTGGCTAAGGATGTACGAGATCAGGAGATCACAACGCCCATTTTAGTGCTTTCTGCCGAGCAGGAAACGGATGTTAAAATTAAATGTTTACGTGCCGGCGTTGATGATTATTTAACGAAACCGTTTAACACCGAAGAGCTTCTGGCTCGTATCGAGGCGATCAGCCGACGCAGCGGAGAAGTAAATGGCGACCGAACCCTCGAATGCGGAGAGCTTAAAGTAGATATGCTGGAGCGCGAATTTTGGGTGAATGACACCAAGGTAGATTTGACCAATAATGAGTATAATCTGCTGGTGTATCTGCTAAAGCGGAAAAACAATATCGTTACCCAGGAAGAGATCGCTGAAAATGTCTGGGATATCCACTTCGATACGCAGACCAACTATATCAATGTATATATCAGTTATCTGCGGAAGAAAATTCGCAACCACTCCGATGAGGAGTATATTGATACCGTTCGTAAGAAAGGATTTATCATCCGCTGCGAAGATTAACAGTTTGTAGGTATTTAATTACCTAAAAACCCTTGCAAGAAGATATTCCTTGCAAGGGTTTTTTTATGAAGTAGCTAATTTCTGGGATCTCATCCGGGGTATCTCGCTTCTCCCTGTATGTATTGCCGCATATTTTTGATTTCAAACTTTTGCTTGGAGATGATGGTTTTAACTAAATCTCCAATAGAAACGACTCCCGTAACAGTGTCATCGTTTATCACAGGTAGGTGGCGTATCTTCTTGTCTGTCATGATCGACATGCAAGCCTCCACCGATTCTTCGGCCGTTACACAGTAAACATCTTCAGTCATAATTTCCTGAACGTTCGTACTTTTTGAAGAACGTCCCTTTAAAATGACTTTACTTCGGTAATCGCGCTCGCTTATGATCCCTTTTAACTGTTGATCTTCCAGGACGATAAGCGCTCCAATATCATGCTTATCCATCTTGCTAATGGCCTGATAAACAGTTTCTTTGGGAGCAATAGAATAGACTTTGGTTCCCTTGTTTTTTAAGATATCCCGCACAAGCATAAGACCTCCGTTTTTTATGTAAGAAAAAAGAACAACTCAAAATCATTATAACATTTCTGAGGATTAAAAACAGACACCCCTTAATATTTTATGGATACTACCTTGAGATCAAAATTAATAACGTATTTACGGCAATTTGCAACCGAAGATCGTTGGCAGCGCATTAATGAGGTCATTGATAAACGTACTCGCTATGTTTCGGTTATTCTTGAGGACATCTACCAGCCGCATAATGCCAGTGCCGTACTGCGCAGTTGTGATTGTTTTGGCATTCAGGATGTTCATATTATTGAAAATAAAAATGAGTTTGATCCCAACCAGGGAGTTACCATAGGAGCTGATCAATGGATATCGTTGCAATCCTATAATCAACCGGGTATAAATAATACGGAACACTGCTACCGGCAGCTAAAAGAGAGTGGGTACCAGATTATTGCTACCACACCGCACGAAAATGATGTTTCCATTGATGAGGTTTCACTTGATCAAAAGACCGCGCTGGTTTTTGGAGCGGAACTTACGGGGCTGTCGGATTATGCATTAGAACATGCCGACGGCTATGCCAAAATCCCAATGGTCGGCTTCAGCGAAAGCTTCAATATCTCGGTAAGTGCGGCTCTCTGCCTGTATGAACTGAGTACCAGGCTGAGAAAAAACAGGGACGATTGGCAGCTCGAAGAGTCCGAGAAGCGGGAGTTACAGTTCGAGTGGCTTAAAAAATCTGTCCGGGCACCCGAAAAATTGATTGAACGCTACTTGGAAGAACAGCAAGAGTCATAGGCTAAGTTGTAAAAGCATCTAAATCAAAAAAGGCCACCGAAAAGCAGCCTTTTGTTATTAAAGATCTTCGTTGTGGGATGTTACTGCTAATCCATAGACCGGTGATTATTCTCAACAATCTCCTTGTACATCATGTATTCCTCAGGAGTAGTATCAGCGAATAAGAAGTTCAGCGGATCAACGGGATCACTGCTTCTTCGTACTTCGTAGTGCAGGTGAGGTCCTTCCACCATGCCCGATTGACCGGTAAAGCCAATCAGATCACCGCGTTTAACTTTCGTTCCGGGTCTAATACCCTTGGCAAAAGAGGAGAGGTGAGCGTAATAGCTTTCATAGCCGTATTCATGGTCAATGATAAGCAGTCGACCATAGGTACCTTTCAGGCCCGCATATTTGACTACTCCATCGCCCGTGGCAAATATTTCACTGCCTACATTTGCTCTGAAGTCAAGCCCCTCATGCTGACGTTCATATCCCAATACAGGGTGATAACGCATTCCGAATCCACTGAGAATGATACCTTCGGTTGGTTTGATAGCGGGAATATGCTTCATTTTTTCCCGGTTACTGTTGTAGTAACTTTTAATTTCGTTAAAGCTTACCTGCTGTATATTGATGCTTCGTTCCAGGCTCTCAAGGTTTTCGGCCGTCCATTTTAGAATTTCAGATGTCTCTTGGCTGTAAACGTCAAATTCGGAATACACATCAGCACCACCGGCACCGGCCTGACGCTCATCATAAGGTATTTCGTCCATTCCCAATACCGACCGATACATCTCATTGTCAGCTTTAGCCAGCTGGTCTACTTCTTGGTCTAAATCCTTAATTTTGGTCTTTGTTTGCTCCAGCTGATCGATAAGCTCCTGGTTTTCAGCTTTGAGGGCAATTTCTGCGGGCGTACCAACAGAAAATGAAAGAATGGAAATACCAATACCGGATAGTACGACACCGCACAAAATCCAGATACAAGCTGTATAAACAATACGTTCTAAACCATTGTATTTGACGGGCACGAACTCGCAGCTCTGCTCGTCGTAGTAGTAATAATTATTCAAAGCCATAGATGAAATGTTATATCATACTGATCTATAAGCAAGAGAAACTCATAAGCCATTTGTTACAAACGATCTAAAAGTAGTGATACCTGATAAAATATCAAAAGGGTAATACGGCCGTTACTCGATATCTCCCTCGAAATACTCGATGGCTCTGCGTGGCATGGCATCGGGGTTTGTCTTGTTGGCGATATGTGATTTTACCTTGTCCTGAAATGCTTCTGCAGCGTCATAGCCGTAGTGGCGCAGAAGATAATTCATGGCGATTACTTCGGCAATAACCGTGATATTTTTACCGGGGGTAATCGGCAGGTTAATAAGCGGGATATCGACACCGAGTACAGAGGTGGTATCGCGATTCAATCCTGTGCGTTCAATGTCTTTGGATTCATCCCAGAGCGAGAGTTCAAGCACTACCTCAAGTCGCTTTTGGTAACGAACAGCCCTGACTCCAAACATCGACATGATATCGATGATACCCAGACCGCGTATTTCCATAAAATGTTTGTTCATTTCGGTGGCAGAGGTCATCAGTACATTGTTCTTTTTGGTAAGTATCACCACATCATCGGCAACCAGGCGGTGACCTCGTTCAACAAGGTCTAGAGCGACCTCACTTTTACCGATGCCCGACTTTCCGGCAATTAAGATCCCAATGCCGTATACATCAACCATAGAGCCGTGTACCATGGTTTGCAGGGCAAATTGATCCTCCAGAAAATCACGAGTCAAGTGCATAAAGTGCGTAGTTTCCTGGGAGGTGCCATACACCGGGATATTAGCCTCATCGGCAATCTCTAACAGGTAGTCAGGTAATACATTGTCATGAGTCATGATCAGAACAGGGATATCAAACTGAGTTAGATTCTTAAATGCTTCAACCTGTTCTTCTTTGGAAAGATCTTTTAAATAGTTTGTCTCGGTATTACCGATAATCTGTATGCGTTGATGGGTAAATAGCTTTATAAATCCGGCCAACGCCAGCCCGGGGCGGTGTAAATCCGCCTCGGTAACGTAGCGCTGATCGGCGTAACTTTCGGCAACAAAGTTTTGAAGATCTATTTGAACGCGTTCTTGAAGGCGTTCAATAAGATACGATACAGCTATCTCTTCTTTTTTAGGTATGGATTCGTGGTCACCGAAAGGCATAGTGATTACCGCTTGTGTAGAGTTTTTTGTTTATACTTNTTGAGTTGACGGCTTACGTTTTCGATAACCATATTGATGGCCTGCTCATACGAGGAGGCCTTCTCTTTTGCATTAATCAATTTTTGAGGAACCTTCACATTCAGTTCAGCCTGTTGTGGATTTTCATCATCAGGGACGGGCTGCAGAACGATGTCGCAGGTTAAAATTCGATCATAAAACTGGTCTAATTTCTGTACCGCATCTTCGGCATAGTCATGGAGTTCTGTGCTTGCATCAAAATGTCTTGCGGTGAACGTAGTCTTCATAAAAATTACCTCCTAAATTAGTTTTAGTTTTTTGCTCGTGGATGAGCTGTTTCATAAACGTTTTTCAGTCGTTCAACTGAAGTATGCGTATATACTTGTGTAGCGGCCAAATTTGCATGGCCCAATAATTCCTTAATGACTCTGATATCAGCACCCTGATCGAGTAGGTGCGTTGCAAAACTGTGTCGTAATACATGCGGACTTTTCTGGGTGACTTCGCTGGCACGCTGTAGATAGTCTTTTACAATACGTTGTACCGCACGTGGATACAGGCGCTGTCCGCTTGCCGCGATAAAAACAGCTTTTCGGGCATCGGCATCGGTTCGCTCTCCGTAAAGCTGTGGCTTTGTTTCAAGATGCTTTTTTAATGCTTTACCGGCTTGTCTGCCGAAGGGCACAATACGTTGCTTGGCACCCTTACCCAGTACTTTAATTTGGTTAAGCCTAAAATTAACGTCTTCTTCGTTGAGGTTTACCAACTCACTCAAGCGGATCCCCGTTCCATACAACAATTCTAAAATAGCTCTGTTCTGCGATGATGTTGGGGTGTTCCCTTCAGCCAAATCCATCATCCTGTTTAGATCTTCTGCGTTGGCTGTTTTAGGTAATGGCTTGTCTTTCTTGGGTACAATAAGCAAATGCGCCGGATTTTGTTCCACGATGCCGCGTTTAAAGCAGTACTTACAAAAAGAACGAACGGCAGCCACTTTTCTTGCAATGGTACTTTTGGCCAGACCGCGTTCAGACAGTTGTCCTAACCATAATCGTATCGTAAGTCGTTCGATCTGTGTGATATCGACATTGTTTTCCGGTACATCAAAGTAGATGGTGCAATATTCAAGAAACTGCCCCAAGTCATTTTTATATGACGTGATGGTATGCTCCGAGGCGTTTCGCTCGACTTTCAAATAGCGTAAATATTTATCTATGGCTTTCTTCATCTACTCGCAATATGGATACTTTGGAGGTAAAAATAAACAGCTATTACCTGAGATTGTAGGGGCTGATCAGCTAATCATATATTGCGATCTTTCCATTGTGCCGACTCCCCGTTGAAATGATCAGAGAGAACTTGTATTCCAAGCATCTGATACCAGCCAACTCCCAATGGATGCAGTAAGCCGTATCGGAATTTCCACCCGAACCACCGATCAACCGTAAAGCGCTGCAGATACATCAAAAGAATAGCGGCAAGGGCCAGGATAATAAGCTTTGCCGATCCCCATAAAAGTAAGAACGGCAAGCTTAGAATGGGAATAATAAAAGTGATAATATGCAGCAGCCCCATCCCTACAAACAAAATGGGATTATGACCAAAGCCGGCAAAAAAGTTTTTACGAAATCCCTGCCACAGTTCTTCTTTCGATTCATACATGCGACAACTTACGGCATTCTGCCCGTGATACATTTTCATGCGAAATCCGCCTCTTTTAATGTTTTTTGCCAATTCTACATCTTCGACCACTTCTTTTTTTACGGACTGATGTCCGCCGATAGCTTCGTAAGCATTCTTTTTAAAGGCCATAAATTGTCCGTTCGCTGCTGCAAAAAATGGACTCATTTTGCGCCTGAAAAACTGGGGAAGCCATTTCGGAGCTTGATATACATAGCGGGTAGGCAGGAGGGTGAGGAGGGCAAAGTAGACGAGCGGGATTACAGTCCTCTCCCAGAATGTGCCAAACTTTTGCTGTGGCCATAATGTGATAAAATCGACGATGTCACTGCCCATGGCGCGAACAATCTTGGACGTTGCTTCGGGTTCCAGCCAGGTATCAGCATCAATAAAAATGAGGATATCACCAGGCGCTTGCTCTGAAAGTTGGTGACAGGCCCACGATTTACCCAGCCAGTCATCGGGCTTTGGCCGGCCGCTCATTATCGTTAACAATTCTGGGTATTGTTGACTTAGTGATCCTAAAATTTCAGAGGTTCCGTCGGTAGATCCATCATCAAGAACCAGAACATGGTGATTGGGATATTGCTGATCTATGGCGGAACGAACGCACCGCTCAATAGAGTTTGCCTCATTGCGGGCGGGAATACAAATGGTTACTGCCGGAGCCTGTTCGTCGAAATAGTTGCGCGGGGTCGGCGGCAGTGGGGTAAAATCTCGATTATTAAGAAATAAAATGCCGCCCGTAATTAGCAAGTAGCCCAGTGCTATGTAAAGTAATATCATCATTACTAAAAGGTAGCAGTGTCAGCCCTAAGATCAAACAGCTTGCAGCTGATCATTTAAACTATTTAATTGGCAGCTCATGAAAATAATATCTGATTTTTCGAAAGACATACGTCAGCCCCGACATACACCCGGTGGCTACCAATGGTGGTACTTTGATGGGGTTTCTTTGGATGATCGATTCAGTTTCGTGGTAATTTTGTATGAGGGCAATCCCTTTTCCACTCGGTATAATGGGGCACTCGTAGCGGATATTAACCCTTCTCCCGTCGATTATCCGGCAATAAGCATCTCCATTTACGATCAAGGAAAACCAATCTACTATAGCTTTACAGAATTTGACAAAGAGGAGTGCCACTTCCACGAAGAAAAGCCGCACCTTAAAATCGGTGACCATAAAATGAAGGGGGAGTTTAAGGATGGGCAGTTACAATATGAATTACAGCTTGACGAACAACTCCCTAATGGTGATCAACTGAATGGGACTATAATGTTCATCAGTGAGGAAAATGGTAAACTTTTTACTGACCGTGATAAAACCTCCATGGGACACACCTGGAACCTGGTGCAGCCGAGGGCAGATATTTCTGCAGATTTACGTCTTGATATCAAAGGGGAGCAGAAGTCCATCATATTTAAAGGGCAAGGATATCATGATCAGAACGCCGGAAATGAGCCCATGAGAAATGAGTTTGACGACTGGTATTGGGGGCGTTTCCATTTTGACTATGCTACGCTGGTATATTATGTGATGAATAGAAAGGATGAGCAACAGCACCGGGCTTGGCTTATCAACAATCAGAATACAGAAATATTGAAAACCTTTGAAGAGGTTGAGACAGCCGACGAGGGGATTACGTTATTTGGACTAAAGACGGCTCGAAAATTGGGATTCCGTTCCGGTGACGTCGAAATCCGGGTGCAGCAGTCGCAGTTGCTGGACAACGGACCGTTTTACCAGCGCTATAAAAGTGACGCTTTTTTGAAAATTCCTGATCACCAGGTCATTGAATCAACGAAAGGTATCACCGAGTATATTCGTCCGGACCGTATTTACAGCAAATTGTTTTGGCCATTCGTCAACATGCGAATTTGGTTTAAGCCGGAGGGTTCGCACTGGGTACAGCGATCAAAACAGTTGTACCGTTGGACATGGTGATTAGTTTAACTCCTATTTTAAAAAGATAAGATGTCATGCTGAACTTGTTTCAGCATCTAAATCCGTACAGCTATTTGTAGCTACAAAAATGGCTCAAACTCACTGTCGTCAAATCCCGCCCTTTGACGTAACTCATCTAGCATTTGGTCAAGCACGGTTTCGAAATGAGCCGTTTTTTCTTCCTTGGATAATGACTCATTCATCCGAATAGGGCGGCCAACATGCAAATGCAGCTCGGGTTTGCTATGACGAATGGTGTGCATGTAGATCCCGACGGGGACAAAGTCTACATCATCTAATTTGTCGTGCAGCCAGGCTAGTCCGCCCTCAAAATTCATGGAACTGCCTGCAGGCGTAATGGTACCTTCCGGGTAAATGAACAGGCTTGCATGGTCGCGATTAAATGATTTTACGGCATAACGCAGGGAAGTAACAGCGCTTCGCGGGTCATCTCTGTTAATAGAAAAAGCACCTATTTTCTGGAAAAGGGAATAGGTATTCATCTGTTTATCTTCCATGATGGCACGGGCCTGCTGACGAAACCGGTATTCGTTGAGCATCAGGGGTATTAACCCATCCCACCAGGAATGATGGTTTAAGAAGTAAACGGTTTTACATTCCGAACAGGGCTCGTATTCTTGCTTAAGCCATACCGTTTTGAATCTCCATTTAAATAGGAGCTTGGTGTAAAGCCGAAAAATTTTAATAAAAACCGGTGATTCCTTTGCGGGAATAAAATCCACAGCGAAAATATTTGTTGAGTGTTAATGACCTGAATATCTTTAGCCTGCTATAGAGTTTCCAGTATTAAAAAAAGTATTTGCTATGGATCAACAGGCGATTGAAAGTTATGCTAAAAATCATACTACGGACCATTCAGAACTGATAAAAGAATTAATAGGTGTTTCGGATGAAAATCTTGAACACATTGATATGCTCAGCGGACGGTTGGTGGGGCGATTGCTGAGTTTGCTAATAAAGATATCCGGCGCAAAACGAGTACTTGAGGTTGGGACCTTTGCCGGATATTCAGCATTGACGATGGCCGAAGCATTACCTGAAGATGGAGAACTATTCACGTGTGAATACAATGAACGTTACGAAAATATCGCCCGCACATTTTTTGATAAAAGCGAGGCGGGTTCCAAGATAACGCTACTGATGGGCAAAGCCCTGGAAACTATCCCCACTATTTCGGGTAGCTTTGACTTTGTGTTTCTGGATGCGGATAAAATAAACTATCCCAGCTATTATAGGATGATTTTACCACGACTTGAACAGGGAGGGATCATGGTAATCGACAATGTATTCTGGAGTGGTGAGGTATTAGATGGCAAATCTGATAAAGGTCGTGCTATCGACCAGCTGAATGCGATAATTCGGGATGATGATTCCGTGGAGCAGGTGATGCTTCCGGTGCGCGATGGGGTAACCGTATTGCGTAAAAAATAAAAAGCCCGAATCCGAGAAACGGATTCAGGCTCTAAATTTAGCAGAGCTTTCTAAAATCAGTCAACGATTTCAATAAGCTCGATATCAAATGTTAAGTCTTTACCAGCCAATGGATGGTTAGCATCGAGCTTAACTAATTCGTCTTCAACAGCAGTAATCTGGACGGGAATAGCCTGACCATCTTCTTGCTGTTGCATCTGCAGCTGCATACCAACCTCCGGTTCGATATTATCGGGGAGATCAGATTTTGCTACTTCCAGCTCCAGGTCTTCTCGTCGCTGACCATAAGCGTCACCGGATTCAATTTCTACGGTGGTTTCGTCGCCTTCTTCCATGCCGACGACCGCTTTTTCAAAACCGGGAATCAACTTTCCTTCTCCCAGTGTAAACTCCAAAGGTTCGCGATCTTGAGAACTGTCAAATACAGTTTCTTCTTCTGTTAATGTTCCTGTGTAGTGCACTTTTACTGTGTCACCGTCTTTAACTTTAGACAAAATACTTTCGGTTTGTTTCTAATTGTCGTGAATGTCTTTGAATATAAGGGTTTTTAGCGAGAATTGAGACCCTATTATTATCGAAACCTTACGGTTCTTAACCGCGATTTATCAAAGCTAGAATCGAGGACAATCGTAAAGTCTAACTTTCCTAAAACCAGTCCTTCTTTTGTTATCACATTTACTCTCCATTTTCCCGGNGTTACATTTTCTTTAAATGTATACCCTCTGAAACCNCCTCTGCGGCCTCCTATNACCTCATANCTGATGTTGTCCGAAGTGCGCCATTCTTCCAGGGATCGATTATAACGTTGCCATTGATGTTGCACTGACTTCGATAAATCGGTTGGGGCAAAAATGGAAGTATAAACAAAAACGGTATCACTGGGAGCATAGTTAAAGGTTTTGTCATAGGTCTCCCAAACGTTAAAAAGGGCAGATTGTTCGTAGGATACCGTAAAAATATTATCCTGTTTCTCTACATTGTGTGCTACAATCCCGTTTTGCAGAGATAGGGGAACAGGCGGAATTAAGTTGAAATAATAGAAGACATTAATGGTCGCATAAATACCTATGATAATTAACGTGATTTTAAAACGTGATATGTCACTGCGTGTTGAGTGACTTTTCCTGTAAATGAAGTTGATAAAAGTCAGCGTTAGCAGCAAACTGACTAATCCTGATAGGATAAAGAGAAAGGTATTCATGACCCCAAAAATGACGGGAGTGAAAAAAGTAAAAAAGGTGAAGGTGACAAAGAAATAGGCTCCGAATTGCAGGTACTTATTGGATATGCGATCTCGCAAAAATTCATTAGATAAAAGCAGAATCACCAGGATGATAAAAAATACCATTGTTCGCGAAAACGTCACGCTCTGAAAGAAGAAAATAACGTAAGCGCTGGAAAGACCACCTAAAAAGAACTGTATCGCCAGCGGCGCATAATGTTGATAGGGACCTAAAATCGTGTTTTCCCACCGACCGTCATCGGCAAGATTATAGATGAACAAACTGCCTGTCAAGCTGATTAGATAAAACAGCAGCACCGAATTGCTGTACCAGCCGTCAATGCGTCCAAGGGTAAGACTATCCCAGATAAACCCCCCGATGAAAAATATCATTGGGGCATATTTTTTATGTTTTATTAGAAAATTTTTGGCAGCAGAAACCAATGGTTCGTATCCAATTTTTTATGAAAATTGAGGACAAAATATAGTATAATGATCAATGATACAGAACCTAAAAAATGAAATATCCCGTTATATTTGTTATAACCATTGCGAACTAAGGAGGATAATGAGATGAAGAAACTTCTAGAAAATTTGAAAACGGTGGCGATCATTGGTTGTTCAGCAAACAAGTACCGAACCAGTTATCATATAGCTAATTATTTGAAAGAAAATGGAATCCGTATCTTCCCGATTAACCCCAATTATGAGGAAGTACTGGGGGTAAAATGTCTTCCAAACCTCGATGAAATTCCCGAAAATATAACCATTGATGTGGTGGATATTTTCAGGGATTCTAAATATACGGCGGATATGGTACGCAAGATAATTGAATGGTCAGAGAAAACAGGACAAAAGCCCGTAATATGGACTCAGCTAAACGTTTCAACTGATGAAGCAAAATCTTTGGCCGAAGACGCCGGGTTTACCTATATAGAAAATGAATGCATGATGGTACAGCACGAAAGAGTTACGGCTTAGAAATCCTCTTCGGCTTGCTCCATTATTTCCTTTCGATCTTGGTGATACTCCTTCAGCTTTTTTGCAAGCAGTCGCTCAATTTGAAGTTCATCTTTCGGGGGGATATAGGTGGTGAAATCGGTAAGCTTATCATCGGCAGTATAATATTCGATGAGTAACACATTTTCTGATTCCCATCGGTAGGCAACTACGTGTTTCCAGCTTACACACTGATCTAAGATGAGAATACCCTTGTCTCTGAATTCCGGGACTATCTTGATAGTTAATCCCAGGAAGCCGAATCCCAGTAGTGACAACCCCGAGGTGATTCCGATGCCGGTATAGGGCCCCAACTGCAAAAGCCCCGTGCGGTAGATGCCGAAAGCGATGATAAGTATGGCGATAATGCTGGGAGCGGCGTCGGTCCAGAATGATCGATACACATATTCAGTTTTATTTACAGCTTGTTTCAGGGAAATCATTTTAAAGGCGTAGCCGAAAAAAAATCCAGCGGCTAAACAGTAAAGAAACATGGTGAAATGAGTGGCAAGATCCTTAGATATGAGTTCGAGCCACTGACCCGCAGAGATGAGAGTAAGTAGGACCATTGCGCTGACAAAGCCATTTAAGACCCTGCGCTGATTGAGGTGCTGAAGACGAAGTATACGGCGGTATCCCATCCAAAACGAAAGCAAAAATGCTACTGCTAACAAGATAAGTATGAGATACATAGAGTGTTTATTATCAATTAAAACTGTTGGAATCCATGGCGTGAACGCCTTACCTTTCGACCTAATATAATAAAAGATGACTATGCAAAGCGATATTTTACCTACGGGAATTGAAGTTTCTAACAGTGATCAGATTTTGGAAATTGATTGGTCTGATGGACATCATTCGGAATACTCCCTGTTTGGCCTTAGAAAGAACTGTCCATGCGTTATGTGTCGCGGCGGACATGGAAATATGAATACCTTTGACCGATCGTTATTTTTTGTTGATCCGACGCAGCATTTTGAGATCGAGGATATCAAACAGATTGGAAATCATGCCATCAAGATATTCTGGAACGATGGCCACAACAATGGCATGTATCAGTGGGAAACCCTGCGCGATATGTGTCCCTGTAAAGAATGCTATCCCGAACAGGAGTAAATAGCGGTTATCTGGTTGTTAATCACTTCTTCGAAAGCAGATCTTCAAGATTTAGCTTGGTTTCCCAAATGGTGGCATCAGAGCTTAATACCGAGTAGGGGACCGGAATCATATGGTCCGGGCGAGCTTGAAAATTCTCGATCAACTTGGTGGGCAGACCCGGATCAACAAATATGAACTCGAATGTTGGAATATCAGCAGATTTTTGATAACTAAAATTTATCTCAGCGGCTTTAGAAAAATCATTGAAGTAGTATAAGTATCGCCCCATATTTTGATTATTAAAAATTGATTTATCCTCAATACCCACTTCAGTGATTGTTGACGATGGGTTCCAGTTCATCTTCATAACAATTCCCTTGTGCTCATTCATTTTGAGAGTAATATGCCGTTGAGAGTCAGAGCTGCTGTCACTTAAAATCTCAAATTCAGGTCGAGGGATTTTCTGCGGAGTTGCCTTTTGATATAACAAATTATTCCGAAATGGTAGCGAAATATCGGGTGGAGTTCCTTTGCTATAATCATCTGATAAAAACTGCTGTGTCCAGGAATCAGGAGCTGGATCACGGCTGACCCAATAAGCTTTATTGGTATCTATATTTTGAACAAAGTTAATACTGTTTTGCTTTTTATGACTTTCGTCGAAATCGGAAGTTATTGAAGCAGCAAGCAAGCAGATCAGTGATAAAGCGAGCATTCCGCCACTCCATTTATATTGATTGTTTTTGATAGTAGACCATATCAGGGGCCAGGTTAATCCGATAAGTAACTGTAGTACAACCATACTTACTGCCAGCATTTCGGTGGTGAGCATGACTTGTACCAGTCTGATGTATGGCGAAATGATAAAAAGTCCCCAAAAGAACGCTATAACTAAAACAGCAGTATATTTCCAGGAATAGGTGGTATGATCAAGTTCGTTCCCTAACGTGATCCATCCTGCGAGTCCCATGAGTGCCGGCCAGGTAAAAATATAGGCGGCTGTGGGCAGATACCAGGCCGTTAGGAGCGAAAGGATAATCCATATGGTAAATGGGCCGCTGATTAATTGTTGGGGCAATAACTTGTCTTGAAACCAGCTGTAAACACCGATAAAAAGCCCTAGATTTAAGAGGGTAAAACCCCAAAAATACCAGGCATGGTTATACACTTCGCCCTGAATAATCCACTGATATTGTGGGTGAAGTGCCTTGATCCCTTGCCAACCGAAATAAGTGATTAATGCTCCAATCGAAATAGTTATCACAAATAATAACAGGCTGCCCAGATATCTACCGATGGTAATCTGCTTTGTCCGGAAAAGATAAATCAGCAATGCAACAAATAGAAGGGCAGTAACGAAGGCTAAAGGAAATGACCAGCCGGACGGATAGTATAGGAGTCCGCCGGCTACATTATTAAAATAAACAAATTCGGTCTCGCTTTGTTGATCGAAATTTATATTCCCAAAATGCCTGATATTGCCCAGAAGGTTGGTACCGTGATGCTGTACCGATGACAGCGATAAGTTCTCGGGCGTATCCAGCATGGTGTGGTAATGCAGAAAATCTTCAGTAAAGGCGAAGTTGAGCCCGTTGAGTCCCGCCCGTTTAGTTACCGACATATCGGTATCGTTGGGCAATAGTTTATAGACGGTATACATCAGCGAATTAGCTACAGGGTAGGGAGTAGCATGAGCAAAATGTGGGATAAGGTGCCCGTTATTTTCGCTTGTCTCAAACATCAGTGAGGGACCGCTGGATCCGCGGGATTCAAAGTTGAGCACGAGGTCGATTTTTCCTACCTCTTCCAATTCCTCCGCAAAAAGTTCCGCACCTAGCAGGCCCCGCTCCTCACCGTCTGTAAAAAGAATCCACACATTGTTTTGCAAGGGGGTTTGTTGTGATTTGATAGCTCTGAGGGACTCCAGTATAGCTGCTACTCCTGAGGCGTCATCACCGGCACCAAGGGTGTTGGGTTTTGAATCATAGTGTGCCATCAGCAAAATAGTGCGTTGAGGATTGGTGCCATCCATTTTGGCAATGATGTTATTCGTATTGCCCACCAAGCCACGATCAAAGCTGCTCCCGATGCCAATACCTGATTGAACCGTGGGATTTAATCCCAGTTGGCTAAGCTCATCTATGATATAGTTTCGGGCACTGTCATTGGCGGCGGTACCGAGCGGCCGAGGGGTTTGGGCCAAAGCTTCTATGTGCTTAAAAGCACGTTCAGCAGAAAACTCAGTTGAAGGAGTTGATTCAGGTTGGGGAGCGGGGGGCTGAATAATATAAGAGCTGAGCCACACTGCAATAATCGCGACAATAAATAAAGTAGCCTGATGAAATTTAGTTGATTTCATATTTGATCACTATGGTTATCTAAGTAGTTGGCAAATTCTCTTTTAAGGATCGTCTGGAAGTGATAAACGCCTTTTTCCCGCTCTACTGAAAATCGCCCCTTGTCATAAGCATCCGATTGCAAGCCTTTTTGAACGAGCTCACAAATTTCAATGTCTTCATCCTGAATCCTATTACTGTATTCGATATCGTCACGAATCATATTTTCGTCATCGGGATTTGCGTAGTAATATTTAAAAATGACTTCGGTTCGAGTAGGAGATACCGGACGAATAACATTTGTCTGCAAGCGGCCCGGTAAAATATTTAGCATAATATTTGGAAAAATGAAGTAGTAATAGGCCTTTCCATCATTGGCTTTATAAATATTATCCCCGTTTTGAAATGGACTATGTTGTAGGGAATACCATTCAGTGGTGTCTGTCTTATACTCTCCGTAGTCGAGCAGTTTTGCCAACTCAGGATGCACGATAGGGATATGGTATCCCTCTAAAAAATTATCAACATAGACTTTCCAATTGCAGTCAATCTGATAAGAATGCTTTTTTACAAATTGAAACTCTGATAAGTCGATGGGGGCAATAGTCTCGGTTATCCCATCAAGAACTTCCGAAAGGGCAGGGCTTTCATTGTGGAGTGATACAAACCGAAAACCCTGCCAGCATTGCTGATTTACAGGTTCTAGCCCAAAGTCTTTTTTGTCGAAGAGGTCCACTTTTTTAAAGTGAGGGACACCCCGCAATGAGCCATCAAGCAGGTAAGTCCATCCATGGTACTGACACTGCAAAACAGAAGTAGTACCTTTTTTTACGGTTACGGGGCCTCCACGGTGCTTACAGACATTATAAAAAGCGTTGATGGTTTCCTCATCAGCCCGTACCAACATCATTGGATTATCGGCTACTTCCAGCATGTAGCTGTCACCTGTTTCAGGTAGTTCATTTTTGTGACAGGCAAGCTGCCAGAATTTAGAAAACAGAGCCTCTTTTTCGAATGCAAAGATGGCATCCGAATAGTACCAGTCCGAAGGAATGGTTTCGGCCTTTTCAATGGGACGCTGTTTTAGATCTGCTGAATGGATGTCTGGAAATGGTCGGGGTCCCATGGTTTATTGTGGATTGGTGGCCCAGACGCTGGTTTCGGTGATAAAACCGCGATCGTGGAGTGAAAGCATATTGCAAATAGCGTTGGCAATATCATCAGCAATAAGTTTTGTGGGATTGAAATCACGTCCGCCGCGACCCGCTTTATCGAAGAACGCTGTTTGGACCTCGCTGGGATTAATTTGCATCACACGAATGTTGTGGGGCCGCAGTTCGTCTCTCCAGCATTCGGTCATCCCGCCTAAGGCAAACTTACTGGCGCAATAGGCCGTGCCGCCTTCAAAACCCCGTTTGCCGGCCGAGGAAGAAACGTTGATGATATTTCCATAATCTTGCTCTACAAAGTGCTTGGCACATTCGCGTCCCACCATCATGGCACCAACAGTATTAACTTGCAGTACGCTTTTTAAGGCTTTTTCAGAAAGATCTGTAAGTTTAGAAAACTGCCCGTAACCGGCATTGTTGATGAGCACATTAAAACCATCCAGTTGATCTATGGTTTCGTTTACCATATTAATAACTTCATTTTCTTCCCGCACATCACATTGCACAGGAATAGCACCAATTTCATCGGCCGCTGATTCCAGCTTGTCCATTCCACGAGCAGCGATTACCGCTTTTCCGCCGGCTTCAATAATTGCCTTAGCCGTTGCCTTTCCAATGCCCGAACTTCCGCCCGTTACCAATGCTTTGATATCAGATAATTCCATAATGGGATAGTTTTTATAATTAAGAACTTAAATTTTCAGGTGTAATATTTACAGCAAATTGTTTAGAAACAAATTCATCTATCAAGAAAAATCTAAAAAAAATTAAGAACCCTGTGTCATCCTGAACTCATTACAGGATGTATGGACCATTTTTCACAGATGCTGAAATAAGTTCAGCATTACATGAAGTTATTATTACAATAATTTAGCAACTCTGTATACCTTAACGTAGTTCTCTGTGGAAAAATAATTACGCCATCATATTTTGGGCTAATTCTCGGATTAACTTCCACGCCCTATCCACATGTCGCTTTTCAAGATTGGTATTTCCCAAGACA
>P_1C_Sed_2_UnCtyDRAFT_1000215_pt1 | contig 18143 bp, 13 predicted proteins | sample Pon1CUnioCityCA_4_FD_10229 | JGI IMG/M metagenome (IMG submission 10229) | reverse complement strand
GATCTCGGCTTCTACATCGCTAAAGACATCACTGAATTCTTCTTCCTTGAGTTCTTTAACAGCATCATTGAGAATTTTCTGGTAGAGGTCAAAACCCAGATCATTAATAAAACCACTTTGTTCCGCTCCCAAAATATCACCGGCACCGCGAATATCAAGGTCACGCATAGCGATATTAAATCCGGATCCAAGATCAGAAAATTCTTCCAGGGCCAACAGTCGTTTACGGGCATCGTCAGTAAGTGACTTTATGTCTTTTGTAATTAAATAACAAAATGCTTTTCGGTGTGATCGCCCCACGCGACCCCGCAGCTGGTGGAGCTCGGCCAGTCCAAACATGTCTGCTCGGTTAATGATCATGGTATTTGCGTTTGAGATATCGATGCCGTTTTCGACAATATTGGTAGAAACCAGTACATCAAATTTGTGGTCATAAAAATCTTCAATGATGTTTTCCAGTTTTTTTGAACTCATTTGTCCGTGGGCATACCGAACGCGAACATTGGGCATAATCTCACGCACCATATTAGCTATAGACTCAATCGTCTTTACGCGATTATGAATAAAGAAAACCTGTCCGCCTCGTGAAACTTCTTGAGAGATGGCATCTTGTATAAGATCTTTATCAAAACTGTGAATTTCTGTTTCTACCGGTTGACGGTTAGGGGGCGGGGTATTAATGATGCTGAGATCACGGGCACCCATCAGGGAGAATTGTAGCGTCCGCGGGATGGGGGTTGCTGTGAGAGTCAGAACATCAACGGTAGCGCGGTATTCTTTTAGTTTTTCCTTGGTTTTAACACCGAAACGCTGCTCTTCATCCACGACCAACAGTCCCAGATCGTCGAACTCTACATCTTTTGATGTAAGGCGATGGGTTCCGACTACAATATCAACTTTACCTTCTTTTAGCTTTTTCAAGGTTTCTTTTTGCTCTTTACGGGTTCGAAAGCGAGAAAGCACCTCTACCGTAACAGGAAAATCTTCCATCCGTTCCGCAAACGTCTTATAGTGCTGGTCGGCTAAAATAGTAGTGGGTACAAGTACGGCTACTTGTTTGTGGTCCATTACAGCCTTGAATGCAGCACGTACCGCAACCTCCGTTTTTCCGAATCCAACATCTCCGCAAACCAAACGATCCATAGGGGTATTGGATTCCATATCTGACTTAACAGCTTCAATAGCATCGCGCTGGTCAGGGGTCTCCTCGAATTCAAAACGAGCTTCCATCTCGGTTTGCCATGATGTATCAGCAGAAAAATCAAACGCATCTTTCGACTTTCGTTTGGCATACAGCTCAATAAGATCACGCGCTATATCCTTAACTTTTTCCTTGGTTTGCGCTTTTTTACGGGCCCAGCGTCCCGAGCCCAGCTTGCTGATCCGGGGTTGTGTACCTTCTTTGCCCGAATATTTCTGGATTTTGTGTAGGCTGGTGACATTGACGTAAAGAAGAGAATTTTCCTTATATCGTAATACTACTGATTCCTGTTCAACTCCGCGCACCTCGATCTTTTTGAATCCGGCAAATTTACCGATGCCATAATCCACATGCACGACATAATCCCCAATATTCAGATCCCGTAATTCTTTTATTGAGATGTTGCTGGTATGCCGCTTACGGCGGATTTTGGGACGATGATACCGATTAAAAATTTGATGGTCGGTGTATACTGCTAATCCCTCTTCGTTGAGCGTGAAACCCTCATGGATTGATTCTACAGATAGATGATACCGCAGATCTTCGGTAGGTTCGCCAAGTAATTCTTCGAAACGATCGCGCTGTCCTTCATTATCGCAGAGAATATAGGTATCGAAACTTTGTTTGCTGAGCTTCTTAATATTCTCGCGTAGCAGTTTAATACTTCCATTAAAATCAGGTTGGGGACTGGCATCCAAACGATATGACCATGCGGGATCACTTTTTTCAGAAAAGCCGCCCAGCTGGATGCGGGCATGGTTTTGATACGATTTTTGAAGGTCATTCAAATTCACATAGAGTTCTTCAGGCGGTAGTGTATCTTCCTTGGATTCGAGCTCGTTAAACGTTTCAGAGGCTTGCTGGAAACGTTCTTCGATATTGGATTCTATGAGTGAGCGATTCAGTAATACAAAGACGGTATCTTCATCAAAGTAGGAGAGCACGCCTTGTTTTTGGCCTTTGCTCAGACTNGACGCATCAGGCACAAATCGAGCGGTATCCAAAAATGATACAGAACGCTGTGAATCTGGGTCAAATTCACGGATTGAGTCTACTTCATCTCCAAAGAATTCCAGTCGGATGGGGTATTCGCCCGAATAGGGATAGACATCCAGAATACCCCCGCGATGAGCGAATTCTCCCGGCTGATTAACAAATTTTACGGGCTCATATTCTTGGTCGACCAGCTCTTCTTTAAGGTGATCGATTTCGACAGATTCCCCACTTTTGATTGTTAGGGACGCATCTGTAAAAACTTCCGGGGCAACAATCTTTTCAAATATTGCCGCCGCAGAAGTAACCAATACTGCTTTTGGATCTGTATTTATTTTTTCGAGTACTTCGGAACGTTGCACAATAAGAGAACTGTCAGTGATCTGCTGATCGTCATAGGGCTTATGGCCCGTTTCCGGAAAAAAGCTGGCCTGTTGAACATCGAGTGCTTCTAGATCTCCCTGCATGAACTGCGCTGATTCGGGATTGCCGTGGATTACAACAACTTTATCATGCTTTTGTGCGAGCTTGGCAACCAAAAAGGAAGGGGTGGAGCCTACAAAATGGTTGAGCTGTATAGTGTTGCGTTTATTGATATGAGAGTGTAGATCACTCCAGGGAATTTGGGCAGAAAATGTTTTAAGTACAGACTGTAACGCCATGAAAATATTTATTGGGAAAGAATTTTACTGCTCTGAAATTGGACAACAAAATAACTATAAATTAGGTTCTATGGGAATTTGAACACTACTAATGATCTACTGTTATAATAAGATACCTGCTCTGTTGCCTACTCAGTGGCTTTTCGAAAGATAAACTGTTCGGAGATAATACTAAGAATAAGTAGCAGGATGCCGGGGATCAGAAATCGCGGGTATAAATCCTGCACATCCGTATAGATAACTTCTTCTATCTCCGTTTTTTCGAGTTCATCAATCTGATTATAAATATCCTCCAGTTTTTCGGTATTGGTGGCTCTGAAATATGAACCATCGGTCATATTAGCAATCTGCGTAAGCATTTCCTCGTCAATATTGACCTCAACGTTTTGGTAGCGATCCCCGAAAATAGGATCTTTGACCGGGTATGGAGCTGTCCCACGCGTGCCGGCACCGATAGTATAAATTTTGATATCGTAAGAAACAGCAAGGTCAGCTGCAGTAACGGGATCAATTTCTCCTGCATTATTTTGCCCATCGGTAAGCAAGATAATAACTTTGCTTTCAGCTTTACTTTCCTTAAGTCGGTTCACCGCGGTCGCGATTCCCATACCGATAGCTGTACCGTCTTCAACGACGCCCATCTCAACGTCTTCAAGGAGTCGTTTCAGTAGATCATAATCGAGCGTAGGAGGTACCATCGTAAAGCTTTGACGAGCAAAAAGTACTAGTCCGATTCGATCCGAAATACGTTTATTGATGAAGTCTTCAGCTACGCCCTTGGCTGCTTCTAACCGGTTTGGCTTAAGATCTTCGGCTTTCATTGAGGTAGAGATATCCAGTGTCAGGACGATGTCTATTCCTTCGGCGTTGCGTTCTACCGTGGTGTTTTTATACTGGGGACGTGCAATAGCAATTACGATAAGAATAAATGCCAAAATNTGTAACACAGGTGCAGCCCAGACACCATAGGAACGCCAGTTGCCACCGAGGTTTTTAAGTCCTGATGTGTTGGAAAATAAAAGGCTGGGATTTTTTTTACTGTGGTGCTTCCAGACCTGATAACCTATGATGGGGATCAAAAGTAGCAGCAGCCATAATAAATGAGGATTTGCCCAACTCATGCGTTTACCTCTTCACTCTTTCCATGTTCACCATAAAATTCTTCGCGTTGAGATTCCATTTTAGCTTGATGTTTGCGCCGGAGGTGGTCGATGCGAGGTCCGTCAATTTGTCGAGCCCGATCCAAGAAATTATAGGCTTTTTGGAGTGCCCGTTCGGCCTGCTTAGGCGTAGGATTAAATTTGGCAAATTTCACCATATCTGCTTCCTGCAGCACCGCACGAGTATCATCGATAAGGTCTTGGTCGATAGAACCATGTCGAAGCATATTTAAAAGTTCGCCACTGGTTGATTCCAAAGCGGGCAGGTTATAAAGTGATTCGTAATATTGTCGAATAGCATCTCCAAGATCACTGTAAAAAGCCTTGTAATCTTCTTGTGTAGACAGTTCAGCGTTTTCGAGCTGTTTGATTGATTTTTTAAACTCTTTTAAGGGATTTTGAAATGGAGTTGGGGTGAATGTGGGACGTTCTTTTTCTTGTTGTTGCTGCTCTTGCCACTGCAGATAATATTGATAGCCATAATAGGCAGCGATGGCTAAGATCAGGAATCCCAAAATATACGGCCACCAAGCCCGAGCAAATTCAAAAATAGGTTTGAGCGGTCGTAAGGATTCCTCGTTACCGGCCAGAATACTGCTAAAACCAACGGGGACAGGATTTGTGTATAAGGTTGTCGTATCTTCTTCACTTATTAATAGAACGGGCAACTGTGGGATAAGGGTATCTACGGTACCAAAAAACTGGAGCTCGTAATAAACGCTGTCTTTAAATTCAGATAGCTTAAACTGTTTTCGGGAACGAATCTCAAAAGTACCGCTTAGATGAGAACTGTCCGGAAATGCGATTTCATCGTATTCCTGATTTTTGTCAAGCGTAAGAGAAAAGTCAAAGGTATCTCCTACTTGGAGAGAATCGACAGTGGAAAATTCTTTTAGATTTTGTGCCTGCCCAGTAAGAGGGGTAACAATCAGAAGAAGGCAGAAGATGTAAAATCCGTCAACAAATCTTTTTATTGCCACAGAGATAGTTCGATGATTAAAGTTAATTTATATCGGGATGATCACAACAAATCCCAATTTACAGGCACCAAAAATAGAAAAAATAGTGCCATTCGGAAAAACTGGACGCCTAAAAATTGTATGGAAGATTATCTGTGCATAGATGTTGTGAAAATGATACCTTTAAACGAATAATTTATAACAAACTTGGAGTAATGCGAGCGAGCTTTCTATTAGGTTTACTACTAATCTTTTTAATGTGGGGCTGCATTTCTGATAAAGAGAATAATGCTCCTGAACAGCAGATGGAGCCGGTTTCAGCAACTGTTGATACCACAGAAACTGCCCCAACACTGGATAAATTCGGAATTCCTGTAGATAGCGTAGACGTTCAGGATTATACAGTTAAACGCAACGAAAGCTTATATCTTATACTCGATAAGTTCGATTTTAGTCCGCAGGAAATTTATTCCATTACGCAAGAGGCAAATAATATTATTGATTTTAATCAAATTAAGCCGGGCCAAAAATACCGTGCGTATGTTTCTGCTGACAGTACGAAAGAAGTGTCACACCTTGTCTTGCAGAATAACCCTTTGGAATATGTAGTATTGGACTGGCAACAAGATTCTCTGCAAATTTATAAAGCTTCCCGTCCGCTTTCGAGCAAAACTGTAGCAGCTTCGGGCAAGATAGAGAATTCGTTATATCAAACCATTAGCTCACAGGGAGGGAGCCAATTACTGGCCAACAGGATGGCGAATATTTTTGCCTGGCAGATCAACTTTTTTGGTTTGCGCCCGGGCGATTCGTTCGAAGTACTTTATAACGAACAGTTTATAGATGATGATTACTACGGTATTGGTGATATAAAAGCAGCTGAGTTTACCCACCGTGGGGATTCTTATCGTGCATATAAGTTTCGTCATGGAGAGGTGGAAGGCTATTTCAATGAAGAGGGAGAAAGTGTGCAGAAAGCACTGTTACAAGCACCGTTCAAGTTTAGTCAGCGGGTAAGTTCAAATTTTTCGCGCAGTCGTTATCATCCTATTTTAAAAAAACGTGTTCCGCATTACGGTGTAGACTATGCAGCGCCGCCTGGAACGCCGATATTAGCGGTGGGTGATGGGACGGTTACGGAAGCTCGATACCGTGGTGCAAATGGAAATATTGTAAAAATAACTCATAATTCGACCTATCGCACCGCATACTTGCATCTTCGGGGATTTGCAAGAGGAATTAATCGCGGCGTAAAAGTAGAGCAGGGACAGATTATTGGATATGTAGGAAGTACTGGTCGTGCTACGGGTCCTCATTTACATTATTCCCTATACAAGAATAATCAGCCTGTGAATTCCCGTACCGTTGATTTACCCTCATCCGAGGCGGTACCGGATAGCCTGATGGATGTTTTTGCTGAGGTGAGAGATAGTTTGGATCGCCAGCTGGAAGCAAAAATTGATACTACGCAAGACATTGGACCTGTGATCACACAGGCAAAATAAAAATCAGTAGCGGTGCATCCGCCTGCGGAAAAATGTCATGAGCGGTCGGATGTAGGAAGCGTTGGTTTCAAGTTCTATCATATCAATTTTCATCCGTAAAAATTGATCTCGAAGTTGGTGTTTAGCCTTTTCTCTTTTTTTCTGATATTCATTGCGCACTTTTTTGCTTGAAGTATCCACAAGCACCTCTTCACCGGTTTCAGCATCCCGCAGGGGAATTAATCCCAGGTCTGGAAGCTCATCCTCAAACTTATCGTTGATAAAAATATTAACCAAGTCGTGTTTTCGGTTGGTGATCTTGAGCTGCCGATCGTATTTATTATCCTGAAAGTCGCTGGCCAAGACAATAATAGCTCGTCGATTCAGCAGACGGTTTACATATGACAACGCTTCGCTGATGTCGGTGCCCGTGCCTTTGGGTTCTGTTGTTAAAAGTTCTCGAATAAGTCGCAAGACATGGAGTCTTCCCTTTTTTGGTGGAATTACTTTTTCGATTTCGTCAGTAAAAAGAATGAGTCCAACTTTGTCCCCATTTTTGATAGCGCTGAACGCCAGTACTGCACATATTTCAATCGAAAGCTCCATTTTGCTTTGCCCTTGGCTACCGAAGATGCCGCTGGGAGAAATATCAACACAGAGCATTAAGGTTTGTTCACGCTCCTCCTCAAACTGTTTAATGAAGGGATCCCCCGAACGTGCGGTAACATTCCAGTCGATCTGCCGGATGTCATCTCCATAGGTATATTCGCGTACTTCCGAAAACTCCATCCCACGTCCTTTAAATGCAGATTGGTATTCCCCTCCAAAAAGGTTGTTGACCTTTCCCTTGGTTCGAATTTCAATCTTGCGAACTTTCTGCAGAATTTCTTTTGATATCATAATAGAAAAGTTGGCTTTGTAACAAGTACAAGGATAGTGGAATTATTATTTATTTGAAAGTTGATAATATTGATCAGAAAGTAGGACGTTAGCACTTCATAACAATTTAGTAACAATTTCATAACGGTTTGGTTAGATATAATTATTGTATTGGGATATCCAAAGAACGGATCACAGAATGGATTAGCATATGATTATTGGTAGTGAATTCAGTAAAAAGTATCAGCTATTTCTAAAGGTAACAGGCTCGCTTTCACAGGAAGATACTTCGAAATGGATTCCGGTCAAGAAAATTAATGCCACTCTCGAATGGGATCGAATAGAAATAAAGCATGTGCTGGAATATTTAGAGGAGCTTGGATTAATCAACACAAAAACGATTGGCGGTCCTCTTCTGTATGGGCACATTACACTAACAGAATCAGGAATAGAAAAGTATAAAAATTTAATTGAGCAAGAGTGATCTGCATTATAGAAAGTTGGGATAGTTCCAGTTAAATTTTTCCCAAAAATTACCTACCTTTGGCACGGATTTAATTCCGTAGCATACTATTAACAAAAATTCTGTATTCATGATTATAGGTGTACCCAAAGAGATAAAAACACATGAAAACCGCGTGGCGTTACTACCTGGCGGTGTAACAAAAATGAAACGTAACGGTCATGACGTAATGATTGAGAAGGGAGCCGGAAAAGGAAGCGGTTTCCCGGATGAGCAATACATAGAAGCCGGAGCTGAAATTATTGAGGATGTAGATGAGCTCTGGGAGAAGTCCGAAATGATCATGAAGGTGAAAGAGCCTATTGAGGTCGAGTATGACCGCATGAAGAAGGGGCAAATTATTTTTACCTATTTTCACTTTGCTGCCAGTCGCCAGCTTACCGAAGCAGTTCAGGAATCTGGAGCTGTAGCTATTGCGTACGAAACAGTAGAAAAGGCAGACGGATCTTTGCCATTGCTTATTCCCATGAGTGAGGTTGCCGGACGTATGGCATCTCAAGAGGGAGCCAAATATTTGGAAAAGCCCGAAGGAGGACTTGGAATTTTGCTGGGTGGAATCCCGGGCGTAAAACCGGCCAATGTACTCGTGATAGGTGGCGGTATCGTCGGTGTTAATGCCGCGAAAATAGCAGCCGGAATGGGAGCCAATACTACAATTATGGATATTAGTATGCCGCGGCTTCGCCATCTGGATGATATTATGTCGCGCAATGTGGATACTGTGTTTTCATCTGAAGCGAATATTCGGAAAATGCTTCCTCATGTTGATATGGTGATTGGTGCCGTATTAATCCCGGGCGCCAAGGCCCCCAGCTTAATCACCCGTGATATGCTGGCCGATATGCAAAAAGGATCAGTATTGGTAGATGTTGCTATTGATCAGGGGGGATGTTTTGAGACTTCGAAGCCAACTACGCATGATAATCCTATTTACGAAGTTGATGATGTTGTACACTATTGCGTGGCGAATATGCCCGGAGCAGTACCTCGAACATCAACGCTGGGATTGACCAATGTTACGTTGCCGTATGCTGTTGATATTGCGAATAAAGGCTGGAAAAAAGCGCTGAAAGATGACGAGGAACTGCTTAAAGGTCTTAATATTGTTGATGGAGATATCGTTTATAAAGAAGTAGCTGAAGCGTTTAATATGGATTATACTCCCATTGAAAACGTTTTATAAAAACTACGATTATATGTAGAGAAGCCGAATATCTTATTACAGATATTCGGCTTTTTTATTAAAAACTGTGCACTTCTGTAAGATCCGTGAAACAATATGTGGAACATATAAAATATTTCTTTAGCTAATCAGTTGTAATTTATTGGCATGCAGGTAAATAACTATGTTGATATCTTAGTGAACAACTTGTTAATAAGTATTTTTGTTTACCATAAGTCATCCCATTATATTTTTAAATCATTACACCGATAATTGTTGTTATAGATTGTTTATATGGGTAAGATTATTTCCATAGCAAACCAGAAAGGCGGCGTTGGTAAAACAACGACGGCCATTAACCTCGCTGCCAGCCTTGCTGCTATCGAGCATAGTACGCTAATTATTGATATCGATCCTCAGAGTAATACCACCAGCGGGTTGGGTGTTGAAGCGAAGACGGTATCACATTCCGTTTATGAAGTGATGGTAGGAGGGGTAGATGCCTCGGATGCTATCAGAGAAACGGAGCTGCCGTTTCTGGAGTTAATACCGTCGCATATCAATCTTGTTGGAGCCGAAATCGAGATGATTGATCGGGATCAGCGAGAGCGTATTCTTGAGAAAGCTATTTCTGGTCTCAAGGAGCAATATGATTTTATCATTATTGACTGTCCGCCTTCGCTTGGATTACTTACCATCAATGCATTGACAGCTTCTGATTCGGTTCTGATACCGGTACAATGCGAATATTTTGCGTTGGAAGGTTTGGGACAGCTATTAAATACGATTAAGATTGTGCGACAGCATTTAAACACCGAATTGGAAATTGAGGGTGTGCTTTTAACAATGTATGACACCCGTACTCGGCTTTCGGATCAGGTTGCTGATGAGGTCAGGAAATATTTCGATGACAGAGTGTTTGAGGCTATCATTAAACGGAATGTTCGTCTTGCTGAGGCGCCCAGCTTTGGGAAGCCGGCGCTGCTTTACGACTCTACAAGTGTAGGAGCTAAGAATTATTTAGCATTGGCCCGCGAAATTATCCATCGCAATAAAGATCTTTTTAAAGATAGCCCGGTATTTGCGAGTAGTTAAGAGGTGATGAATTATGGCATCAAAAAAAGTTTTAGGAAGAGGTTTAGGAGCTTTTTTTCCCGAATACGATGACGAGGGGGAACAAGCGAAAGAAAAGAAATCAGGTGAAGGACAGGAGGGGGATGGATCGCCCTATGTAGAGCCACAGAAGCGGGTGAATATTGTATTACATGTACCTGTTGATAATATTCGTCCCAATCCGCATCAGCCACGCAAGGAGTTTAACGAAGAACGGCTTGAAGAACTTGCGAATTCGATTGAGGCTCACGGATTAATCCAACCGATCACCGTCCGCTACATTGGTGAAAAACGGTTTGAGCTGATTAGTGGTGAACGGCGTTTACGAGCATCGAAGTTGGCTGGATTGGAAGAGATTCCCTCATATATTCGAGAAGTTAATGATGACGACATCATTTCGTATGCGCTTATTGAGAATATTCAACGTGAGGATTTAAATCCTATAGAAGTAGCAATGGGATATCAGCGCTTGGTGGAAGAGGCGGGATATACTCAGGCCGAAGTAGCCGAGCGGGTGGGTAAAAATCGCTCTACGGTTACGAACATGCTACGTTTATTGAACTTGCCGGCATTTGTTCAGGCAGGCCTTCGCGATCAAAAGATATCCATGGGGCACGCACGAGCACTTCTTTCGATTGAAGACGAAGAGGATCAGGAGGAAGTCTATAACAAAATTATTGATAAGGGATATTCGGTTCGGAAGACAGAAAAAGTCATCCGAAACCTGAATAAGGATCAGGAAAAGAAATCTGATGAAAAAGATACCACGGATAAGGAGCGTGCTTTTTTAAAAGAAATATCGAATCGACTACGCAGTACGTTAAGTACGAAGGTCAATATTAAATCCAAGAAGAATGGTGGCGAAATACGTATCGAATATTACTCGGATGAAGAACTGGATCGCCTGCTCGATCTTTTCGATTCTATTTCTTAGCATCTCTGTCTTATTTTGTGTACCAACGCCAGGACATTCACAGGAGCTGAATAACTCGCTTATATCCCAATCTGAAAAGGTTTACGCTTATTCATGTGTATACCATAAGAGTTTAAATATTGTAAACGATACGACTGGCAAGAACATAAACAAAGATTTCCCGAAACCTAGCAGTGTATTATATAAGTCGATGATTATTCCGGGTTGGGGACAGATTGTTAATAAGCAAGGTTGGAAAGTGCCTATTATATATGCCGCCTTGGGAGGATTAGGATATTACAGCGTTCATTTGACAAAAAAATATCATGATTATCGTGCGGCGTACTATAATTTAAATCCGGATACTCCCAATGACTTACGATTTGGACCTACCCCTTCGTATATTCCTGAAAGTGCTAATTTGAATGAGGTCCGAGATCTGCGAAACCAATTTAGAAATAACCGGGATCTGGTTTACGTAGGCATAGCTTTGGCCTATGGTCTTAATATCATCGATGCTTATGTGTTTGCTCATATGCGTTCATTTGATGTGTCGAAAGATTTAAGTATGCGTCCTCGTTTAAAACCAGCAGTGATAGCACAATCCAACATGCCTGGAGTTACGTTATCAATTGATTTAATAGCTAAGTAAATAAGTGTTATGAGTATTAAAAATAAAGTTAGCAAATTGACCGTGCCTGATAATTTTGGTGACAGCCATGAGAGTGATGTATGGAGCATATTTAAAATTATGGGTGAATTTGTGGAAGGCTACGATAAGCTTTTCAAAATTGGCCCTTGTGTATCTATCTTTGGATCTGCACGAATGAGTGAAAGTGATGCCTATTACGATATGGCTCAGAAGACTGCTAAGAAGGTCACAGAAAGAGGGTTTGGAATTATCACTGGCGGCGGACCCGGGATTATGGAAGCTGCCAATAAAGGAGCCCAGGACGGAGGTGGAAAATCGGTAGGACTCGGTATTACGTTACCCCATGAGCAAGGATTGAATCCTTATGTTGATGACGACTATATTATCAATTTCCATTACTTTTTTGCTCGCAAAGTAATGTTTGTAAAATATGCGCAGGGTTTTATTGTTTTTCCAGGTGGTATGGGAACACTCGATGAGTTTTTTGAGGCCCTTACGTTGATACAAACCAAAAAGATAAACCCATTTCCCATTGTGTTAATTGGGTCGGATTACTGGGGAGGTTTAGTTGACTGGATAACCGATACCATGCTTGCTAATGGCACCATATCAGAAGAAGATATTGACTTGTTTCATATAACGGATGATGAGGAAGAGGCAGTAGAAATTATTTGCGATTTCTATCAGAAACATACGTTAAGCCCAAATTTCTAAAAGGGTTTAATTTTATTAAAAAAATAGTTATACATTGAAACAAAATTTTATATCAGGGATTAGAAACATGTTGCTGATGACTAAGAAAACTCAATTTTTTAAATCATAACAATAAAATACGCTCGATTTAGTTACCTTTTATATAAATCGATGAAATTATTATCATTGCGTATTTATAAATTTAACCACAAACCGAACAAACAATGAAGTTGTTGAAATCACGCATAACTGTATTCTTACTTGGTCTTTTTATCTTCGGGTTAGGCCAAACTGTTGAAGCACAAGATCGCAAAGAGGCCGTCCAAACCTATAACAGTGCCCGGGAGATGGTTCAGAGCGGCGAGTATCAGAAAGCAATTGATCAATTTAAAAAGGCGATTGAGGTTGGAAGCCAACTTGGTGCTCAGGGTAAGGATATTGTCGAACGAGCTGAAGCAAAATTACCCGAGGTGTATCGACAGATTGCGCTTGACGAATATCGTGCTTTTAAACAAAATCAAACTATTTCAAATCTTGATGCTACAATCGATGCTTTTCGTGAAACGAAAGATGTAGCAAATGAGTATGATAATTCACAAGTATCAAATCAGGCGAATGGAGTAATTAANCAGCTATTGTATAGNAAGTCTATTATTCAATATAAACAGCAAAACCATCAAGACGCTCTTACAACGCTTGACGAAGTGATTAGCAACGACCCTAATTATGCTAAAGCATATTATCAGAAGGGAATAGTTCTTAAAAAAATTGATGGTACTGATTTGGATCGTTCTATGGGACTCTTCGATGAGGCTATTGAAGTAGGAGAAAAAACCAATGATAGCCAAATTGTTTCTCGAGCGACAAATGCTGCTCGCGATGAACTTGTATATCGTGGAGCAACAGCAACCGAAGAGAAAAACTTTTCACGAGCAAAAGAATTATTGAATAGAGCACTTAAGTATGATTCAAGTTCTGCTGATGCTCATTATCGTTTAGCTCAGGCTTACAATAAAACTCAAGACTGGCAGCAAGCTGTACAACATTCTGAAAAAGCTCTTAGCCTTGAAACAGGCGGTAGAACTGATAAAGCAAAGATCTATTTTGAACTTGGTACTGCTTATCAAGGACTGGGGCAAAAAGCAAATGCATGTGACGCATATAACAATGCTGCCTATGGTAATTTCAAATCTCCAGCCGAGCATGCAATGGAATACGAACTCAAGTGCGAAAGTACTACCGGTTAAACAGTTTTTTAATTCTTAAATTTTCTGAGGCCTCCACGATTGGAGGCCTTTTTTATTTTGTAGAACTTATCTTTTATGTGATCTGAGCTTTGACTATTTTCAGCCTTAATTTCGGTCCTCAAATTAAACCAGATTCTCTAAAATGAGCTCTAAACAAAACACACTTGACGAGCTATGTGTAAATACGATCAGAACTCTCTCAATTGATGCGGTCCAAGCTGCTGAATCCGGCCATCCCGGTATGCCAATGGGTATGGCTGATGCAGCTTATGTATTATGGACGAAATTTTTAAAGCATGATCCCGCGAACCCGGAATGGTATGATCGTGATCGGTTTGTCTTATCAGCAGGCCATGGTTCAATGCTCCTTTATAGCTTACTTCATCTTAGCGGATATGAACTATCACTTGATGAGCTTAAGGATTTTCGTCAATGGGGAAGCTTGACCCCGGGGCATCCTGAGTATGGTTTGACACCAGGGGTTGAAACTACAACCGGACCGCTTGGACAGGGTTTTGCTACAGGAGTAGGCATGGCTATGGCTGAGAAGCATTTGAGTGCTAAGTTTAACACAGATGAATATCAGATTACAGATCATTATACATACGGTATTGTCAGTGACGGTGATTTGATGGAAGGAATATCACAAGAGGCTGCTTCATTGGCTGGTCACCTCAAATTAGGGAAATTGATTTACCTGTATGATGACAACGAAATTTCTATTGATGGAAGTACGGATTTAGCTTTCACCGAGGATGTGCAGAAACGGTTTGAGGCTGCCGAATGGCATACAATCAAAATTGATGGTCATGATCGGCAAGAGGTAGAACAAGCTATTAAAAAGGCGCAAGCTGAAAGCGACCGTCCCTCGCTCATAATTTGTCGAACGCATATTGGGTTTGGTAGTCCAAATAAGCAGGATAGTGCCGATTCACACGGGGCCCCGCTGGGAGAAGAAGAAGTCAAAAAGACGAAGGAAAATCTTGACTGGGATCCTGATGCAAAGTTCCACATTCCTGATAAAGCATTGACGCATTTTCGGACGGCTATAGAAAAAGGGGGTGCCTCCTTCAAAAAATGGAAAGATACATTTGAGGAATATCAGAAAAATAATCCTGAGCGAGCCGAAGCATTGTCAAATGCCATAAATCGTGAGCTTCCCGATAATTTCGAAGATTTCCTACCCGATTTCGAAGCTGATGAAAAAGGAATGGCAACACGTGCATCTTCGGGTAAAGTGCTGCAGTCATTAACAGAAAATTTACCACAGATGATTGGTGGATCTGCGGATCTTACAGGAAGTAATAAAACATGGATTGATGATGCCGGTATTTTTTCGGCATCTGATTATAGCGGACGTAATATCCATTTTGGAGTACGAGAACATGCCATGGGTGCAGCCCTTAACGGTATGGCACTGCATAAAGGAGTGATTCCATATGGTGGTACTTTTCTCATATTCTCAGACTATTGCCGTCCGGCGATTCGTATAGCTGCACTGTCTCATATTCCATCAATATTTGTCTTTACCCATGACAGTATTGGGTTGGGAGAAGATGGTCCCACACATCAACCAATCGAACATTTGGCATCACTGCGTGCTATGCCCAACACCGTGGTGCTTAGGCCTGCCGATGCCAATGAGGTAGCTTGGTGCTGGAAAGCAGCGCTCGACAACGACAAAGGGCCATCTTTAATCGTTCTTACCCGACAAAACGTACCAACCTTTGAACGTACATCAGAGAATGCTGCTAAAAATGTCACGAAAGGTGGATATATTCTTGCGGATTCTGAAAAAGATCAGCCTGATGTTATCTTAATGGGTAGTGGGTCAGAAGTATATCGCGCGATGGAAGCTAAAGAAAAGCTTGTAGCAAAAGATATTGATGCACGTGTGGTCAGCATGCCATCATGGGAGCTTTTTCGAGAGCAGGATCAAGATTATAGGAAACACGTGTTGCCTAAAGAAGTTACAGCCCGGGTTTCCATTGAAGCAGCCGCATCGCAGGGCTGGAGAGAATGGGTTGGTACCGATGGGTCAATAATTGGCGTTGACCGTTTTGGAGCCTCAGCACCCTATGAAACTATTTTCCAGAAATACGGCATAACCAGTGATCGAATGGTAGAAGAGACGCTAAAGCTTCTTGGATAAATTATAAAAGAAAGTAGGTAGGTAGTCTGCTAAAATGGTAGACTACTTATCTTAATTATTTTCCGTAGTGTGATGAACGCAGGTAAATGTCACATCATCCACAGGTTCTTCATTGCCAATAAAGTTTTCCAGTGAAGATTGTATTTTATGGATGATTGATTTAGAATGAAGTGAGCCGTATATACTCATGATACCATCGAGGCGTTCATCGCCATACTCTTCTCCCCATTCATTCCGCGATTCGGTAAGCCCATCAGTATAAAAAAGGATACTGTCACCGGCTTTAAAGTGAAATTTCTTTTCCTTCAAGTGATGCTCCATATTAGTTGATGTAGTCATGCCAAGAGCGTAACCGTCGGATCGCAAATCAAAAGTAGCATCGCGTTGTTTGCTAAATAGGATAGGGGCATTATGTCCGGCACGGGCAAAAATAAAATGGTCTTCTCCATCAGGGAAGAAAGCAGCACAGGCGGTAACAAACGTTTTATCCTTAATATCTGACTTTACGTAATTATTGAGTTCAAGAAAAAGCTCTTTTGGCGAAGGTTGACTTTTTTCGATGATCAGGTGAACCAGAGCCTGCATGCGCACCATATATAACGCCGCTGAAAGTCCTTTTCCGGAAACATCAGCAATTACAATATATGTTCCTTCATCCGTTTCAATGATATCTACGTAATCGCCGCCTACTTCTTTTGCTGTATTGGCAAAGCAGGCAATTTCCAGGTTTTTGCGATGGTGTTCGGTATTGGGGAGCAGGCTGAGCTGAATTTCTCGAGCAAGGTCGATTTCACGTTTCACATCCGATTTTTCCAGCAGTTCAACGAGCAGCAACATCAGCATGGAGACAAAAGCAAACGGCAGTAGCAAGTTATAGAAAAAAACAAACCCTGTAATTTGCAGAAACCCGATTAAGTAGTGGCCTATAAATGATATGACAGAGAGACCAAATACCAGTCTCCGGGTGGGATTAAGCCGCTGTGTGAGGGCAGAGAACAGCCGCATGATTTTAAGATGCCCTGGTACCTGTTGATCCTCGGCGCGATCGATATCTTCCCCGACGGCCTCAGCATAAAGCTGCTTAAGACGATCAGTGTCTTTATAAAATTCCTTGCCCATACGTTGACGGGTCATACCCGAAACGTATTCCTTGTAGAAGGATTTAGTATTTTGGAATGCTGATTGCGCTTCGTTTTTTAAGCCCATGAAAGAATTAGGTCAATTATATAGATGAAGTTGTTATTCGAAAACGACACTAAAAAGTTTTACCTTTTACCGGATAAATTAACAACTGAATAGTAAGAATTTTAACGTTCCAAGTTTAAGTAAAAAGCATGTCTAAAAGCCTCCTTTTTTTGTTAGATGGTATGGCACTAGCCTATCGTTCGCACTTTGCTTTTATCAGCAGTAATTTACGTAATTCTGAGGGTATTCCCACCGGACCAATTTTGGGCTTTGCTAATACCCTTGAAAAGCTGTTAGAGGAGCATGAACCTACGCATATTGCCGTGGCATGGGATACACAGGCACCAACTTTCAGGCATGAGATGGATGAGGATTATAAAGCAAATCGCCCGCCGCAGCCAGAAGAATTAACCATTGGCATTCCCCTGATTAAAGAGATGATAGAGGGATATGGCATTCAAAATATTGAGCAGGATGGCTATGAGGCTGATGATATAATTGGTACGGTAGCTGATCGCGCAAATGCTGAAGATGTAGATGTCTTTTTGGTAACACCTGATAAGGATTTCATGCAGTTGGTTCATGATCATATCACTATGTACAAACCTGATAATCAGAATGGCGGCTTTAATCTGATAGATCGGGAAGGGGTCAAAGATTACTTTGGGGTATATCCAGAAAAGGTGGTTGATGTACTGGCTATCCTTGGGGACAAATCCGATAACATCCCCGGTGTAAAAGGGATTGGAAAGAAGGGTGCTCCTAAATTGATCAATAAATACGGAACCCTTGAAGAAGCAATCGAAGATGCGCCAAATATGAGTTCGAAGCGTCATCGCGAAGGGTTGCTGGAGTACGCGGAAGAAGCACTACATGCCAAGGAAATGGTGAAAATAAAAACAGATGTGCCGGATACAGTGGATTGGGAGGATCTGGATTGGCAGGGAGCTGACGATGAAAAGCTGGGTGCTTTCTTTAAGCGTATGGAATTCCGTACCCTAACCAAAAGGTATCTGGGTGAAGAAATTGTTAGATTGACTGATAAAAAATCAGATTCAGGAAATGAAAATCAAGGGGACCTGTTTCTGGCAGATGATGAGACCGAAGAAGAATCGCCGCTGGAGAGTTATGACGAAGATATTGTCACTTATGAGTTAGTAAATTC
>P_1C_Sed_2_UnCtyDRAFT_1000213_pt1 | contig 18195 bp, 17 predicted proteins | sample Pon1CUnioCityCA_4_FD_10229 | JGI IMG/M metagenome (IMG submission 10229) | reverse complement strand
TTGCATGATCATTCACCTATCAATTTTTTCAGAGACTCAATGGTTTGTGCATAATCCGTGGTGCCAAAGATTGCCGAACCCGCCACAAACACATCAGCGCCGGCAGCTGCGATATCGGCAATGGTCTTTTTATTCACCCCGCCATCCACCTGAATCCGGATCGGTTTGCCGCAATCAGTGATCATGGACTGTAAGCGGCGGATTTTTCTTAGGGTATTGGCAATAAAGGACTGACCTCCAAATCCCGGGTTAACGCTCATCAACAGGATCAAATCAAGATCCTCCAGTATCCAATCAAGACTTTCAAGCGGTGTTGCAGGATTTAACACCGCTCCGGCCTGGCAGCCGGCGGTACGGATCAGATCAATGCTCCGATTCAGGTGCGGGCAGGTTTCTACATGGACCGATATCAAGTCCGCTCCCGCTTTTACGAATTCGGGAATGAAAACGTCGGGATTTTCAATCATCAAGTGCACATCGAGCGGCAGCGTGCTTGCCTGATTTGCTGCCTCAACAATCATGGGGCCGAGGGTGATGTTGGGGACAAAATGGCCGTCCATGACATCAACGTGGATCCAGTCCGCACCAGCAGCTTCAACAGCGCGGATTTCTTCGGCAAGGCGGCCGAAATCAGCCGATAGAATCGACGGGGCAATCAGTTTTTTCATTATCCAACCTCATAAATCCGCATAAGTTTGGGGGCGAGAGGCGACGGTCTCAATGGTAAACTTCAGTTTTGACCAGCTTCTTGTTTTGATACAGAAAAACCACCGCATCCGTGTATTTCGGAACCATCACCCAGATTTCACGACCCGGCTCCATTAATTGGTCATAAAGGGTGCTCGAGGTACCAAACGTTTTTAATTCCACTCGTATGTGCTGCTTTAAAACACCGGGCGGGATCCGGTATCGGAAAAGGATCTCCGTGTCGGCGGCAGAGTCTTGCGGGGCAGAATTTTGCCTGGACCATCGGTTGACCGTCAGGTTCACCGCCTGATCGGCCTGAACATAATAGCCTGAAAGCGGCCGCTGTTCAATAAGGATATTGGGCTCGCGATCGCTGCGATGGACGGCATCGATCTCGCCAAGTGTTAATCCTGCTTTATCAAGTATTTCCAGGGCTTCGTCCAATCCAAGGCCTTTAAGATCAGGCATTCGGTATTGCTCCGGCCTGGCCCCCCGGCTGACCAGCAGGTTAATCTTGTCGTTTCGAGTCACCGGCACACCCGAATCAGGAGTTTGGGCCATAACCATATCCAGTTTGGCGCTAGGACTGAAGGTCCGGGTGATCACGCCTTGCTGCAAGCCGTTATTTGAGAGAATTACCGCTGCCTGCTGAAGAGAAATACCGGTCAGGTTGGGCGCGTTAAACGTTTGAGTGCCTTTTGACAATACCACTTTCACATCCCGGCCCTTTTTGATCGGGGTTCCGGGGGCCGGCTCCTGAAAGATTACATGATGCACCGGTATATCCGCGTCAAACCGGGATTCCTTGACTTTGGTGTTTAAACCGAGATCCGATAAAAGCTGCAGCACGGTGATGGCGTTTTTTCCTTCAAGATCAGGCACAACAACCGTCTCTTCGCTTTCAATGATAAGCGTCAGCGTCAGGTAGGCGCTTGCACCGGCTATTGCAAAAAACACGGTCAACAAAACCAGAAATTTAAATACCGAGCGGGTCATCAGGGGTCATCCGCCTCTTTTCAGTCGAACGGCAAAAAAACCGTCCATTTGATGAATATGGGGAAAGCTCCGGAAATACCCGGCCGCATCGATAAATTCCGCCATATTCCCGATTAGCTCCGATGTATTGGTTAACTTGACAAATTCTGGATGCATTTTCAAAAATTTTTCAATAACCGCTTCGTTTTCTTCCGGTTCCATGGAGCAGACCGCATAGACTAAAATTCCGGAAATCGCCACATACGGGGCAAGGGTTTGCAAATAGAGCAACTGCCGGTTGGCAAAACGGCTTAAATCCTTTTTATCCGTCGCCCATTTGATATCCGGGTTGCGCCGTATTACGCCGGTTCCGGAACAAGGGGCGTCCAATAAAATACGGTCAAAGCCTGTCGGCAAATTTTGCCAATCAGGGGTGCCAAGATCCATTGGCCGGCTTTTTACAATTCGGATTCCCAGCCGCTGCATTTCTGCGTCAAGCCTGGCCAATTTTTCCCGGTCCTTGTCAACGGCCAAAAGGGTGCCGATGTTTTCCATGAGTTGCGCGATATGGCCGGTCTTGCCGCCCATCCCGGCACAGGCGTCCAACACGGTCTCACCCGGGCGCGGGGATAGAAGGTTTGATACGAGTTGGGCGGCTTCATCCTGGACCTGAAACCATCCTTTCCGGAACGGCGGCAGTTGATCAATGGATAGATGAGGGCCGTGAAACGAAATCCCGACAGGCGAATACCGCGTTGGATGCAGGGTGTCACAGGCGGCAGCAAGCATTTCCTGCAGACTTTCGCGATTGGTTTGCAGGGTGTTGGCCCTAACCGTCACCGGTGGGATTTGATTCATTGCTTCACAGAGCCGGCCTGTTTCGCTGATGCCGAATCGATCCACCCACCGGCGGATCAGCCAGTCCGGGAAGGATTGCGATACAGCCAGCGCCATAAGGGGATCTTCCGGCAAAACGGTGGCCAGGTCAAACGGCCGGTTGCGCAACAGGTTCCTTAACACGCCATTGACAAAGCGGCTGGATTTAACCGACACCAAGCGCTTGGCCATTTCAACGGCGGTGTTGACAACGGCATAATCCGGCACCCGGTCCAGAAAAAAAATCTGGAAAAGCGCGATCCGCAATATATTCATAATTTCCGGCGAAATTTTTTTCTCCGGAATGGCGGCATACTGTCCGATGATCCAGTCAATCCGGCGACGCCAGCGCAAAACACCGAAAACAATAGCGTTAACGAGCTTTCGATCGGGAGGGGAAAAACCTGCCGATGGCTGACCGGAAACGGACTCCATGGCCGTGTCCAGCAAATCCCGGCCTTGATCCAGTGTATTCAATATATCCAGAGCCGCTTTTCTGGCGGCGATGTCCGTGTCCCTGGGATTCGGCATCATGAACCGGGCTTACTGAAACCGCGTGCCTGGCGCGATGCCATGGCCGCTCAAAAATTCACGGATATTCAGGCGTTTTCCAGAGGCCCCCTGGATTTCTAAAATTGATAGGGCACCATCTCCGGTGGCCACCCGAAGCTCCCCGGAAAACCCGGGGAGCACTGTCCCGGGTGGGGCGTCATCGGTAGCGGGCCGGATTTGCGCCTTGAAAATATTGAGCCGCCTGTCCCCGTGAAATGTGTAAGCCAGCGGCCAGGGATTAAGACCTCTGATTTTGCGTTCAATGACCGCCGCTGGCTCGGACCAGTCGATGTAGCCATCGGATTTTTTGAAAAGCGGGGCATAACTTGCCTTTCCATGGTTTTGCGGCATGGGGTGCAGGTTACCCGCCGCCATGGCGGCAATGGTTTGTTTGAGCAGCTCGCCGCCTGCAAATGCAAGCCTGTCATGCAGCGTACCAGCCGTATCTTCCGGCGTTATAGCAACGCTGGAGGTCATAAGAATCTCTCCGGTGTCCAGGCCGGCATCCATCAGCATGGTGGTAACCCCGGTTTCTGATTCGCCATTGATAATGGCCCACTGAATCGGCGCCGGCCCCCGATACTTGGGAAGCAGGGATGCATGCACATTGACGGATCCATATGACGGGAGTTCCAGGAGGCGCTTTGGCAGAATATTACCGTATGCCACAACAACCAACAGATCCGGCTTATATTCGGCGATTACCTGATAAAAGGCCTCGCTTTTAACGGTATCCGGCTGCCATACCTCATAGCCGAGTGCCTGTGCTGCAGTTTTAACCGGCGGGGGCATCAGTTTGCGGCCGCGACCCTTTGGCCGATCCGGCTGGGTCACCACCAGCGAAATCGGCATCCCCAGCTCGCAAAGCGCACTTAAGGATGGAACCGCAAACTCCGGTGTTCCCATAAATACGACTTTGAATTTATGGTTCATTTCGCTTCAGGGCCTTTCGCCGTTTTTTTTTGTACAACTCGCGTTTCAGTATGCTGATCCGATCGATAAAGAGAATTCCCTTCAGATGATCGATCTCATGTTGCAGAATTACAGACAGCAAACCATCGGCATCCATGCGCAGCGGATTACCTGAACGGTCAAGGCCCTCGACCACAACCGTCTCAGAGCGGCGAACATCAGCTCGAAAATCCGGAACACTTAAGCAACCTTCATTTTCAGACAGGGTCTCCCCGCTGCTGGAGACAATTTCCGGATTGATCAAGACCTGATAGTTTCTTTTTTCCGCATCCGCCTCGGGGTCATAGACGATGATGCTTTTTTCAAAACCCGCCTGAATGGCGGCAAGGCCAACGCCGGGGGCTTCGTACATGGTCTCTGCCATATTTTCAATAATTTCCTCGATGGCTTCATCTATTATTTCCACCGGTTTTGTCGGCTGCCGGAGGAAGTCATTGGGATAAGTTAATATTTCAAGAATCATCAAACCTTCCTTTTCCGTCAGGACCCATATGACCCGGCAAAAATTGTTTTTGCATTTTCAATATCCCGGCTGATTTGCTCAGACAATTCATTGATGTCACCAAATTTTTTTTCATCCCGGATCCGTTTGATAAAGTTGACCCTGATGGTTTTTCCGTAAATATCGTCATGGAAGTCGAACAAATGGACTTCCACCGTAAACAGATGGTCATCAAAGGTGGGGGCATAACCGATGTTGGCCACCCCTTGGAAAAATTTCTCCCGCCATTGCACTGTCACCGCGTAAACTCCCATTTTCGGGCAGAGTTCGTCCACGAGCTTAATATTGGCCGTGGGAAACCCCAGCATGGGCCCTCCGCGCTGCCGTCCGGTTACAACTTCCCCCCGGATCTGGTAATAACGCCCCAGCAGATGCCATGCATCTTCAACCCGGCCCTCCATTACGATCTCTCGTACCCGCGTGCTGCTGATGCGGTCCGGATGCTGCTGAGACATGGGGATCCAATCCGCAACAATGACTTCAATCGGATAGATCTTTGCATAATCGCGCAAAAGATCGACGCTGCCCTGCCGGTTTTTGCCGAATTTGTAATCTTTGCCAATAACGATGGCTTTCATGCCGATTGTATGAATCAGGATATCTTCAACAAAGGATCGGGCGGATACGGCTGCAAAAGACTGGGTAAACGGAGTGCAGACCAAAACATCAATTCCCGTCTGTCCCATTAATTCCACTTTTTGTTCATACATGGTAATCAGCGGCGGCGCCCCGGTGCGACTCAAGACCTTCATGGGGTGTGGCTCGAATGTGAAGGCCACAGAGGTTCCCTTTATTGCATCGGCTTTCTCGATAACCTGGTGGAGAATGGCCTGATGTCCCTTATGCACGCCGTCGAAATTGCCAATGGTGACCACTGCATTTCTGTAGGGGACCTTTATTTCGTCCAGATCCGTAATGAGTTCCATATTCAATTGGTCCGGTTTTTTAAAATTATGATCTTGACAGCAAACAGTAAACGATATATATAAAAAAACTTACGTTAAATCAATGCTTGATTTAACTGCTTGTGCCGAAGTGGCGGAATTGGTAGACGCGCTAGGTTCAGGGTCTAGTGAGGGTTTCCTCGTGGGAGTTCAAATCTCCCCTTCGGCACCATCAGAAAATCAGCATTGCTTGTTATTTTACAAGTCAAGTGGCCGCAGATGTTTTGATCAACATCTGCGGCCATCTTTATTCCGGGCTGTCGCTTTTATTCCGGGCTGTCGCGCGGTAGCCATTTTTGAAGATCAAGCCTTTGGATCACCTCCTGTTCCTGGCGTTGCGGATCCGTCTCTTTTATTCGGTTATTCATTCAGCTTTTTTGAGAGGCCATCAAAAAAAGCGGTTATGAAATATTTCATAACCGCTTGATTTTTCTGGCGCGCCCGGCAGGATTCGAACCTGCGACCTACGGATTCGTAGTCCGGCACTCTATCCAGCTGAGCTACGGGCGCTTGATTTTTTGAAGTCATATGCCATCAGGGGACTGATGTCAATACTAAGTTTTACCTGTTTGAACCTTGACGGTTATTGAAAAGTGAGATATTTCCTTTTCCGGTAAATTCTTATGCGGAGCTGCAGCAAAATGCCCCATGATACTTATATGCAATTGGCCATTGCCCAGGCGGAAAAGGCTTTTCGCGCTGATGAAGTCCCGGTGGGAGCTGTCCTGATTGACAACGGCGGCCAGGTTGTTGCTGCGTCGCATAATCGCACCATCGGGATGTGCGATGCCAGTGCCCATGCCGAGATACGGGTCTTACGGCAGGCCGGCCAAGCCTTTCAAAATTATCGATTGCCACAAACGGCTCTGTATGTCACTATTGAACCTTGTGTAATGTGTATGGGCGCATTGATCCATGCCCGCGTTAAACGTATCGTATTCGGGGCGGCGGATCCCAAATGGGGCGCTGCGGGATCGCTGTATAATTTCGGGACGGATGCACGGCTCAATCATCACCCGGAAATCATTGGGGGTGTCCTGGCGCCGGCATGCCGGCAATTGATGGTTGATTTTTTCAAAGAAAAACGTGAAGGTTGGCATTCAATTGACAAGCGAGGCCGGTATTGAATTGGGCGATTTGTTGGATTATCAATAAGGGATAAGGAGAATATATTGGCAAACATGGTCATCGTGGGAACTCAGTGGGGGGATGAAGGCAAGGGCAAAATTGTTGATCTGCTTGCGGAATATGCCGATGTGGTGGTTCGTTTCCAGGGGGGCAACAATGCGGGCCATACCATGGTCGTCAACGGGGAGCAGTTTATCAGCCACCTTGTGCCTTCCGGGATTCTGCAGGGAAAGACCTGTATTATTGGAAACGGCATGGTGGTGGACCCGGAAGTGCTGATCTCAGAGATGGATTACCTGATTGAAAAAGGCATTGATGTCAGTCCTGAAAAACTTAAAATAAGTGAGAAAGCCCATCTTATTATGCCGTACCATAAGCTCATGGATATGGCGCGGGAAAAGGAAGCCAGTAAGAAGGAAAAAATTGGCACCACCGGCCGCGGCATCGGTCCCTGCTATGAGGATAAGGCTTCCAGGCGGGGGGTTCGCTTTGTCGACCTGTTAGATCCGCCGGGTTTTGCTGAAAGGGTAACATCTGCAGCAAAAGAGAAAAATTTTGTTTTCAGGCAGTTTTACGGAATGGACGAAGTTTCAGCGGCTGATGTCATTTCGGCCTGCAATGCTTACCGGCAGCGCCTGGCCCCTTATGTGGCCGACATCTCGGTTTTTATCGATCAAGGCATCAGAGCCGGTAAGCAGGTTTTGTTTGAAGGCGCGCAGGGCACGCATTTGGATATTGACCACGGAACATATCCCTATGTCACCTCATCCAGCACGGTATCCGGAAATGCCTGCTGCGGCGCTGGTGTCGGGCCGCAGCGAATAACTGATATTACCGGTATTGCCAAGGCTTATACCACAAGGGTCGGGCAGGGGCCATTTCCAACAGAGCTCTTTGATGAGACAGGCGCGTATATCCAGAAAAAAGGCGCGGAGTTCGGTGCGACTACCGGGCGCAAACGCCGCTGTGGATGGATCGATATCGTAATACTTAGAAATGCCGTCCGATTAAACAGCCTCACCAGCCTTGCCATTACCAAGCTCGATGTACTTGGCGGGCTTGATGAAATAAAAATTTGCACCGGCTATAGCTGCCAGGGCAAACCCGTACCGGAGTTTCCCGCGGATCTAAATATTGTGCAAAACTGTGAATCGGTCTACGAGACGTTTGCCGGATGGCAAGAGGATATATCAGGTGTTCGAAGCTATGATCAGCTGCCGGAGGCCACCAGGACCTACCTTCAGCGGATTGAGGAACTCACTGAAACCCCGATAGGCATCATATCAGTGGGTCCGGGCAGGGATGAAACCATTGTCCTGAAAAACGCGTTTCGCCCTTGACATTCTTTCAGACTCTGATTAGGGTTTTTTAAACTTTTTTAATTGACAGCGGATGAATTCTGCCATAAAAATGGCAACCAAATGTCGGGACGTGGCTCAGTCTGGTAGAGCACAGCGTTCGGGACGCTGGGGTCGCAGGTTCAAATCCTGCCGTCCCGACCACATTTTTACCTCATTCTGTTATTTTCCATTCTATGGCTCCCCTCATGCCGGCAAGGGTCCGTTAGACTTAAGCTCGCCGGCGATAGAATTGATTCTGACGGTCAATTAATTTCAAACAATACGCTGTGCCAAAATTTGCCAAATCGCAATTGAAATCAACAAGGAGGATCTTTTTTATGCGTATTATAACCCATTGCCTTTTCATTTTCACTCTGGGCCTCGCCCTGGCTTTCCCGTCATTTGCAGAAACTGCGAAACAATCGGAAGCGGGCACCGGGGACAACTATATCGCCATTGTGAATGGGAAAAAAATTCCCCGGCAGAGCCTTGACCAAAAAATGAATTTCGTAAAAAAACGCTATGAAAGCCAAGGGCAGCAGTTGGGTGAGCAGCAACTGACGGCCATGAAAAATGATATTGCCCAGAGCATGGTTGAAAAAGAACTGCTATACCAGAAAAGCAAGGAATTAGGGCTAAAAATTGATTCGGAACAAGTCGAGGGTCAACTGCAACAATTCAAGGATCAATTCCCTGATGAAAAACAGTATGCGCAGCAGCTTGCCACACTCGGTTATACCGAGGACTCACTGCGCTCTGAAATCAAAGAAAACCTGGCGATCCAAAAACTTATCGAAGAGGAGATTGCATCTGATATTTCAATTTCAGACGAAGCGCTGAAATCTTATTATGATAGTAATTCCAAAGAGTTTGAATCGCCGGAGCGTGTCAAAGCCCGGCATATACTGATAAAATCAGGAGAGGACGCTGATCCGGCCGATAAACAGGAGGCCAAAAAGAAAATTCAAAAAATTCAGAAACGCATGGATGAAGGCGAAAAGTTTGCCGATCTGGCCAGGGAATCATCCGATTGCCCGAGCAGCAAGAAAGGCGGGGATCTGGGGTTTTTCAGCCAGGGGCAAATGGTCAAGCCTTTTGAGGAGGCCGCTTTTTCCCTGGAACCGGGTGAGGTCAGCGATATTGTGGAAACCCGTTTTGGTTATCACCTGATCCAGGTGGACGATAAAAAGCCTGCCTCGAAGAAATCCTTTGATGAAGTCAAACAAGGCCTTAAACAGCGGCTTAAACAGAAAAAAATCAAGAAACAGGTACCGGAATACGTGGAGCGCTTGAAGGAAAATGCGGATATTGAAATGAACCTATAGAAGATCCAACCCGGTTAGCCGCACAACCTGAAACGGCCTGTCCAGCACCTTCTAAGTAATTTCAAAAAAAGTTACTGTTATATCTCGGTCCCGGGCCTCGGCCCGGGGGGAATACTTTTAAACAAAAAAGCCCGGCCAAAAACATCCCGAACAAAGCATTGATGTTCAATAATTACTGAATATCAATGCTTTGTAGTTTCTTCCTTAAAGCAATGCATTAAATTTTGACGGTTCCTGCAATCCAGCCGTGACGAACTCGAGGATAATTATTCAACAGTTTTCTTGAATCTGATTGAAAAATATATTAACTGAATAAAACGCGTTAACCCAATCCCTGTCCATCGGTATTACCCATAAGCGCAAGGAGCATTTGATATGATAAGAACGGTGATTAAATCCACTGGCCGCTATCTTCCGGAGCGTGTCGTAACCAATGAAGACCTGACCCAATGGATGGAGACCTCAGACGAATGGATCCGCCAGCGCACCGGCATTGAAGAACGGCGCTGGGTCCCTGAGGAGGGGGGGGTGGGAGCCTCAGACTTGGGTTTGGAAGCCTCAAAAATTGCCCTGGATCGTGCCGGTTGGACCCCTGATGCCATCGATCTCATAATTTTCGCCACTTTGAGCCCGGATATTTTTTTCCCGGGATCCGGGTGTCTGCTGCAACACAAATTGGGATTGAAAGCAACGCCCGCATTGGATATTCGGCAGCAGTGCACCGGTTTTTTGTATGGCATTGAAATAGCCGATGCCTACATTCGCAGTGGGCTTGCCCGGCGTGTCCTGCTGGTGGGCTCTGAAGTCCACAGCACGGGTCTGGATATATCCACGGCAGGCCGTGATGTGAGTGTTATATTCGGCGACGGGGCGGGGGCCGTATGCCTTGAGGCTCTGGAGAGTGACGAGCCGGTGGGTGTCCTTTCTTCAAGCCTTCATGCGCAAGGCGAATATGCCGAAGCCCTGATGACGGAACTTCCGGCTTCCCGGCGCAATCCCCGGCTGACCGAGCAGGGGCTGAAGGAGGGCCGGCACTTTCCTGCAATGGATGGCTCCAGAATATTCAAGCTGGCGGTCAAACGCCTGCCCGAGGTTACCCATGCGGTGCTTGAAAAAGCTAATCTGACCATAGATGACGTTGACATGATTTTCCCTCACCAGGCCAACCTCCGAATCAACCAGTTTTATCAAAAAGCCATGGAGCTTCCGGATGAAAAAATGTTCAACAACATCCAGCGCTACGGTAATACAACAGCCGGCACCATTCCGATTTGCCTGGATGAGGCGATTGAACAAAATCTTCTCAATAAAAAAGCAACTGTCGTCTTCTCCGGTCTGGGCGCCGGGGTGACCTGGGGAGCAGTGGTCTACCGCTTTCCCTGATCAAGAAAGCAGGCATGCATATTAACGATGCCATTCTTGATGGACTCATAAAAACCCTGATTTTAGATGGCGCCGTAAAAAGTTCAAGATCAAGGCTTGCGCAATTTCGAAGAATGCAGCGTACTTACCTGTACGTGAAATTCTAGGAAATTGCGCGTAATGCAGATATGGGACTTTTTACGGTGACATCAAATAAGCGCTCCAGATAAAACTTGCGAAAAGGATTGGTAGGCCATAGGTACCCCGTGCTTATAATATATTTTATTGCGTCATTGCTTTGATTAGTTCCTGGTATACCTGATCCGCCTGCCCGGACTCCACCTGGCAGGCCCCCGCCGCCCGATGTCCGCCCCCGCCATAGCGCAGCATGACCTCGCCGATATTGATCGTGGAGGTGGGGTTGATAATGGATTTGCCAACAGAAAAGGCGATACGATCGTTTTGCGTATCCCGGCGGATTAATATCGAGACGTTGCAGTCCGGGAAAAGCGCGTAAACGATAAAGCGGTTTCCCGGATAAATGAGCGCCTGATCCCTGAAATCCAGGACAACTATATTGGCCACCGCGGTGGCCGCGGTCTTGAGTTGGGCTTTATACTGGCGTTCATAAGTGAAATAGACATCCACCCGTTCTTTGACATCAGCAATCTTCAGGATATCCTGTATGGGCATCTGAATACAGTAATCGATTAAATCCAGTTTGAATTGTTCCTCCGAGATCCGGAATTCTCCCCATTGTTCAATACCGGTACGTTGATCCACCAGAAAATTTAACAGGGGCCAGCCGCTTGGATGCAAAATTTCTTCCCGGGTGAACTGCCCTGAGTCTGCCCTGTCGACCGCTACCATCATTTCATCGAAAGAATCCGGGAATATATCTTTACCCCCATAGTAGTTATAAACCACCCGGGCTGCTGAGGGAGCCTCTGGATCAATGAGGTGCCGTGGATTTTTCTCGTTGCGAACAGCTTCCGAAAAATGATGGTCAATGGCCATGTAGACACCGGGGACATAAGGCAGATTTGTGGTAATGTCCCTGTCCGTCACTGCAATCTCACGGGCCTGCATTTGGCTTGGGTGGTCCACTAACACGATGTCATCAATTATGCCCAGGTACTTGATCAGTACGGCGCAAATCAACCCATCCAGGTCGCCCCGGGTCAGCAATCGAAATTTTGAAATCTGATCCATGTAATATCCTTAAACTTAATGATCAATTATGACAGCTTTGAAAAACGTCCGATATTTGTTACAAAAGATAACAGAAAGCTGGCTTAACAGCAAGCGATGATTCTTTTAACAACCTGATATATTGGTTGTTTTAAAAATCTGTCTTGACATATGGACGCAGATCCTGATTTAACAATGGCCAACCGGTTTTCCGGGTTTTATTGATGGACTCGTAAAAAGTCAGTTTGAGATGGCAAAGTAAAAAGTTCAAGCCCCTTTTTAAGATCCGGGGGCGACGCAAATCGTTAGGAATGCAGCGACCATAGGCGACCGTGAAATTCCTGCGGATGCAGCGCAACGCAGATATTGGACTTTTTACGAAGCCATCAATCTTAAACCCCCGAGGAATCAATGACACATAAAAATAACGATATTAAAACACAGCTCTTAAACCGCGGGGTGCATCTGCCGAGCCCGGAATCCGTTGAAATCGGACCTGAAGTCACGCCGGAGTGGATATCCGGAGAAGGGGTGCGCATCCATGCGGGCTGTAAAATTTTTGGGTCAGACACCTGCATTGGCCCGGGAACGCAAATCGGTTTTGAGGCGCCGGTCACGATTGAAAACTGCCAGATCGGTCGGGATGTCGACCTGAAGGGCGGCTTTTTCAGCCAGGCGGTATTTTTAAACGGGGCGGCCTGCGGCTCATGTGCCCATGTCCGGGGCGGGACCATACTTGAAGAAGAGGCCAGCATTGCTCACAGCGTGGGGTTAAAGCAAACCATTCTTTTTCCTTATGTGAGCCTTGGCAGTCTCATCAACTTCTGCGACTGTTTGATGGCTGGCGGGACGGACCCTAAAAACCACAGCGAAGTGGGCAGCTCCTATATTCACTTCAACTACACGCCTCAGCAGGACAAAGCCACCGCCTCTTTGATCGGCGACGTGGCCGGCGGCGTCATGCTGGACAAGCCTCCCGTATTTTTAGGCGGGCAGGGGGGGTTGGTGGGTCCCTGCCGCCTGGCGTACGGCGTCACCATCGCGGCTGGCACCATTTGCCGCAAAGATGAGCTAAGACCTGAGCGCCTTATTTTCGGCGGTGCTCCCCAAAGCGGAAATATTGCCTGGTCGCCGGCTGGCTACCGCAATGTCAGCCGTCTTTTGATAAATAACCTGATATATATCGGCAACCTTCTGGCCCTGGGGCAATGGTACCGGCATGTGCGGTCTTTATTCATCTCTGAGCTCTACCCCCGGCCCCTGCATGAGGGGCTTATCACCAGACTGAACCAGGCGTTTGGCGAGCGGATTAAACGATTGAACGGATTCATTGATAATTTAAGGGAAATTGAAGGCAGCCCGATCACAATGGATTCAAGCTCCCCCCCGTCAGCACTGAAAAAACAAAAACAGGCCCTTATTGAAAGGCAAGCCGAAATCGCAGGCATTCTGAAATACTACCAGGGGCTTGAAAATATTTATCCGCCGGATTCGGATTTACCCCCTCAGCTGGTACAGGAAGCCGTCAATAAGGAAATCGGCATATCGGGATTGCCCTACCTGGAAACTGTCAAGCGTCTGCCGCAACCGGCCAAAACCGAAGGCAGTAGCTGGCTTCAAGCAGTGGTTGATCAACTGGTTCACGGGGTGCTTGCCATCATCCCGGAATTTACGGAACAGAAAGGAACTTAAAGATGCTTGAACTGTTTGGCACGGATGGCATCCGGGGAAAGGCCAACCATTATCCCATGACACCGGAAGTCGCCCTCCGCGCCGGCCGGGCGCTGATCCGGGCATTAGGCAAAGGAAATGGCAAGCGCCGAATCCTGATCGGAAAAGATACCCGGATGTCAGGAGATATGATCGAGTATGCCCTTGCCGCCGGTATCTGCTCCGCAGGCGGTGACGCCTATCTTTGCGGAGTGCTGCCGACCCCTGGCATTGCCTATTTGACAAATACCACATCCATGGATGCCGGCGTTGTGGTATCCGCCTCCCACAACCCATTTACAGACAATGGAATCAAATTTTTCAATTCCCGGGGATTCAAGATTTCCCGCGAAATGGAAGCGGATATGGATCAAATGATTCAGACCGCCGCACCAGGAGCAGACCTGGAAAAAGATCCTGAGTCATCGGATGTTATCGGCAGGGTCCATCTCAAGCCGGCAATGGAGGATGCATATGCGGATTTCCTCTCCCTGGCCCTGCCTTCAGGCGGCGATTTTCTAAAGGATCTGAAAGTGGTGCTCGACTGCTCCAATGGTGCCACATACCGGGTAGCGCCACGTATTTTTAAGAATCTTGGGGCCTTGGTTCAAACTATAGGCGACCGGCCGGATGGAAAGAATATCAACCAGGGGTGCGGTTCTCAGCATACCGACCAACTCAGACAGAAGGTCCTTGAAACCCGGGCGGATATCGGTCTTGCTTTTGACGGCGACGGGGACCGTCTGATCGCCGTTGATGAAACCGGACGGACCGTTTCCGGCGATCAGATACTTGCCATTTGCGCCAGGCATTTGAAAAATGAAGGAAAATTGACCAACCATCGGGTGGTCAGCACGGTGATGAGCAATGTGGGATTTCACAAGGCAATGGCGGAGCTAGGAATCGATCTGGTGATTGCCGATGTCGGTGACCGGTATGTGCTGGAACAGATGAAGGCCACGGGGGCTGTCATCGGTGGTGAAGATTCCGGACACATGATTTTTTTGGACACTCATACCTCAGGTGACGGAATTTTAACCGGTTTGCGGTTGATCCAGGCAATGCAGGCGTCCGCAACGCCTTTGTCCCGCCTTGCCGATATCATGACGGTGTATCCGCAGGTCCTGATGAATGTGGAGGTTGCGGTAAAAATGGATATCTACCAGGTTCCGGAAATAAAAGCCGTGATCTCCGAGGTTGAAGACCAATTGGGGCGGCAGGGAAGGGTGCTGGTCCGTTATTCCGGAACCCAGCCCCTCTGCCGGGTAATGGTCGAGGGGCCGGACCCGGGACAAACCCGCCGACACTGTGAAACCATTGTTGCGGCCATTCAAGCGCAGATCGGTTTAGCGGGCGCAACCGTTTAAAATTACTGGGTACTGGGTAAATTTTTGGGGTTATTCTCTTCCTCCCATGATATAGAGCAGCATCAGGAAAAGGTTGATAAAATCCAGATACAAGGACAGGGCTCCCATTATCGCGCCTTTTCGGACGACCCCGGCTGCCAGGCCATCCGGCTGAGTGGCGGCCATGTGTTTGAGCTTCTGGGTGTCATAAGCGGTCAGACCGACAAATACCAGCACCCCGACATAGCTGATAATGGTAGTGAGGGCGGAACTTTGAATAAACAGATTGATCACTGAGGCGATAATAATGCCGATCAGTCCCATGAACATGAAACTGCCCACTGAGGTAAGATCCCGCTTGGTAACAAATCCGAAAATGCTGCAGGCCACAAACGTGGCGGCGCAGACGAAAAACGTCGATGTTATGGAAGCTGGCGTGTAGGCGATAAATATAAAGGACAGGGTAACCCCGTTTAGAGCGGCATAGATAACAAACAGGGCTGTTGCCGTGGAAGCCTGAATTTTTTGAACCCTGGCGCTCAGATAAAACACCATTCCCAGTTCAGCGGCGATTAATCCGAAAAAAAGCAGGGAATTGCCAAAGATCAGCTCAACCATGCTCTGGCTGTTGCCTACATATAATGCCACCAATCCGGTTAAGCCAAGGCCGATGCCCATCCAGTTATATACACTGCGAATAAAACTGTTAACCTGAACCTGGGTCCGGGCGTCAGCGGTTTTTTGTGCCGATTGCATGTTTGCCATAATTACTTTTTCCTCCTGATCGTATGTATAGGGTCGGGTTTTTGGTAATTCACACAGTTGGAATCAATTAACTTAATATAACAAAGAAGCACCCATTTGCAAGGTTTTCCGATTTGAAAACAACCCAGCTCTACCAACACTTGAAAGAAATTGCTGAACGACTCGACATTTCAGTTTCCGAGCAAAACCTGAGGGCCACCGGCGTCAACGCCAAAAGCGGGCTCTGCAGGGTAAAGGGCAAGCCCGTCTTTATCATGGACAAGCATCTTCCGATTCGTCAGAAAACCGAAATCCTGGCAGACTGCCTGCGGCAGATGCCGCTGGACGACCTCTACCTGGTGCCCGCTGTTCGCAATTACCTGGAACATTGAGGCGATCCTGATAATGCCGGAACAATACAGATAATTGCAAAAAGGGGAGCACAAATCCGTCCCTTGACAGCCGTATTGCATGACTTAGAGAAAAGTTTACATAATATATCTTATCAGACGTTATTAATTTTATCCACAAAAGAGATCTCTGGCGAAACAGGCTCTGGCAATGGAAATTAAAAAACCCCACCCAAAATTGCATGGAGTTTACAATTGAATGAAAAAAGCAACTATGCTAGCGTGAATGAATAGCGTAAATGCATTGAAGCACAAACGGCACGGCGGTCTTTCATGTTGGGCGCATTGCTTTTTGCCCATCCCGGGGCGCGACTTTCTACAAATGCAACAATACAAGCGCATCAAACGATTCAGGACATCATGACATCCATTGAACGAAATATTTATTCAGTCCGTGAACTGACGGATAAAATTAAAGTTTTACTTGAAGAAAATTTTCCATTTGTTTGGATCAACGGTGAAATCTCTAATTTTAAAATTCCGGCTTCCGGGCACTTTTATTTCACCTTAAAAGATGATGCCGCCCAAATCAGTGCCGTCATGTTCCGTGGCCAGAACAAAAAGCTCAAGTTTTTGCCTGAAGATGGCATGAGTGTCACCGGCTTTGGTCGAATCAGCGTCTACTCGCCGCGCGGAGCCTACCAAATCATCCTGGAATATCTCGAACCCTCGGGTGCCGGCGCGCTGCAGGCCGCGTTTGAACAACTAAAGGCAAGACTCTCCGAAGAAGGTTTGTTTGACAACATTTACAAAAAGCCGCTGCCGCTTCTGCCCAAAAAGATCGCTTTGATTACCTCGGCCTCGGGTGCAGTGGTCCATGATATGATCCGGGTAATGAACCGTCGGTTCCCGAACATGCATCTTGAGCTGATCCCGGTGGCGGTTCAGGGCGATAAGGCGGTGACCGATATCGTCGGGGCCATCCGCCTGTTAAATGAACGAAATGACGCGGATCTGGCCATTCTGGCCCGGGGCGGCGGCTCGCTTGAGGATTTGTGGCCTTTTAATTCCGAGGAGATAGCCCGGGCCCTGTTTGCCTCAGAGATTCCCATCGTATCTGCTGTGGGTCATGAAACCGATTACACCATTGCCGATTTCGTGGCGGATCTTCGCGCGCCAACCCCCTCTGCTGCTGCTGAAATCGTTGTACCGGTGAAGGCGGAACTCCTTGAGCGCCGTATCCAGCTCACCAGGCAGTTATCCAACGGACTGGCCAGACTGATAATGGACCGGAAACGCCATGTCAAACAGTTGACCGATCGGCTGGTTCATCCAAGGCGCCGGCTCGATGACTTGCGGCTGCAACTCGATGATTACTCAGAACGGATGCTCGCCGCTTTTAAAAGAGAAATCCGGCAACAGCGAGAACGTTTGCAATGGCGCCGCCAAAGGCTTTTCAGCAACACGCCGCAGGTCCTGATACAGGCCCGCAAGCAGCAGTTGACCCAGCTCAGTGACCAGCTCTATTCGGCTGCCAGGTCTCGTGTCAACAGCAGCGCTCTAACCCTGAAAGCCCTGAATCTGCAATTGCATGCATTGAGTCCGGCTGCAGTGCTTGACCGGGGCTACAGCATAACCCGGCGCATACCGGGTCAATCCATTATAAAGGCGGCCTCAGACATCCAAATTGGAGAATTGTTGGAGGTCATGCTGGCCAAAGGCACAATCACCTGTCGCGTTGAAGGAAAACAAGAAAATGCCCAAGAAGACATTTGAAGACGCCATGAGCCAATTGGAAAAAATCGTCCAGGCACTTGAATCCGGAGACTTGCCCCTTGAAAAGGCGTTGAAAAAATTCGAAGAAGGCGTTCGCCTGTCTAAATTCTGCTTTGACAAGCTCGAAGAAACCGAAAAAAAGATTACGGTGCTGACCGAAGATCAATCCGGCAATGTTACCGAAACCCCGTTTGCCGGTGATGACAGGCCCGGTGATGACAGGCCCGGGGAGGATAAATGAGCTGTGATTTCAGAGACTTTTAATTTTTCTTCCTATTTGGCGGATAAACGCCGCCGGATCAACCAGTGGCTCTCTGATTTCGCCGGGCGGCAATTTAATCCCAACCGGATGCTTTGCCAGGCCATGACATACTCTTTGATGGCCGGGGGCAAACGGCTTCGACCGATTCTGTGC
>P_1C_Sed_2_UnCtyDRAFT_1000212_pt1 | contig 18197 bp, 17 predicted proteins | sample Pon1CUnioCityCA_4_FD_10229 | JGI IMG/M metagenome (IMG submission 10229) | reverse complement strand
ATCACCGCCGCATGCGTTTTATCGGCCGTCGACAGTCGTCCTTCAATGGTGAGGTCATGGCTTTGAAATGTTATGGCGGTTTCATTCAAGGGGTGCCTCCTGTTGAAGGAGCTCCAGCAGCTTTGTGCCGTAGTTGCTGATTTGCCATTTTTTGAGGCCATTTACAGCGGACAGGGCTTCGATGGAATCCGGACCTGCCTCTACAATGGTTGCTATCTGGGTGTTGCTGAAAAAAACACCCGGATCGATGGCAAGTCGTTTAGCCTCGTTGTCCCGCCAGCGTTTCAGTTGGCGGATTTTTTTGACTGTTTCCGCGGATTGGCGCGGCCGGCGGGTTTTCGGATAGCTCGGCAGCTGGTCCGCCGGCAGGTTCGCTCCGATCTGGAGCGCTTCCAGGATGTCCCGGCCATGCATATTGATTTGTTTGTGGCTCAGCAGATTGAGGGCTTGCAGCTTTTTCATGGTCTCGGGACGTTTTTGGGCAAGTGTCAGCAATGCGGTGTGCCCGATGATTTTAAACGGCGGCCGGTCTTTCTGCCGCGCTTTTTCACGCCGCATTTCCAGAAGTGCTTCGAGAACGCCAAGGCTTCTTGGATCCAGCCGGCCCGCACCCTTGCAGCGGGTGAACAGGGGGTTGTCATTGGGTGGATCCGGACGCACGGCGGACAGGAGTTCACATTCCTCAAGGACCCAGTCGAGACGTCCTTTTTCTGCCAGCTCCCGCTCGAGGATGTCGTGCAGGTCAAGCAGGTAGCGAACATCATTGGCTGCGTAGGCAATCATCTCCTGGGGCAGGGGGCGCTGGGACCAGTCCTTTTTCTGGAATTTTTTTTCAAGTTCCATGTTGAAATGCCGTTTAATAACGGCATTAAGTCCGGTTTCCGGGTATCCCAGGAAACGGCTGGCGATTTCCGTGTCAAAAAGGTTGCGGATGTTGATGTTATAGTCGCGAATCAGGCAGCGCACATCGTAGTCCGCGCCATGAAAGACCTTTCGGATGGCCTGGCTGGCCATTACCGGGGCAAGATCCTCCATGTTGGGAATCGGCAAGGGGTCAATTACATAGAGGTCCGCCGGGGAGGCAATCTGGAGTAAGCAGATGCGTTCATTGAAGTGGAACATGGAGTCGGCTTCCAGATCTACGGCGAGGATGGGGTGGATCTCCAGGCGGCGGGCCGCGGCGGCCATTTCAGGTTCCGTGTCAATGAAATGAATTGTCTCGGGCATATGGGGTCTTATAATTTCAGGGCCAGTGAGCAGAAGCATATTTGCCCTTGACCCGGGTTGTCGGATTGCCTAATAAATCAGAGTTGGATGGATCGTGAACGTTTACTTCGCCAGCATTATATATTTAACGATACAGAGGACTCTCAAAAATGATTAATATCACGTTTCCCGATGGGACTGTCAAACAGTTTGAAAATCAGCCGGATGGTTTTGCCATTGCCAGCTCCATTTCCGAAGGATTGGCGAGGAATTGTGTGGCAATGGAGCTCGACGGTGACAAGAAAGATCTGTACACAAAAGTTGATCGGGATGCCCATATACGGTTTCTGACCACAAAAGATCCGGATGCCCTGGAGATATTGAGACACAGTGCGGCCCATGTTATGGCCCAGGCCATCCTTCGGCTCTATCCGGAGGCCCGGCTCACCATCGGGCCGGTGGTGGAAAACGGTTTTTATTATGATATCGATATGCCGCCGATCTCAGAGGAGGAATTCCCGAAAATCGAGGCGGAGATGAAAAAAATCGTCAAGGAAAAACTCCCCGTGAAACGCGAGGAGGTCCCTAAGCATCGGGCCATGGAATTCTACGCAAGTGAGCCCTACAAGCAGGAGATGATCGCGGATCTGGAAGACGGGACCATCTCTTTTTACACCCAGGGGGAGTTTACCGATCTGTGTCGGGGCCCGCACATCCCGCACACCGGTTTTATCAAGGCGTTTAAGCTGCTTAAAGTATCCGGGGCTTACTGGCGGGCGGATCAAAGCCGTCCCCAGCTCCAGCGGATTTACGGGACCGCTTATTTTAACAAGAAAGACCTGGATGCGTACCTCAATTTTCTGGAAGAGGCCAGAAAGCGCGATCACCGCAAAATCGGGGCGGAGCTGGCCCTTTTCTCATTTCACGACGAGGCGCCGGGTATGCCCTTTTTCCACGCCGGCGGCATGGTGCTCTGGAATGTGCTGCTCGATTACTGGCGGTTGGAGCACCGGGCGGCCGGGTATGTGGAGACAAAGACCCCGATCATCTTAAACCGCAGCCTGTGGGAGAAAAGCGGCCATTGGGAAAATTACCGGGAAAACATGTATACCACGGTTATTGATGACACCGAGGTCGCCATTAAGCCCATGAACTGCCCCGGCGGGATGCTTCTCTATAAGGAGCGCCGGCATTCCTACAAGGATCTGCCCATCCGGGCAGCTGAGATCGGGCTGGTGCACCGCCATGAGTTGAGCGGTGTTTTGTCCGGGCTCTTTCGGGTCCGGGCCTTTCACCAGGATGACGCCCACATCTTTATGATGCCCGAGCAGATCGAAGCCGAAATACTGGGTGTTTTAAAGCTGGTGGAGCGGATTTACAGCACCTTTGGACTGGGGTTTCACCTGGAGCTGTCCACCCGGCCGGAAAAATCCATCGGTACGGACGAACAGTGGGAAAGCGCCACAAACGGCCTGAATGCGGCCCTTGAAAGCTACGGGATGGATTATGCCATCAATGAAGGGGACGGGGCCTTTTACGGGCCTAAAATCGACATTCACATCAAGGATGCCATCGGCCGTACCTGGCAGTGCGGCACCATCCAGCTGGACATGTCGCTTCCGGAACGCTTTGATCTCTCCTATATCGGTCAGGACAACGACAAACACCAGCCGGTGATGATCCACCGGGTGGTCTTCGGCTCCATCGAGCGGTTCCTGGGAATCCTGATCGAGCATTTTGCAGGAAAATTTCCCCTTTGGATGGCACCGGTGCAGGCGGTGATCCTGCCGATAAACGACTCGCTGGCCCCGTATGCCGAGAGCGTGAATGCCGCTTTTTTTGCCGCGGGATTGCGTTCGACGGTGGATAAACGAACCGAGAGCCTGAATAAGAAGGTCCGGGAAGCCCAGCTCGCCCAAATCCCTTTGATTATTACGGTGGGAGAAAAGGAGAAAAGCGCCGGGACGCTTTCCATAAGGACGCTGGACGGCCAGGTGCATTACGGGGTCGCCCAGGAACATTTTATCCGGGCCAGCCAGGCCAATATCGGTGAACGCAGGCTGGATCTCGATATTTTTGAAAAATAATGGCAGTTCCTGTCGGATTTAACCCCGGCGATCCGAAATTTAAAGAAAGGCAGATGCGCCATGCAGGTATTGGCAATAAACGGAAGCCCCCGAAAAAAGGGCAATACAAGCACCTTGATCCCCGCCATGAATTAAATAGTGCCTGAACGAAAACCGTCTTTTTCGCCAATATCTGTGTCAGGCTCAAATTTTAATCCTCAGAATACTTAAGGTATGCCTGCGGTTAAAATTTTCGCCTTCCTTGATCTTGACAAAAAATCCTGGTTTTCGTTCGGGCACTAAACATTAAGAAAAAGCAGGTTCTCTCGTTCCCAACCGGTCCATCACCAGCCGTAATATTCGCAGGCCGCCTTGAAGGCGGTTCTTAAAAACGGCACCGCGATGATGATCGCCGGAATGGCGACGATCAGCCCGAAAATCGGCAGCACCGTGAAAGATACAATGATAAATATGATGCCGACGATCAGCAGCAGAAGCCCTATAAAAAAGGCCGATACCTTATCTCCAAAGCAGTCCAACGCGCTCATGTTATCCCCTCTCCATCTGTGGTTGGCACAATTTAACCCTCTTGGGATTAAAAAGTAAGTCTTTCCCCCCGCTTGTCAAAGCGAAAGGGAAACCGAGGATAATATAAGCTATTTATTAAGCATGTGGTTGATGATGGAAAAAATTGGGCTTGGCTTGTTTGACCCCCGGCGCGCGAAGGCATATATTTATTATAGAAACAAAAAACTTATAAGAAGGTTAAACCAGGTGTCAGTTAACCCATGCCCGTTCATTGCTTCAAAGTCAGCAGCCCTGACGAATTGACGCTTCAGTACAGTGAATCTGCCCGCGCCCCGGGGGCGTGCCTCCATTAGTGAATACGTGCGCTATTGCCCATATGAGCTGTCCAATCTCTCCTTATGCAGCTGACTCACCTGTTGTTGGGTATCGTCCTTATAGCGTCTGCAGGGTCATTGCGATATGGGTTTTAACCGGTAGCCTGGATTTTATCTGATCTTTTTTTGCATGCCTGAATTCCGATAAAATTGTATTTCCGCTTCTTCGCCGGCGAAATGGTGCTGTCGATCCGTTGTCAGCCCATATACAAGCAACCCCCCATAAGGAGGCCAATCATGAAAAAGCAAGTCGTTAACTATGAAACCCTGCTCAAGATCACCAATGCCATTTCCCATTCCCGGGACCCGGAAGAGGTGGTGCTGTTGACCACCGAGAGCGTCACCCATGCCCTGGGGGTGAAGGGGTGCACGATTTTTTTGATCAACCGGCGCAGTAGTGAGCTTGAAATTGCCGCATCTTTTGGTCTGAGCAAGGAATACCTGAATAAAGGGCCGGTCAGTGCCATGCATTCGATTGCCGAGTCTCTGAGCGAAGGGCCGGTGGCCATTGCGGATGTATCCGACGATCCTCGGATTCAGTACCCTGAAGCAGCCCAAAAAGAGGGTATTGCCTCCATCCTTTCCGTTCCCATGGCGACCGGCGGAAAGATTATCGGCGCATTGCGGGTTTATACCGCAGAGCCTGCTGAATTTGATATGGATGATGTCAATTTTGTCCAGGCAGTGGCCCACATGACCGGCATGGCCATTGATATGGCAAGACTTTACAAGGGGCTGAAGGACAGCATCGAAATCCTTAAGTCCATGCGGGACCCGCGGAGCATGAAGTCGCGCAAGCGAACTCCTTATGAAGGCGTGCCGCGCAGTTTTGCCGCCGCAGAGCGTTGATGAAACGACAGGCGGGGCTTTGAGATGTTAGCTCCGGCGCTTAAGCCAGTCGCTTTTTTTCCTTTGAAGGAAAGGGTTTAAAATTGTAGGATAAATCCTTTATTGCAGTTCGTCCGGATTTTGATATTCAGTGAGGCATCCGGCGAAAGTCGAATTCTATCGGGAAAGGGACACTATATGAGCGAACTGGCATTTCTGTCTGCGGTGGAGCAGGCGGCCGAGATCCGGGCGGGCAAGATTTCGTCGAGCGAACTGCTGCAATACTTCCTGGAGCGCGGCAGGCGTCTCAACCCGGAAATAAACGCCATCGTGTGTACCGATCGCGAACAGGCGGAAAAGCGGGCCGAAGAAGCGGATCAGGCGTTGGCCCGGAAGGAAATCCGGGGGCCGCTGCACGGGCTGCCCATCACCATAAAAGATACCCTGGAGGCCGAAGGCCTGCCGTGCACCTCCGGGGCGCCCCGGTTGAAGGATTATGTGCCGCAGCAAAATGCGGATGTGGTGCAGGCCTTTGTGGATGCCGGTGCCGTTGTTTTCGGAAAAACCAATGTGCCTATCTACGGCAGGGATTTTCAGAGCTACAATGATGTTTATGGGCAGAGCAACAACCCCTGGGACGTCTCCCGCTCGCCGGGCGGCTCGTCGGGCGGTGCGGCGGCGGCCCTGTCAGCCGGACTAAGCGCTCTGGATCTGGGAAGCGATATCGGCGGCTCTATTCGCACGCCCGCGCATTTCTGCGGCATTTACGGTCATAAGCCGAGCTATGGCATTGTTCCCCAGAAAGGCCATATTCCCCCGGCGCCGGGCATTCTGCCCGGTGCGCATGCAAGAGATGTGGATATTAGGGTGGTGGGCCCGCTGGGACGAAGCATTGCAGATATCGAGCTTGCCATGGACCTGCTGGTGCGTCCGAAAGCGCCGGATCGCCGGGCTTGGTCCATCAATCTGCCGACCCCGCGCAAACAATCCTTAAGTGATTATAAAATCGGCGTCTGGCTGGATGACCCGGCCTGCCCCGTGGATGCGGCTGTGGGAGACCGGCTCCAGGATGCGGTTGATCGTCTCTGCGGGCATGGTGCCGCGGTTGAACAGGCACGGCCGGCCATTGATTTTGGGAAAAGCCACAGCGTTTATCTAAATCTTCTGGGTGCGGCGATGGGAGTGGGAACGCCGGACAAGATGTTTAATAAATGGCTGGATGAAGCCCGATCGCTGTCTCCTGAAGATGAGGGATACCTGGCCCGCCATCTCCGGGGCGCGACCCAGCGACACCGGGATTGGGCCGTGCAGGATGTCATGCGTCAGCAGCTGCGCCAGAAATGGGCCGATTTCTTTGACACCTATGATGTGCTCATTTGCCCCCCATGCCCGGTTGTGGCAATGAAGCACGATCATCAGCACCTCTACGACCGCCGGTTGGTCATCAATAATCGGGATCGGCCGTACATGGATGCGGTTGCCTGGGCCGGACTTGCGGGTGTTGCCAATCTTCCCGCAACCGTTTTGCCGGCCGGCCGGACGCCGGAGGGTCTGCCGGTTGGCATGCAGGTAATCGGCCCCTACCTTGAGGACCGCACACCAATCCATTTCACCCGACTGATAACACTTATTCTCGGCGGTTTCTCTCCGCCGCCGGGTTATTAATCCCGTGCTGTTGATTCATCCCCCCGTGGCAAAACCTGGCGAACCCCCGGCTGGACTGGCCAAGCTGGCGTTTGCCTTAAAGTCCGGGGGGGTTGCCGGAAAGATTTGGGATGCCAGTCTGGAAGGACTTCTGGATCTGCTAAACAGGCCCGCGGCGGCAACAGATACCTGGTCCCGGCGGGCAGCGGCCCATGTCCGGGAAAACATAGCTTCCCTGCAGACGCCGTCGGTTTATGGTAACAGAGACCGTTACCAGCGGGCGGTCCGGGATATCAACCGGGTGCTGCAAAATGCCGGGCAGGCGGCCGGCTGCCAGCTTACCCTGGCCAACTATACAGAGCCCCGGCTTTCCCCGGTTCGGCGTAATGACCTGATGCTGGCGGCCACCCGGTTTGAAGAAAATGTTTTTTATCCGTTTTTTAAAAGTCGGCTGCCCGNGCTGGTGGATGGGCTTGATCCATCTGTTATCGGCTTTTCCGTAAATTTTATGAGCCAGGCCCTGTGCGCGTTTGCCATGGCCGGCTTTATCCGGCAAACCTGGCCGAAAATCCCCATCGTGCTCGGCGGCGGTTTGGTAACCTCCTGGATGCAGATTCCGGGTTTTGCCAATTCTTTTGCTCCCCTTGTGGACCAGCTGGTGGCCGGGCCGGGTGAGGCGGCGTTGATTTCCATGCTGGGCGGTGATGGGGCAGGCGCCTGCTCGCAAGCCGGGTTCGACTATTCGGATTTTGATCTGGACGCCTATCTCTCCCCGCGCCGGGTGCTACCCTTTGCTGCATCCCGGGGCTGCTACTGGCAGAAGTGCCGATTCTGCCCGGAAAAGTCTGAAAATAACCCGTATCAGGAGTTTGATAAAAAAAGTCTCCATGAGGATTTGGATCGCATGGGCCGGGAGTGCCGGCCCGGGCTCATCCATTTTGTTGACAACGCTCTGCCCCCCGCTTTTTTAAAGGATATGATCAAGCATCCGCCAGGGATTCCCTGGTACGGGTTTGTACGAATCACAAAGCATTTGGCGGACCCGGATTTTGTTGCCGGACTAAGGCGCGCCGGTTGCGTGATGCTAAAGCTGGGCATTGAGTCCGGGGATCAAGCGGTGCTGGATTCGTTGAACAAGGGCATTTCCCTGGAAACCGTATCCCGTGCCCTACAGGTGATCAAAGCCGCCGGTATCTCCGTTTACGCTTATCTGCTCTTTGGCACGCCGGCGGAATCGCCTGAAAGCGCCCGACAGACCTTATCGTTTACATTGAGTCATGCCGCCTGTATTGATTTTTTAAATCTCGCCATTTTTAATCTCCCGGCTTTGAGCCGGGAGGCCCAAACGCTTCCAACCGTAGACTTTTATCCGGGCGGGCTTTCGCTCTACAGGGGGTTTATCCATCCCCTGGGCTGGCACCGAAGCCGGGTGCGCCGGTTTCTGGAAAAAGAATTCAAGCGGCCCGCGCCCATCCGTGCCATTCTTGGAAATGATCCGCCCTTTTTTACATCTAACCATGCGCCGTTTTTTTCAGGATAGATCAGCTGGCGGGAAAAAAATTGAAAAGAACTTTGATTTTAAAAAATTTGTTATTGACTTTGGCAAAACCCATGTTAAAGTATGAATAATCTGTAATGGCCTTGTTTGAGTGCAGGCCGGTTTCTTTCGAAAGGGAGCATTATTGTTAGATAGTGACGACCTGGTAGGGGAACTTAGAGAATTTTGCAAGAAAGGAGGGACGTCACTATGGCTAAAGGCACCGTAAAGTGGTTTAACGAAAAAAAAGGCTATGGCTTCATTGAAAGTGAAGACGGATCCGATGTATTCGTACATTTTTCCGGAATCAATGATACCGGCTTTAAGACTCTGAACGAGGGCGACAAAGTTTCCTTTACTGTTGAGCAGGGTCAAAAAGGACCTGCTGCAGTTAATGTAACTGTCGAATAAACAGTTCATTGACATTTTTTTAAGGCACTGCCAGCGGCATACGCGGGCAGTGCCTTTTTTTGTGTCCTTGAACGACAACCGTTTTTTCGTCAAATTGTTTCCGCGGATAGCCCAAGTTTCTGCCGTTGGCGTTCAATGTGGCGCCGTATCAGCAAAGCCGCCTGCTCCGGGTCGGGCTCCACGGCGAAAGCCGCTCCCACCACCTCTGTCAAACCTTCCGTAAGAAGACTGACCACATTCATGCTGCCGCCGCGGCCGGCCTGGTTTCAACGGAGCTCCGGGCTGGCGTGCTTTCCGTATTTACCCTTTTGATCTATCTGGGACAAACCCTGTCCCCGCCTTTTTTTGCTCTGTTTATAAAGGATTCGGCCGTACGTCCGGCCTTTTTTGCAGGCAGCGCGGTTTTCCTGCTGCCGATTGCCTTTACGATAGGCATCAGCATTCGCAACAATCTTCAGAAACGAGCATTTTGAGTCCAATTGGAAAGCATCCGGAGTCCGGCGCCGCCGTTTTCCAACAGCCCGTCCGGTCATTCAGGCAATAGGCATGACGGCAAAAATAAAGGTGCTCCAGATGGCGTGGGAGATGATTACAGGGGACAGGTCATTTAAGCGCCCGTACATGCCCCCCCAGAAAGCGCCGGCAACAGCTGCCGCACCGATCAGTATGAAGTTGAGCGACCAGATGTGCACGCCCGCATAAAAAATTGTGGCCAGAAGCCACCCGCCGACGCCGCCGAAGCGCGTCATCAGCTTTTTTTGAAGATATCCCCGCCAGTAAATCTCCTCACAGGGGCTGGTGACAAAAAAAAGAAGCAGGGCAATCCGCCAGGTGGGCGTTCCTTCCCCCTTGCCGTAGATGGAGCCGATCTGGTCCCCGGCAAAGGGCAGCAACGCGGTCGAAGCCGTTTTTCCCGCCCAGAAGATGAGGTATAGCAAACCTGCGGAAACCAGTCCCAGGCCGATTGTTTTCAGGCTCAGGGTAAACCGAAGCTGCCCTTTCGGCTGCAGCAGAAATGACAGGGCCGCCAGGATAAGGGCGGAGGCGGCAATTTTATACCAGAAAACCCCCCAGTCCAGGTAAAAGGTCCCAAACCACAGCGCAGCAGCCAGAATAACAGTGCCTGTTACCGGTTTCCAGTCAAAGGCGGATGGTTTCAAAGCAGGGTCTCCAGTATCAAAGAAACAAGGAGCAAAAGGCCAAAAGCGGTGTCGAGTTGAGCGGTCCGCGCATCGGCGTCGTCGGGGATCTTTTCCGTCATGATGCGAAGTAGTTTGACGGCAATGGGAAGGGATAGGAAAACGATCAGGGACCAAAGGGACAGCACGGTGGTTGCGAGCATCAGCAAAATGGAGAGATAGGCCAGGGCGACCAGGCCGGCGTACAGGTAAAACCCTTTCTGCGCTCCCAGGGTGATGGCAATGGTGCGGATATGGCGGCTTTTGTCATGGGAAATGTCGCGCAGGTTGTTTGCCAGCAGAACCAGGGCGACGATAACGCCGAAGGGAATACTGATAAACAAGGCCTCAAGACTGAAATTCTGCCGTTGAACATAATAGGTTCCCTCCACCATCAGCGGCCCCCACATAAGGAACACGGAAAATTCCCCAAGGGCGATGTATTTGTAGCTGATGGGCGGGGCCGTGTAGGCCAGGCTAGCCGCTACACCGACGGCACCGATAGCCAGAATCGGCCACCCCCGGGTCGCCGCGAGATAAAGTCCGATCAGGGAGCCCGCAGCAAAGAGTGCGTAGGAAGTGATATGCACGCTTCCGGCAGGAATCTTTCCTTCCACCAGGGGGTGGGGCCGGTACAGGGCGGTTGCGGCCTCGATCGAGTCCACGCCGTTCCTGACATCATAGTAGTCGTTGATGAGGTTGGTGGCTGCGTGTATAAAAACGGCGCCTGTAAGTGTCAGTGTAAAGAACCCCCATGCAAACGGCCCATCGTTGGCGGCAACTGCCGCGCCCACCCCGACCGAGATGGCGGTCATGATAAAGGACCAGGGGCGGCTGGCCAGAAACCAGTTTTGGTAGAACGCGCTCATGGGCTCCCCATGCTTTTTTTGAGCGGCAGCAAGAACTGCTTCAATTGAATGGCCGGAATCGGAAATAATTTTTAACAGCCGGTTAACAGTGAGCTACCATACGGGATCGACCGCTTATCGTCAAGTTGAAAAGTGGTGCCGGCAGCCGTTCCCGGCAGTTCCCGAGCGCACAGAGAAGCCTTCGGCCCGGGCTTTCGTGCCGGTTGCCTTTGGTTTTGTTCAGGCCGGCTCAATTTGTTTCGTTTTTAAAACAGTATTTGACAAACCGATGTAGGGAATTAGTTGTTTTTATACCCCTGTTTATTGGATCCGCCCGAGCCAAAAAAAATAGCGTGGTGTACCGTTTTCCAGTAAGCCATTTTTAACACGCAATCCAAAGGAGAGAGAGCCATGAAAAAGGCAACGCCCATTCTCATTGCAATCGTTATTGCCGGTTTTGCGACACTCGCATTTCAAAACACCGCCCATACGGGCTCCAAGATGCCGGAGCCGGAAGCGGACGCGCTCTGGAGCTACATTACCGAGACCCATAATTATACGAACTGGAAGTTTTTTCCGGGCTACGAAGGTATGTACCCGGGCAATAGTCCGCATGGGGCGCATCTAAAACTTTATGCCAACGATGTGGCCTATGAAGCCGCTAAAAAGGGGGAGCCCATGCCGGATGGCGCCATCCTGGTCAAGGAAAACTACGGAAAGGACAAGAAGACGCTGATGGCCATCACCCCCATGTACAAATCCGCCGGCTACAATCCGGAAGCGGGCGACTGGTTCTGGGCCAAATTGGGCCCGGATGGCAAGTCCCTGGCCGCCGGAAAAGTTGATAGCTGCATTGGCTGTCATAAACAGATGGGCGGCGGTGATTACGTCGTCACCGAGCCGAAGTAGGCCGTGGAATCCGATTGGATCGACATATCCGTTGCGGTGCGCGCCGGCTTGGTTCACTGGCCCGGTGACCCCCCGGTGCGCATTGATCGGGTCTCGGATATGGACAAGGGCAAGGAGGCCAATCTTTCCCAAATAAATATGAGCGTCCATTCTGGGACCCATATGGATGCGCCGCTGCATTTTTTAAAAGATGGTAAAAGCATTGATGAAGTCCCAATTTCAACCCTGATTGGACCGGCCCGGGTCATTGAAATAACTGAGCCGGACGTAATTCATGCTGAAATCCTGGCGTCAGCCGGGCTTGCGCCCGGGGAGCGGATCCTGTTTAAAACCCGCAATTCATCGATAAACTGGCCGGATCAGGGCTTTCTGCCGGATTTTGTCCATTTATCGGCTGAAGCCGCCGGGTATCTCGCCGAGGCCGGGGTCCTGATGGTGGGTGTGGATTATCTCTCAGTCAGCGGATACGGCAAAAATGAGGCGCAAGTGCACCAGAATCTTCTTGGTGCGGGCATTTGGGTGATTGAAGGCCTCCATTTGGGCGCAGTGACCCCGGGCAGTTATGAGATGATCTGCCTGCCAATGAAATTGGCCGGCTGCGAAGGGGCGCCGGCCCGGGCTGTTTTGCGCCGAATGGATAAATAACTGCTGGTTGATGGGGTATCCCGTGCATTTTAACTGCAAAGGTAATACAGGTTGTCTGCGCAGGCCGCGATCCCCTTTTTTTGCAGCCGCTGCAGGTGTTTTTCCATGTGCGCGCGCTCGCCGTATTCAAAAAAAGCCCTGGGTTCCCTTGGTTTGAAATAGACAAAACTGGCTTGTACGATTTCCTGCAGGGTGCGGGGCTTTTCCAGAAATGCAAGGAGCTTGTCCTCCCGTTTCTGGATTACGCCGAGATAGGCATCCCACAGATCGCCGGGATTTTTTTCAAAAAAGCCTGTTTCATGCGATGTAATCCATACGCTGGCCGGCAGGCTGCGCAGACTTTCAACTGAGGCAATTGTCTGCTCGATGCTGGAATCCGTGTCGCCATACCAGGGGCCGAATTTCCCCAGATCATAATCACCCATAAAGACGACGCCGGCTTCTTTAAAAAAAAAGGCCAGGTGACCCGGCGTGTGCCCCGGGGTGCTCAAAATTTCAACTGATGTGGCGCCCAGGTCCATCACCTGCCCGGGCTGCAAGTAGCTATCCGGGGTCCTGGGCTGAATCTTTAATTGTTCTTTTAAAAAATGCCGCCAATGCTGCCGGAACTCCTGCTCAACACCGTAATAATCCAGAATCGTCTCAATATCCGTTAAGGGCGGTGCATCCACTTGAGAAATATAAACCGGCACATCGTTGAATAAGTCAAGATGCGCGGTGTGATCTTCGTGCCAGTGGCTGAGCCATACAGCCGTTATCGTCTCGGTTGCTTTAAGCTCCTTGAGGCTCTCCCGCCTGGCGCCGGCATCGATCAGAATACCTGCCGATTCAACGAATATGGAGTGCGAGTTGGGGTATTTGCCCCTGTTTTCCCCGGGAATGAACTGGATCGGACCGGCCTGTCTGGAATCCATGATGCTGCCTTTCTTTTTTGGTTTGCCTGCTTTCTTTTGGAAGGGGCTGGCGGGAAGCCGGCCAAGCCCTTTCTGACCCGTTTCCGGTTTTCTGACTGGTGTCTGAGCGAAAACCGTCTTTTTTGATTATTTAGCATACTTTAAGAATTTCTATGCAGAAGATCAATGGTAGAAGCGCTTCAGGACAATCCGAGGCCGTATGCGGCCTTGCAAAATAAGGATATCTTTTGATCTTCTGAAGTATAGGCGCCAACCAGGTTTCGCCCCCCCCTGCCCGTCCGGGTGCAGATTTAAAAATGTTTTCAATGTTCTAAGAAATCTTTTTTCGAAAGATCCTAAGCGCCTGTTATCTGATGATGTATACGGTATAAGATAAATTTTTGCCCGGCTTCCAGGTCCTCCAGGGGGTTGACGGCTATGCCGGGAAAGTTAGTTTAATGTTATACTTTGGCGGGCAGGGTGATCTCGGCCAGGGGCAGTATTTACCAGTATGAATGTTGACCATTGACCAGGGAGGTTTAAGATGAGCCGAATACTTTATCTGCAGGCGTCGCCAAGGCGCGAAAAATCAACATCCATTGCCATTGCGGACGCCTTTGTGACGGCCTGTCAAAAAAAGAACCCCGATGATGAGCTCACCATTATAAACCTGTTTGACAAGGATCTGATCCCTTTCGATGGCAATGCGCTTGAGGGCAAATACAATATTCTTCAGGGAAACGACTACACGCCTGAGCAAAAGGCGGCCTGGAAACAGGTGGAAGCTGAAATCGCGGGTTTCACGGCGGCTGACAAATATGTTTTCGCGGTTCCCATGTGGAATTTCTCCATTCCCTACCGGCTGAAGCATTATATCGATATTATTGTACAGCCCGGCTATACCTTCAGCTTTTCACCGGAGGCGGGGTTTTCGGGGTTGGTCACGGGTAAGCCGGCATTTGTCGCTTATTCGCGGGGCAATGCGTATCCGGCGGGCAGCGAAATGGCGTCCATGGACATGCAGAGCCCTTATGTTGAAAAGATACTGAAATTTATCGGGTTTACCGACATTCGGTCCGTTTTCCTGGAGCCCACGCTCGCAGAACCTGACCGTGTGGCAGATAATCAGGCCGAGGCGGTGGAGAAAGCCCGGAAAATGGCGGAAGATTTTTACTAATCCTTCAAGTTTATGAGAAAGCCAAACCAATTGTGAAATTGGGACGGAAAGTCACGGGCCTTTTCGGTGCTGGTTTTTCCCTTAATTCGGTTCTGAGATAGCCGGACTGCCATTAATGGTGGTTCGGCTTTTTTTATCCCCAAAAGCACCTTTTATGCTTCAAGAAGGCATTAAGGATCATTTTTGACAAATTTCCGCAGAATCTTCGATTCATTCCGATAAAGAATCCTCTGATAGACATGATGGACATGAGCATAACAGATGACGAACTTATCTTCTTGCTCCGCATAGGCACCGACCATTTTGGCTATAAGCGCTTAAAAGAAGCGTCGGAAATGGATGAAAACGGATTTCAGGTTTTTTTCAATACACTGATGCAAAAGGGGCTATTGCGCCCAGAGTCTTCTGAAAAGGGCAAAGAAGAATATCGCCTGAATGCGATTGTAGTCGGGTGGTATGAGTCCATGATGCATTATCTTGCAGGAAAGCCGCAGGCTGTTGGCAAGGTCCTTGGAAAAATAGGGCAGCGTAAGGCAAACGGAATGGTTGAGGGTATGCTGGTCAAACTCAAGGAATTATCCGAAAAAGAGGAGATAAATCAAAATCTATTATGATATCTGTTGTGATAGCTCCGATCTTCATGACCGATTTGTACGGTATAACCTGCCAGCCTATGCGGCACCCCATGGCGCCCACAAAAGTGCACCTTGTAAACGAGATTCCTCAGGGCCGCTAAATCCGGAATGCTGACGGAAAATAGCCATATTCTTCATCTGGTCGTTTTCAGATTTGAAATTTGTTGGAGCAATTGATAATATTAAAAAATGTTGTTATTATCTCCAACATGAAAGCCGTTGAACTCATCAACACGCGCATTATATATTCTGAAGCGGCATTTGCCGAGTTGGTGTTATGGCATCTCCCAAAACCACTGGCTGGGTGTGTTCATGAGTTTAAATACAGGCTCGCCTATGTTGTACGGGGCAAATGTGTGCTGCGATATGACAACGAAACCGGTAAAGGCGATCACAGGCATTATAACGGGAAGGAAAGTGCCTATTGGTTCACAACTCCGGATCGTTGGGTAGCTGATTTTCAGGGTGATATAGCGAGGTGGAACCATGAAAACCTTAACACTTGATGTTCGAGACCCTGCCGATGCGATGGCGGACTTCTCTGAGGCTTGGAATACTGGTAAGCCCCAGAAATCCGCACGCGTCAGTTTTTCATCCCCTGAAGTGCTCTGGCGTGTACTTACCGCAAAACGATGGAAACTTCTCAAGGAGCTTTGCGGGGTAGGGCCTGTATCAATTCGTGAAGCTGCACGACGTGTTGGGCGAGATGTTAAGGCCGTGCACGGCGATGTTACAGCGCTGCTAAATGCTGGCATTCTTGATCGGACTGATACCGGGCAAATCGTTTTTCCATATGAATCCGTGAAAGTTGAATTCGTGTTGCACGCAGCCTAGCAATATTGGAATAAGAGTATCGGAATAAGGTTGCTCAATGCGGTAAACCGGAAATTTTACAGAAGGGATCTCCCGTAATGTTTTGAAACCGGAAAGAGATAGACCTCAGCTTTTGAGAAGCCCCATGCTGCACCCACCTATCCAGGAGCATCAGCATTGCATATCTAAGACCCCAGTGCATGATGCTTGCCACAGAATGGAATATTCCCGGGCTTCCAGAAATTTGCACGTTGATTCTGGCATTGCTCAGGGGCTCAAAATTCGCGCTCCTGCCATGCCATAGCAGTCTTCACTTTGACCCAAAGATAATTATATCTCTTTGTATAATGCTGGTTCTAATCGATATTTCCTGAGGCGCCCTTATCCATAACCGTGACATTTAACTTGTATACCGAAAGGCAGATGTTATATTGTTGTGAATATAAATGGCCATAGCACTCATAATGAAATCGTTAGTGCGAAGATCCTTAGCAACATCTCTTCAGGGTTGAACAATGGATAAACAGCGCGTCCTTGAACTGCTGAGCCGCAGTAAACCTGAATTGAAGGACCGATTCGGGGTGACCAGGCTGGCATTATTCGGTTCCACTGCCCGTGAAAATGCAACCAGTGCCAGTGATGTTGATATACTGGTAGCCTTTGACGGTCCGGCTACCTCCAGGCGCTATTTTGGTGTACAGTTCTACCTGGAGGACCTTTTCGGCTGCCCGGTCGATCTGGTGACCGAAAAGGCCCTGCGAACGGAATTGCGTCCTTATATCGAACGGGAGCGGGTAAATGTCTGATACCAGCAAACGCGAATGGCGTTTTTACATCGACGACATGATCGATTTTGCTGAAAAAGTCATGGCTTACACTGAAGGCCTTGACCAGGCGGGTTTCGAGGCGAGCGGGATGACATATGACGCCACTTTGCGCAACCTGGAATTAATCGGCGAAGCCGCAACCCACATTCCTGACGATGTTCGTGCTGCCCATCCTGAGATCCCCTGGCGGATGATCATCGCCACCCGCAACCAGCTTCATTCACGGATATCTTGGCATCGACAATGACACCCTCTGGAGCATTATTCAGGACGATATGCCTGAACTGCTGCCGATGTTGAAATCTTTGAAAATTGACCCCACCCATCCCTGAATCCCATCTGCGCTATTTTATGTTCAAGACTGGAAAAAAACCGGCATACGAGATGTTGGGAGGCATTCACAAACCCGGGAATGGCCATATTCCCAAGTCGTCCGGGGACGTGTTTTCCGCAAAGCAATTAAGCCAGGTCGGTTGTGGCGAGAATACCGGGCTACAGGGGTGCTTAGGAAATGTTTCGGGGGTTGGAAGATGATGGGAAGGGTGTCCGTATAATATACGCCTCTGGAAACAAATAATTGTCATAATCAACGAATCCGGCCTTTTTCATGCCATATTCAAAAGCTGTGCAAGCCCGAGGCAAATAAGTTCAGGCGGTGGGTCGCCGAGGAAAGGCCGGAAATCCTGGTGGGATAGAAGTGGGATAAATGCAGGTCTATTTATCCCATCAAATAAAATCATACATTTCTAATTAGTTAATGGTTGGGGTGTCGGGATGATCGCTTCCGACCAAAGGCCCGGGAGGGCCACTCAACCTTCTCCGGGCCTGGTAACCACTTTCCGGTATCGGGAAAGTTTTTGCCCTCTCAGGGGGCCCCTTTTTCTAAAGCGAAGCAGCCGTTAGTCTTTGTATGGTCCCGCGGCCAGAACTTCATCTGTCACATTGTCCTTGAACTGTTCAAAGTTTTTGTGAAAAAGCCCGGCCAGCTTCCTCGCCTGGGCGTCGTAAGCAGCGCTATCCGGCCAGGTTTGACGGGGGTCCAGAATTTCGGCGGGGACCCGGGGCGCCTCGGTTGGTATATGGAAGCCGAAAACCGGATCCGTTCGCACGGGCGCGGTATCCAGTTTCTCGCTGAGCGCGGCGTTTAACAGGGCCCGCGTATGTTTGATCTCCATTCGGGAGCCTGTGCCGTAGGGCCCCCCTGTCCAGCCGGTGTTCACCAGCCAGCAGGTGCTTCCATGCTTTTTGATTTTTTCCGCCAATAGTTTGGCGTAAACCGAAGGATGACGGACCATGAAGGGCGCACCGAAACATGCGCTGAAAGTGGCCACGGGTTCGGTTATCCCTCTTTCAGTGCCGGCCACTTTAGCAGTATACCCGCTGATGAAATGATACATGGCCTGTTCGGGGGTCAGCCTGGCGATTGGCGGCAGAACACCGAAGGCGTCGGCGGTAAGCATAATGATGGTGCGCGGATGACCAGCCTGCTTGGATTTTACGATGTTCGGCAGGTGAGTTAAAGGATATGAGGCACGGGTGTTTTCGGTAAGGCTCTCGTCATCGAGATCGATGCGCCGGGTGGCCGAGTTGATAATTACGTTTTCCAGGATGGTTCCGAAACGGCGGGTGCACTCGTAGATTTCGGGCTCTGATTCTTTGGAGAGCTTAATGACCTTGG
>P_1C_Sed_2_UnCtyDRAFT_1000210_pt1 | contig 18255 bp, 19 predicted proteins | sample Pon1CUnioCityCA_4_FD_10229 | JGI IMG/M metagenome (IMG submission 10229) | reverse complement strand
TACCCGGAGATCCCGAACGCGAGATGGAAACCCGCACCCGCCAAGAAGGCATCCAACTGCTGGAAACAGTAGAGAACGACCTGCACGAAGTGGCCGAAGAGCTGGGTGTCAAGTTTGAAAAAAAATAGGGGCATTCGACAATTGGCGGCCGAGAGAGTCCCATAAAATTTAATAAATATAAATAATCCTTTGCAGAGGAGCACCGCCCAGTCACAATGCACTATAAGTCAGCGCTAATCGCCAACTTCCCGGACGGGTTTGCAAAACCAATCCAGGAAGGGGCGAACCTTTTCGCCGGTTATTTGTCAGAATATAAAAAATGGAAACCAACGAGAAGCATCAGGTCCTGGTAATCAAATATGGCGGCAATGCCATGTTGGATGATGCAATAACCTCCGGCATCCTGGATAAGGTAGCGGAATTTTCAAAAGCCGGCTACCGCGTGGTCATCGTACACGGTGGAGGACCTTTCATTGAGGACAACCTGAAGATGGCAGGGATTGAGAGTGAGTTTGTAGGCGGCCACCGCAAGACCACGGAAGAAGCCATGAAATATATTGAGATGGCACTCAAGGGCCATGTCAACAGCAAGCTGGTGCGCATGCTCAACAAAAAGGCCCTGAAGGCAGTGGGCCTCTCGGGAAAAGATGGCGATATGGTTCAGGTAAGCCGTCGTTACCATGTCGACGAACAGGGCCGGCAGGTGGACATTGGCTACGTGGGGGATATTGAATCCATGGACGTAAAGCTCCTCAACCTTTTACTGAATCAGAATTATGTTCCTGTTGTTTCAACCATTGCAACGGGCCCGGAGGGCAACGATTACAACGTAAACGCCGATATGTTTGCAGGTCACCTGGCAGGTGCCCTGCATGCCAATCGTTTTGTGATGCTGACTGATGTGGATGGTTTGATGCGGGATATCGATGATCCTGACTCTTTAATCCGTGAACTCAGCATCGCTGATATTGACAGTCTGAGTGGATCGGTCATCCGGGGGGGCATGATCCCAAAGACCAGGGCCTGCCAGGTAGCCATCGAAGAAGGTGCCGGCTCTGCCATCATTGCCAACGGCACCAAACCGGATGACTTAAGAAAAAGCATCCTCAACCCCCAACAAGCAAGAGCTACTGTATTTACTAAATAAACCAACATAAACATGGAAACCAATGAAAAACGCGACTTCCAGGAACTGGATGATCGCTACTATCTGCCGGTTTTTCAGCGGCTGCCTCTGACCCTGACCAGGGGCAAAGGAAGCCACGTGTGGGACGACAAAGGAAAAGAGTACATTGATGTAATGGCAGGCATTGCCGTGAACAGTGCGGGCCATTGCCATCCCCGTATCGTGGAAGCCATACAGCATCAAGCTTCCCAGCTCATTCATATCTCCAATTTCTTCCTGAGCAAACCCCAGGCCCTCCTGGCCGAAAAGCTGGCAACGATCACCGGGATGGAACGGGTATTTTTGACCAACAGTGGCGCCGAATCTAATGAAGGAGCCATCAAACTGGCCCGCAAATACGCTCACCAGAACAGCCGGGGCGGAGACATCATCTCCTTCTCAGGCTGCTTCCATGGCCGGACGATGGCCACCATAGCCACCGGAAAGAAAAAAATGCAGACAGGCTTTGAACCCATTCCCTCTGGCTTCAGGCAAATAGCTTTTAACAACCTGGATGAAATAGAAAACACCATCGACCAGGAAGTAGCGGCAGTGATCGTCGAACCCGTCCAGGGCGAAGGAGGCATTCACATGGCCGATCCAACCTTCATCAAAAAACTTCGCTCGATCTGCGACCGGGAAAATGTGGTGTTGATCTTCGACGAAATACAATGCGGTATGGGCAGGACAGGTCATTTCTTTGCAAAGGATCACTACGGTATACAGCCCGACATCCTGACCTCCGCCAAAGCCCTGGGTGGAGGAATGCCGGTGGGAGCCATCATCACCAACAAAAAGATTGCTGATGTCATGGAGAAAGGCGACCACGGGACCACCTTCGGCGGCAATCCCCTGGCTGCTTCAGCTGCCCTGGCCGCTATCGAAGTAATAGAAAAGGAAGGGCTCATGGACCAAGCCCGTGAAAAAGGTGAGTGGATGAAGCACTATATCAAAAATCATCAGCCGGAAGAATATGGTATACAGGAGGTCAGGGGCCTCGGCCTGATGATTGGAGTGGAGTTTGATTTCGAAACCAAACCCCTTATGCAGGAGATGCTGAAGAGAGGTGTGCTGTCTAATGCCACAGCAGAGAATGTGCTGAGGTTTGTCCCCCCGTTGAATATCGACTACCGGGACCTGGAAAAGGCCCTGGAAATAATGTATGAATCTGTAAAAGCAATTAGAGAAAAATGAAGAAAATAGGAATCATTGGCGCTACAGGATATACCGGTTCAGAACTGGTAAGGCTGCTCACCGGCCACAGGGAAGTGGAAATCACCGTCATCACCTCGGAAAGTCACCAGGGAAAAAGGTTCTCTGATATACACCCGCAGTTTAAAGGCATCTGCGACGTGGAGCTGCAACCTGCTGAAGAAGCAGGCAAAATGGACCTGGACCTGGTATTTTTGGCCCTCCCCCATGGCGTTTCGATGGACTATGTGAAAGCATGGAAGGACAAATCCTTCAAAATAGTGGACCTGTCCGGTGATTTTCGCCTGAGCTCTCCTGAAGTATATACTAATTGGTACGACAAGAAGCACAGCTATGCAGATGGCTTTAAAAAAGCCGTCTTTGGATTGCCTGAACTATACAGAGACAAAATAAAAGACAGCCGGCTGGTGGCCAACCCGGGCTGTTTCCCCACCGGAGCAATCCTGGCTGCCTATCCCCTTTTGAAGGAAAAGATCGTGGAGCCCGGCCGATTGATTATGGACTCCAAGACAGGCGTCACCGGCGCCGGCGTAAAACCCAAGCTGGTAACCCATTTTCCCAACGTGAACGATAACTTTAAGCCTTATGGCATAAAAACACACAGGCACACCATCGAGATACAGGAAACTTTATCAGAGAGTACCGGACAACAGGCCACGGTACAGTTTACACCTCACCTGCTGCCGGTCGACCGGGGCATCCTTACTTCAGCCTATGGCATCCCGTTGGGCTCTGTCTCTCAAAATATGCTTGATGAGCTCTATCTGAAGTATTACCAGGCTGAACCCTTCATCAGACTTCGTGGGGAGGCGCCCCAGATAAAACATGTACGGGGTACCAACTACACCGATATCGCCATTTATTATGACGAAAGAACCGGTAACGTGATGGCCTTCTCCGCCATTGACAACCTGGTGAAGGGCGCTGCAGGCCAGGCCATTCAAAACATGAACCTGATGCTGGAAATCCAGGAGCAAGAGGGCCTGAACCAAATACCCCTGATGCCCTAATCACAAACCTTTAAAATCAAAAAACCATGAGCAACCAAAGCGTGAACACAGAAGACATGCTCAACAACCTGACCAACGTAAAAGGAATTAAGTGCTGGGGAGCCCATACGGGCATCAAGTCGATGCGAAGGGACCTGGCCATCATATACTCCGAGCAACCGGCCAATGCAGCTGCCACCTTTACGCAGAACGACGTAGTGGCTGAGCCTGTTAAGCTTTCAAAAAAGCATATTGCCGATAACCGGGCCCAGGTGATTGTGATTAATGCCGGCAACGCCAATGCAGGCACCGGCGAGCAGGGCTACCAGGGGGCCGAAGCCATGGCCCGGGCTGCAGCAGAGATGCTTAAGATCGACCCTGAAATGGTATTGGTCGCTTCCACCGGCCTCATAGGCGAACCCTTCCCCACCGACGACATCGTGGAAGGCATCCGCGAAAACATTCCCAAAATTACCAGTAGCCCGAAAGCTGGAAGCTTTGCGGCCAACGCCATCCTCACCACCGACACCTTCGCCAAAGAAGGCCACATAAGCTTTGAGATGGACGGTAAAGAAATTAACATTGGCGGCATCGCCAAAGGATCGGGCATGATCCATCCGAACATGGCAACCATGCTGGCTTTTATCGTGACCGATGCTGCCATCAATAAAAAACTGCTGGACCGTACCGTTAAAAAAGCTGTGGATAAATCCTTTAACATGATCACCGTCGACGGGGATACCTCCACCAATGACATGGTGGCCGTGCTGGCCAACGGCATGGCCGGGAACAAAGAAATTCAGTCGGAGGATGACCCCAACTTTCCGATATTTGAGGAACACCTGACGGAAATGATGATTCACCTGGCCAAACTCATCATCTCCGATGCCGAAGGAGCTTCCAAGTTCATTGAATATCGGATCAGCCATGCCGACTCGCACGAAACGGCCCGGAAGATTGCCCGGGGTGTATCCGATTCACTCCTGGTGAAAACGGCCATGTTTGGAAGAGATCCCAACTGGGGTCGCATCATCATGGCAGCAGGCAACGCCGGAGCCAACTTCAACAGCAGCAAGGTGGATCTATACCTTGGCAACAACAAAGAGTTGGTACAGGTGCTCGAGAAAGGCAATCCCAAAGAGTTCAACAAAAACCTGATGAAAAAGCTGTTGCGCGAGTCCCACATCCGCGTCCATATGAAGCTGAATACGGGAGAACAGGAGGCCACAGCCTGGGGCTCCGATATCACCACGGATTATGTCATGTTCAATTCGGTGTATACTACTTAGCAAATGCTTGAATGCTTAAATGCGTAAATGAAGAAAACTGTCCCGGGTCCCGGGTTTCGAACCTTGGAGGTTCGTGCCCAATTAATCAGATAACGACTTAACCCGCCTCCACTGCGTTTTGGCGGGCAGGCAAATTAACATCGTTCACCTTTTGCCAACTCCTTTATTCACACATTCAAGTATTTACACATTTCTCCGTACCTTCGCATCGCCATGGTAAGAAAGATCATCCACATCGACATGGATGCCTTTTATGCGTCTATTGAACAGCGGGACAACCCGGAGCTGAGAGGCAAGGCCATTGCTGTGGGCAAGGGCAGCGAACGGGGCGTGGTGGCAGCGGCCAGCTATGAAGCACGGAAATACGGGGTTCATTCGGCCATGGCCTCGAGGGTTGCCATGCAGAAATGTCCTCACCTGATCTTCGTATCAAACAGGATGGAGGTATATAAAGAAGTATCCCGCCACCTCATGGAAATCTTTTTTGACTATACCGATCTGGTGGAACCTCTTTCCATTGACGAGGCCTTCCTGGACGTTACCGAAAACAAAAAACAGATCAGAAGCGCCACTTTGATAGCCAGGGAGATCAAAGAAAAAATATATGAACAGACAGATCTGACAGCTTCGGCCGGGGTCTCCATCAATAAGTTTCTGGCCAAGACGGCCTCCGACTATGATAAACCGGATGGCCTGTATGTCATCAAACCAGAGGAGGCCGAGGTATTTGTGGAACAACTGCCCATCGAAAAGTTTCACGGTGTGGGTAAAGTAACGGCAAAAAAGATGCATCAGCTGGGCATCACGACAGGAGCTGATCTAAAAGGCAGGTCACTGGCATGGATGCACCGTCATTTCGGCAAGGTGGGCCTGCACTATTACAACATCGCCCGGGCCATCGATCAGCGGCCCGTCAACCCGGAGAGAATAAGAAAATCGGTAGGCACCGAACGAACCTTCGAGAAGGATCTTCAGGAACATTTCGAGATCGTCACAGCCCTGTATCACATTGAAAAAGAACTGATGCGACGGATGGAAAAATCCGGCTCCTATGGCCGTACCCTGACATTAAAAATCAAATTCCATGATTTCAAACAAATCACCCGGAGCCAAACCACGGGTCAGCCCATCGGTCATTTCTCGATCCTGCATCGCCATGCCAAGGAACTGCTGGGCCAGGTAAACCTGAGGGATCGAAAGATCCGGTTGCTGGGCCTTTCTGTTTCTCAACTGGAAAAGAATCAGGGCAGCCATGCCGTGCAGCTTGAAATCGATTTTTAGCGGCAGGATTATTGAAGAATATCCTCCAGAGCTTCCTGCAGGTGTGGATGGTCGAATTGGAATTTGTGGCCCTGGAGGCGGGCCGGCAATACCTTCTGGCCTGAAAGGATGGTTTCCCGGGCCATATCACCCATTGCCGCCTCCATCAGGGAACCGGGCACGCGGGTCCATACCGGGCGTTTCATCACCTTGCCCAGGGTTTTGGCAAACTCCCGCATGGTAACCGGATGGGGAGCAGTCAGGTTGTATACCCCGGCCGAATCTTCTGCCTCCAACAAGGCAACGATGGCCTTCACCTCATCGTCGATATGGATCCAGGAAAGCCACTGGTCGCCTGTGCCGGGGTAGCCGCCGATAAAAAAACGGAAAGGCAGCATCATTTTGGGCAGCATCCCTCCTTCCTTACCCAACACCAGGCCACTGCGGACAAACACTTTGCGGGTATTGCGGTCGTCCACATGGCGAACCGAATCTTCCCACTGTTTGGTGACCATCGGCAGAAAGCCTTCACCCACGGGCATACCCTCGCGAAAGGTATAATCCCGGCTAAACCCATAAAAGCCAATGGCCGAGCCCTGGATGAGCAGGTAAGGTTTGTCCTTGCTTTTGTCCAGGGCAAAACTGATGGCTCTGCCTATGTTCACCCTGCTGGCCAATATCTTGCGTTTCTGATCACCGGTCCAGCGTTTGGCAGCCAGGTTCTCACCCGCCAGGTTGATCACCGCATCCACCTTATGAGCATATTCCTGCAGAACAATAAGTTCCTCGCTGCGCCACTGAATGAAACGGGCCCTGTCCGAGAGTTTTTCCCGGGCTTGTGCCGCATTTCGGGTGAAAACATAAATCTCATGGCCCCTCTCTACAAGTTTATGAAACAGAGGCTTTCCTATGAAGCCGGTTGCGCCGATCATTAATATTCTCATAACATCATCGTTTTAAGGCATTTTTGTATACCTGCAAGGCCCGCTCCCGGGCAGTGGCATGGTCCACAACAGGAGCAGGGTATGAATCCTTCTTCCATTCGGGGACCCACTGGTTGATATAACGCTTTTGAGGGTCAAAACGTTCTGCCTGCCGCCATGGATTGAAAATCCTGAAATAAGGTGCCGCATCACATCCGGAGCCGCTGGCCCATTGCCACCCGCCATTGTTGGAGGCCAGTTCATAGTCGAGCAATCTTTCGGCAAAATAGGATTCGCCCCACCGCCAGTCGATGAGCAGGTGTTTGGTCAGAAAAGAGGCCGTCACCATACGCGCACGGTTGTGCATGTAACCGGTAGCATTGAGTTGACGCATTCCGGCATCCACCATAGGGTATCCGGTCATGCCCTGTGTCCAGGCCTCAAAATCCGAGAGGTCGTTGCGCCAGGCAATATCATCATAAGCAGGCTTAAAAGAGCGATCCACCACCCGGGGAAAATGCCACAGGATCATCATGTAAAACTCCCGCCATATCAGCTCATTCAGCAATGTCTCATTGAGCTCAAGGGCTCTGGCGACAGCCGGACGAATGCTGAGGGTTCCAAACCTCAGGTGAATGCCCAGCCGGGTGGTGCCATTGAGCGCCGGGTAGTCGCGGTTTTGATCATACTGGCGGATCACTCCCTCTGACAACTCTGCAGAAGGATAAGAAATTCCTGCCATTTGAAAACCCATGGATTCCAGCGAAGGTGCCGGAAGGGGTGCTGTTTTATGAAACCCGGAAAACAAACCCTCCAGTGAATAATCAGGTAAGCCCTTTTCCTCAAGGGTCTGCTTCCAGCGCCTCATATAAGGGGTGAATACTTTATAAGGGGCACCGTCGGGCTTGACGACTTCCTCCTTTTCAAAAATCACCTGATCCTTGAATTCCTCTACCTCTACCCCCTGCTGATAAAGCCACCGTGCCACCTCTGTATCTCTTTCCCGGGCATAGGGCTCATAATCGCCGTTAAAATATACCTTCCCAACCCGATAGCCGGGAATAAGCTCTTTGAAAACCTCCAACGGCTTGCCATGCTTCACTAAAAGAGAGGAACCCCAATCTTCCAGCCTGCGCTTCAATTCCAAAATTGTCTTGTAAAGGAAGGTTACCCGCGCATCACCGGCGTCTTCAAGTACATTCAAAATGTCTGTGTCAAAAATAAACAGGGGCAACACGCCTCTGCCCTCTTGCAATGCATGATACAATGCAGCATGGTCTTCCAGGCGTAAATCCCTTCTTAACCAAACCAGCGATATCGGCTCCATATTACATTCCTTTCAGGCATTAAAATTAATCATGTTTAATATTTTTTTTCCATCTTTAAACCTTCATTCATATATAAGATCCAAAACCTGTCTGATATGTATCCACCAAATATCGTGCATTTTAACCTCTATGAGAAAAGGCCTTGGTTTATGGTCCAAAAAAATACAAACCGCCATGTCTCCCCTGATAATTAACACAAAACCCTGCCTAGCAATGTTGAATCAACATACCATTTTTTTAAACAAAACAAATGATGAATTGTTAAGATGATATAATTTTTGAAGATGAAGATGAAGATGATTCTTTCTTAACAAAGGCATCAATGTTTCATTCAATAATAATTTAAAGGGCATGGCGCGTTACTCCATAAGAGAACTAGAAAAGCTGTCGGGAATCAAGGCTCATACTATACGTATCTGGGAAAAGCGATACAATGTCATTCAGCCAAAGAGAACCAACACCAATATACGGTATTATTCAGAAACAGACCTTAAGAAACTCCTCAATATAGCAATCCTTAACCGTCAAGGCTGGAAAATATCCGAAATTGCCCGGTTACATACCGATGACCTCACCGATAAAGTCATGCGTTTCACATACAATTCAAAGGATGTGGAAAGTCAGATCGAAAAACTGGTCATTGCAATGGTCGACCTGGATGAGGCCAAGTTTGACCACATCCTTTCCAATGCTATTATGCACGATGGGTTTGAACAAACCATTATCAAACTGATCTTTCCTTTCTTTGAGAAGATCGGATTATTGTGGCAGACCGGATCGATCAATCCGGCACAGGAACATTTCATCTCCAACCTTTTCCGGCAAAAGCTAATGGTGGCTATTGACAACCTGATGATTCCCGATAAGAAAAACGCCAGCAATTTTATCCTTTTCCTGCCTGAGGAGGAATTTCACGAACTGGGCCTGTTGTTCTACAACTACCTGATAAAGAAGGCAGGTCATAGTGTCATCTACCTGGGAGGATCGGTTCCTTTTAAAGACCTGGTGGAAACCAATAAGATGATCCAGGCCGAATACCTGTTTACTTCGATAACCACTGTCTATACCGGTGATAAATTGATGGCGTATATTCAAAACCTTGCGGAAACCTTTCCCAAGCAGGAAATTTTCATCACCGGCATGAAAGTTTTTGAGCTGAGTGAACCTCTTCCCACCAACGTGGAACGCATTTCTTCCCCTATGGCTTTCAATGAACGCCTTGAATCGCTCTGATATCCCCCTGCAGATAAAGGAAAAATTATTCAATCACCCAGAAAGAACCTTGTATCAGGACAACTTCCTTCGTTAAACAAAATGAAATTCCCGCTAACCCTCCTGCAGACGGGACACATCTCTGTGTTTGTTTAATTTTTCACAGCTCCCCCTAAAACTAATTCAAACAAAATTTTTGCCTTTTTTTTATTTAAAACAACCTTATAAAAAAGACCTAAAAGTCCTATATTAAAGATGTTTCAGCAACACTCGCTGTTTAGAACAAGATAAAAACCTAAAAATTTCCTTGTAAAATATTTGGAGTGGTGTTTAAAGTTTTTGTATCTTTGTTTAAACATTCAACATTAAAACCGCAGAGCTATGACAGCAGTAGAATTCAATCAACAATTGATAAAACTCGAGGATAAACTGGAGCGCTTTGCTATGAGTTTAACCTCTGATCACGAAGAAGCAAAGGATTTATTGCAGGAAACCTACTACAAGGCTCTTGCAAACAGGGACAAATTTATTGGTTATTCCAATCTGAAAGCCTGGACTTTTACGATTATGAAGAACACCTTCATAAACAACTATCGTAAAAAACAAAAGGAAAACACGCATAACGATAAGACGGAAAACAATTATTTCCTGAACCAGGCTGAAGACCGGGCACCGGTTAGGCCCGACAGCGAATTTGCAATCATCGAAATCAACAAAAAGATTCAGGAGTTGCCCGACGAATTCCGGGTACCTTTCAAGATGTTTCTTTCGGGTTACAAGTATAAGGAAATTGCCGATCAACTCGATCTAAAGATTGGTACTGTAAAAAGTCGGATATTCTTCACAAGGAAAAAATTATCCGAAAAATTGCAGGGATACTAAAATTCTTCTTCGTTAAAGATGAACAAAGATGGCCGTTGTCGCGGCCATCTTTTTTTTGTCCTCCCTGCTTTAAATTCTTCGCCCCGGATTTATGCTTTGAAGGGGTTCAAATGCAAGGAACCCAAAAAATTGTATTATTTTTGTGCTTCGCTAAAAGCATTTTGAGATGGATCATAAAGCAGGATTTGTAAACATCATAGGGAATCCCAATGTGGGAAAATCCACCCTGATGAACACGTTGGTAGGGGAAAAACTATCCATCATCACTTCCAAGGCTCAAACCACGCGCCACAGGGTTCAGGGAATCGTGAGTGGGGATGCTTTCCAGATCATCTATTCAGACACCCCCGGCATTCTGGCTCCCCATTACAAGCTGCAGGAAAAGATGCTCCGCTTCATTGATATAGCGCTGGAGGATGCCGACATCATCCTCTACATCACGGATGTAAAAGANAAATACGATAAAAACAAGAAGTACCTGGAGCGCATTCGCAAGGCGGAGGTTCCAATCATACTGGTAATCAACAAGGTTGACCTCGAGTCAGAGGAAGGAATCAGGCAACTGGAAGAGTTGTGGAGCCAGATGCTTCCCCAGGCCCAAATCATTTCTGCATCGGCTCTGAACGGCACCAACCTGTCGGCCATTTTCGAGAAAATCCTGGAGCTTCTCCCCGAAAGTCCTCCCTTCTACCCACAGGATGCACTGACCAACCGTACCGAACGCTTTTTTGTTTCGGAGATTATCCGGGAAAAGATTTTCCTGAAGTACACGAAAGAAATACCTTACTCGACAGAAGTCCAGATTGAAGAATTCAAAGACACGGAAAATCTACTGAGCATACGGGCCAACATCTATGTATTGCGCCGCAGCCAGAAAGGGATTATTATTGGAGCCAAAGGAGAGGCCATCAAGCAGGTAGGGATCCTGGCAAGAGAAGAACTGGAGGCCCTTTACGAAAAGAAAGTGTTCCTTGACCTGTATGTAAAGGTGCACAAGGAATGGAGAGACAAAGAAGGATTTTTACGCTCCTCGGGATATACAACTTAAAGAATATGATGCAGGAACTGGAAAAACAGGCCTATATTTTTTCTGTGGAAACCATAGGATTGGCCAAATCACTTGAAAAAGAGGATGCACAAAAGGAACTGGCCGGTCGCCTGAAGCAAGCTGCCGGGAAGGTGTATACCCTACTGACAGATGCCCTTTCGGCGGAAGAGAATAAGGATTTTGCCGACCTTTTCAGGGAAAGCCACCAGCGAGCAAAAGAGGCACTGGACCATCTAAAGAAAAGCCGTTTCGAGGACTCCGGATTGAACGAAAAAAAGGCAGAACTCACCGGTATGGCAGAAGACATCATTGAGCGAATGAATACCATCCTGGGCAAAATTATATACTGATTATGGCAAGAGATACCGTGGCCATTGTAGGCCGACCCAACGTAGGCAAGTCGACGCTTTTCAATCGCTTCATCGAATCCCGCAAAGCCATTGTGGATGAGGTGAGCGGGGTCACCCGCGACCGGCATTACGGGGAGGTAGAATGGGAAGGAAAAATCTTTAACATCATCGATACCGGTGGATATGTCAACCATACGGACGATGTCTTCGAGTCGGCCATCCGCGAGCAGGTGGCCCTGGCCATTGAAGAGGCCACCCTGATCCTTTTCGTAGTGGATGTAATCAGCGGCATCACCGACCTGGATGATGCGGTGGCCGACATGCTAAGAAAAACCAACAAGAAGGTAGTGGTGGCCGCCAATAAGGTGGACAACGTTCAGCGCCGATATGATGCCAATGAGTTTTACGGCATGGGACTGGGTGAAGTCTTTTGCATATCCTCTCTCCATGGATCAGGTACCGGCGACTTGCTGGATGAGATAGTCAGCCATATCCACACAGAAGATGTACCGGAAGAAGAAGCAGAACTCCCGCGCTACGCCGTGGTTGGCCGACCCAACGTGGGCAAATCCTCCCTGATCAACAGCCTCATTGGTGAGGAAAGAAACATTGTCACTCCCGTATCCGGCACCACCAGAGACTCCATATATACTAATTACAACAAATTTAACCATGACTTCTTCCTGGTAGATACGGCCGGGTTGCGAAAGAAGGGCAAGGTTCATGAAGATGTAGAGTTCTACTCGGTGATGCGAGCCATCCGAACCATTGAGCATGCCGATGTGTGCCTGCTTATGCTTGACGCCACCCAGGAAATTGAGTCGCAGGACATCAACATTTTTAGCCTCATCCGTAAGAACAAACGAGGTGTGGTGGTCCTGGTCAACAAATGGGATCTGATCGAGAAGGATACCCGCACAGCCGCCGAATATACCCGCCACATCAAATATAAGATAGCCCCCTTTGTGGATGTGCCCATCCTTTTCATATCTGCCCTTCACAAACAAAGAATCCATAAAGTGCTGGAGATAGCCGACCAGGTATATCACAACCGCAGAAGAAGGATCCCGACAGCCCGGCTCAACAAAGTGGTCCGTGAGATAGTCGATCAGAATCCACCCCCGGCCACCCGCGGACGTTATATCAAGATCAAGTATGCCACGCAGCTGCATACCCATGCCCCTGCTTTCGCCTTTTTCTGTAACTACCCCCACGAGATCAAAGAACCCTACAAAAGATATCTGGAGAATATGCTGCGCAAGACTTTCGATTTTACCGGCGTTCCCATCCAAATCTACCTGAGGAAAAAATAAATCCCTCCTATAATTTTGTAAGAACGAGAAATATTTCATAGTTTTATAACAACAAAAATGAGCAGTATGCATTACCCCGTCACCCAACAGAATTCTTATCATACCATGTATTATTATATGGGCTATCCGGCCTATAACGGGATTGTTGTATGAGGAATAATTTCTCTATAAAAACGATGATCCCGGAGGAGCCCTTCGGGATTTTTTATTTTACGGTTAGCACCGACTGCTATTCAGCTGTCGCCTATAACGCTTATTCTTACTACTATAATATACTCATTTGCTGACGGGGTCTGACAGCACCATATATATTCGCAAACACATGAGCCCCGTCCCTGACGGGGTTTTTTTATTATAATAAAAACCCAAAACGCTTCAACTCATGGAATCAGAAATTGATTTAAAACCACTTGCTTTACCCGGATTATCAGGTTCAGGCGAACCCATTCTCATCGCAGGTCCCTGCAGTGCAGAATCCGAGGAACAGGTAATGACCACCGCCGAACAACTCAGTGGGGCCGGCATAAAAATATTTCGGGCAGGTGCCTGGAAGCCCCGGACAAGGCCAGGAGCTTTTCAGGGCCTTGGACACAAAGCCCTTCCCTGGCTTAAAAAAGCAAAGGAGCATACCGGCATGCTTGTAGCCACCGAGGTAGCTACAGAAGAACATGTAGCCCTGGCCTTAAAGCATCAGGTGGACATTTTGTGGATTGGGGCTCGTACCACCGCCAATCCTTTTGCCGTGGAAGCCCTGGCACGTGCCCTGGAAGGCAGCGACATACCCGTGCTGGTGAAAAACCCGGTCAACCCGGATCTCTCCCTGTGGATTGGGGCCATTGAACGCCTCGCTAAAAGGAACATCAACCGGTTAGGTGCCATACACAGAGGATTCAGCTGCTATCACAAGAGTTCTTACCGCAATCCCCCGCAATGGGAGATTCCTCTTCAACTAATGAAAAAGCTCCCTGCCCTGCCCATGATTCATGATCCCAGCCACGTGACGGGCAACAGAAGCCTGATTCAAAAAACATCNATGCGCGCACTGGAAAACAATATGGATGGCTTAATGGTTGAGGTTCACCCCAACCCGGAGGGGGCCTGGAGCGACAGAAATCAACAATTAACACCGGCGATGTTTGCAGACCTCCTTGCAAACCTCCACCTGGAACCGGGCTCATCGGCATCATCTGCCAACAGCAACCTGGAAAATCTAAGGCGGCAAATTGACTTCCTCGACAGAGAATTATTGGATATCATTGAAAAAAGAATGGTGGTAAGCCGGGAAATTGGTACCTTTAAAAAAACAAGGGGCATACCCCCTTTGCACAAGGCCCGTTGGCAGGACCTGCTAACAGAAAGGTTATCCCGTGCCGGGCGCAAAGGAATCAGTAAATCATTCATTCAGCAGGTCTTCGAAATTATTCACAAGGAATCTCTTTCTGTGCAGGCGAATGTTTCGAGAAAAGCGGCTCGTGAAAATCCACAAAACAAGAAAGCAAAAACAAGAAGAATCTTATGAACACAATCGTCTATCCTTCTTTTCTCAAAGGCGAAGTAGAGGCACCTCCTTCCAAGAGCTATACCCAACGGGCTTTGTTGGCAGCGCTTTTATCTTCCGGCACCTCTGAGATTCTTCGTCCGGGGATCAGCGAAGACGAATCGGGTATGATGGAGGCCATAAAAACTCTGGGAGCCAAAACGCATCTGGAGTACGACCATCTTTGGGTCGAAGGGGGCTTGCAGCCTGTGGTCACTACCTTAAACATGGGAGAATCCGGGCTTGGCATCCGTCTGATCACCCCGGTAGCAACAATGCTTCAAAAACAAATCCGCATCACGGGTGAAGGATCCCTGAAAAAAAGGCCCATGGACACTTTCGAAGAAGCCATCAGGCAGGCCGGAGGCCTTTGCCAAACAACCAACGGATATCTGCCATTGACCATGAAAGGTCCGCTAACAGGAGGCACCATCCGCCTGGATACACCCATCAGCTCCCAGTTTTTATCTGGCTTGCTCTTTGCCCTGCCAATGGCTGAAAACGATTCGACCATACGGGTCAAAAACCTCAAAAGCACGCCCTATGTGGACCTCACATTGGATGTACTGGCCCGCTATGGCATCCGGATCCGGCATCGCCATTACGAGACATTTGAAATATCCGGCCGGCAGGTCTATCAGCCAGTCCGGCTGGAAATAGAGAAAGACTGGAGCAATGCAGCATTCTTTTTCGTGGCTGGGGCCCTCCGGGATGGCATAACCATTCGGGGGCTCAATCCGGGTTCGGCCCAGGGCGACAAAAAAATACTGGAAGCACTGGAGGCCAGTGGAGCGCACATCTCGCGGACGGAAGGAATCTACCGCATTACGTCCAAAGGAGCGCTGAAGGCATTCAAAATAGATGCCACCCATTGTCCCGACCTGTTTCCGCCACTGGCTGTGCTGGCAACCTATTGCAAAGGCACCTCCGCCATTCATGGGTTGCACCGGCTGATCCACAAAGAGAGCAACAGAGCCGATGCCATTCAAAAGGAGCTGACAAGCATGGGAATACCTGTATCCCTGGAAGATGATCGTATGCTGATAACAGGAAAAAAGCCATCGGGAGGTACCTTTCACGCCCACAACGATCATCGCATGGCCATGGCCGGAGCCATCCTCGCTCTCGGTGCCGAAGCACCTGTTAAAATAATCGGTTCAGAGGCCGTACGGAAATCCTATCCTGACTTTTACCATACCTTGAAAAAACTACATGCAAACCTCGAACATACCCATGAAGACACTGATCGTAGGAGCCGGTAAAATGGGTTCCTGGCTGGCAGAAGTGCTCAACGAAAGGCATGAAGTAGCCCTGTTAGATAACAAACCTGGCCTTCAGCTTCCATCCGGATGCAAACAGCTGGAAAAAATTCATGAGATATCCTCTTATAACCCTGATATGCTAGTCAATGCCGTCCCCCTTGACAAAACCATCAATGTGTTTGGGGATCTGCTTGAATACCTGCATCCTCAAACCCTTATTGCCGATATGGCATCGGTAAAAAACGGGCTGGCCCAATTCTACAAGACCTGCGGATTTCGCTTCGTATCCACTCATCCCATGTTCGGACCCACCTTTGCCAACATGAAGGATCTGAGCCAGGAACATGCCATCATCATCGAGGAATCCGATCCCCTGGGAAAGACATTCTTCAACCACCTGTTCGCAGACCTCGGCCTTCAGGTATACCTGATGAATTTTCAACAGCACGACGAAAACATGGCCGCCTCCCTGAGCAAACCTTTTCTGTTAACCCTCCTCTTTGGCTCCAACCTCGACCAGAATGTGCACCCGGGTACCACTTATGCCAAACACCATCATATAGCCAAAGGCCTGCTCTCTGAGGACGACTCCCTACTGTGTGAGGTGTTGATGAATCAAGCCACCCTCCAAATGATGGATCAGCTGCAAGATAAGATGCAGCAAATGAAGCATGCGATCATTCAAGGGGACAAACAGGGATTGGTCCGATTCATTCAGGATATAAGAAACCATTTCCCTCCGCCCCAAAAAGAAGAAAAAAAGGACCGACGGCAAAATGTTCTATAGCCTGGCATCTTTTAGAGTTTGACCATTTTTTTGTATTTTCGGACGTGCATTCGCAGTCAACGGAAGTACCCGCTATTAAGCGATTGTTCCTTCATCCGCCCCTTCCAGCTGCAAACGAAACCACGTAACCCGTAAAATTTCATATCCATGAAAAAATCCCTTTTAACTTACAGCCTGCTTCTGGTCATTGTTTTTGCAGGCCAGGCCCAGGATCAACAGTTCGAGAAGCCCGATTATGAGAAAATAAAAACCACCATTTCAGACAAGAATTCTAATCACTACTATCCCAAGCTATTTCAGAAGTATATGGACAATGACACCAGCCTTGCCCACAAAGATTACCGGATGCTATACTACGGCTACACCTTCCAGGACAATTATGCCCCGCAGAAACCCTCTAAATACAGGGACAGCCTGAATGCCATCTATGAAAAAGACCCGTTAAAGCAGAAGGACTTCATAGAGATCATTGCCCTGGAAAAAAAGATATTAAAAGGCAAACCCTTCAGCATGAGGGACCTGAACACCCTGGCTTATTCATATGACCAGACCGGACAAACGGAGAAAGTCAAAAAAATTGACTATAAGCTGAACCTGATCATCGAAACCATCCTTTCCTCGGGCAATGGACTGGAGGAAGAGACAGCCTGGCATGTAACAGACATAACTCATGAATACGATATTCTTAATGTGCTGGGATTTGAGGTCAAAGGAGACGAGAGCATGCGGGGGGAAGGTTACGATTACATCAAGGTCAAAAAAAACCAGTACGGCATTTCAGGGTTCTACTTCAACATAAGCAAGGTGCTGAATTAGTAACCTGTTTTGTGGGTTAAAATGAACTCCCCCGGAATCTGATTATAATCGGGAAAAATTTCCGGATTGACCTGATTTTAGCAATTCCCGTTCATCATGGTACTTTTATATTCAAACCCTTATTTTCGTATTATCCCTCAGTAGCCGGATTGCAACAAGAAAATCACCTTATTACATTGGCTGTTGAGCAATAGAGTTCCTGCATCCATAATGAGGTAATAAAGTTGGTGTTATGCTTTACTTAAGGCTGATAAGGTGGAATAAGAAAATAAGGTTCAGGATTTAGAATTTTCCTTCCTATGGTGATATTCCTCACCGCTGTGCTCGTAACCATAAAGCAGGGCATGCGTAACATCAGGCTGTATAACTAAAACCCAATCCAACATGAAAAAGAACATGATGTTATTGCTGGCCTTATTTGTTATGGCCTTCGTTTACACCTCCTGCGAGGAGGAAGAAAATCAAAAAGTCAACGATCCCTACATGCGCATTGAGGGAAAATGGAACCTGGAGAAGTACGCCCAGCGGGGCGACCCGATGATTGAGCTGGAAGGCTCCTACTGGAAATTCTTTTACAACGATTCCACCGAAGCTCCATACCAGGGCATTGACTCACTGACCAGTTATTACGGCTCTTCAGGAACCTTTGAGTATCAAATCGCTGAAACAGAAGACACCCTGTATGTGACCGACTCCAACCAGGCGGGAGGATACTTCCATGGCAAATGGATCATCACCCAGTTCGAAGAAAACGCCCTGGAACTGATCAGGGAATACGACGATGAATGGGGTGACACCTTGAGCTTCAGCCGTCAATAGATCAAACATTTTTTCGATACGCTCTATTGCCTATTCTCAGATTTAGAAGACCTGCCGCGATCA
>P_1C_Sed_2_UnCtyDRAFT_1000209_pt1 | contig 18313 bp, 16 predicted proteins | sample Pon1CUnioCityCA_4_FD_10229 | JGI IMG/M metagenome (IMG submission 10229) | reverse complement strand
GATCTCTACTTTGCATAAATGAGACTGTAAGCTTTGCTTCATGGCCGAAATCGCCAGTGACTCCAATCGGTCCATACGCACATTTTCTTTTATGGTATGCTTACTTCTAAATAGACATATTTGAGCAGCCCCCAATTCAATAGCTTTCTCCACAGCAAATTCCAGTCGATCTCTTTTCTTAATGATCCCCATTCCTAGCACAAGGTGTGGCTTGGGGCGTGAATCGTGCTGCTCATTTTCAATTTCTACTTGCACTGATTTCTTTGTAATCTGACGAATGACTCCCTGATAGTGCCCTCCTTCTCCGTCTACAATTCTTATTCTGTCACCTTCCCGCGCTCTCATAACCTTAGAGGCATGAATAGCCTCTTGGTCCAACAGTTCAGCAAATCCATTATTTATCTGTGATGGCGGTGCATAGAAAATATTCATCATTTATCATTTTTTATGGAACGGTTCTCCAGGCTTAAATTCCGTCTGGCCGGTTTCCAAAACAATTTCAACATATGGAGCACAAAGTCTACAACTATTGCTGCAATAATTCTGATTTTGAAGTTCTTCAANCGAGGTNACATTATTTTGGNTNGCATACTGCTTTACCTCAGTAAAATCCCGATTGTGACAAATACATTCTGTTACGCTATTTGNAGCCATAACAATCAGCTTTAATCCCTACTGTTTAAAATGTTTTCCTAATCGAAGTTCTTGCCCTTGATAATTACTCTCAATGTCATCCCCATACACAAATTGAGGTACTTCCGTGTTAGGTTCAAATTTCATGCTGCAAAACGTTTGTCCGTCTTCAATCAAAAAAGGCACATCGTGTGAACGCACCTCTAACACAGCGCGTGCACCTTTGTCCTCTACGCGACCGCCAAAACCACTGTCAAAAAATCCGGCATAATGTGTACGAAGCTCACCCGATCCCGTATCGTAAGCAATCATTTCTGCAGCTAAATATTCCGGAATACGACAACGCTCTTTAGAGGCAAATATATAAAAGGCCTCCGGTTCTAATATCAGGTGATCATCAGGTTGATGATAAATAGGTTCCCAAAACTCCGAAACTTCGTAATAATTGATGTTATTAAGATCGATATAATCACGATGCTTTTTAGCCTTATACCCAACAATTTTACCTTCTGATGCGTGTAAATTTACGCTCAAAAAGAGTCCGTTATTAACCTTCAGATCATCTACATCCACAGGGTCACCGCCCTCGGTAAAAAGCATCGGATCGGAACTATGTGTACGCAAGATATCCTGATCGGAAAGCACGGTATACCCATGACGGATACGCAACTGATTAAGACGTTGTCCAGTTTTTATTTTTATTGGAAAAGACTTGGGTACAACCTCCAAATACATCTTTCCTTTATAGCCCGATCGTATTTCTTCAAATCGATGCGAATAGTCTGTTATCACCCGTGTAAAGACATCAAGCCGCCCGGTTGTACTCTTGGGATTAGCTTTAGCAGAGAGATGTTCTCCCGATACAATCTGGTAATCCACACCGTTTTTGTTACCATTAAATAATGTTTTCTGCGGTGAGATGTGCGACGGTAAATGTAACTCTTCGAGCAGCGGAATGATATAGACACAATTGGGTTCTAAAATAGCCCCATCGGTTATAGAAAAATCATACTGACTAAGTTTCTCCAGCTTCTGATCTACCGATTCATCTTCAGGCAAAAAGCTGCACCTCACCCGGTAAGCCTTTTCCCCCAGACGCAAATCTATTGAATTGGGCTGAAACTGGTCATCCTGCAACGGATATCCATCAGCATGAGAAATTATGCCTGCATTTGCCAATACACGTAATTTTTGAACGGGAAGTATCCCTTTGGTTCGCAAATGTACCTTTTGAATCTCGCTGCTCATCAAAACCTATCTTAAGTTAAATCGTTAATGAATATTTTTATCTTAGTATCTAAACTTGCGCCCTAATATAGGAATTCAGTAATCAGAATTCAGAATCGATCTTACATTAATTACAACGCTTATTTTCTAATTAATTACAGTCAGAATGAATATTCTCTTTTGGAGCGGTGGTAAAGACGCCTATTTGGCTCTGCATTTTTTCAGGGACTCGCATCCCGACGCAGACCTTAAACTGCTTACAACCTATGATGAGTCCGACGATACTGTGCCCCATCAAAATATTCCTTTATCTGAAATCAAGGATCAAGCAGATCACCTTGACTTGGAGTTGGTCTCCGTTGCCCTACCTACCAACTGTCCTAATGACATTTATTTGCAACGGATTCAAGCTGCTCTTAGTGATTTATCCGACCCCATTGATAACCTCATATTCGGTGATTGGTATTTAGAAGACATTCGAAAATGGCGCGAAAAAGTGTTCGGAGAAATGGGATATTCCTGCTTGTTTCCTATTTGGCACAAAGACCTTAACGAACTACTTCCCATTTTACTTTTAAAACCGATCGAAATTAAAATAAGTGCGGTTGAAGAAGATTTTGAATCACTGCTCAAAGTAGGTGAATCTTACGACCAAAAACTGGTGATGCAGCTTAGGCGTCTTAGCGAAATAGATCCCATGGGGGAAAACGGAGAATTTCATACCAAGGTCATATTTAACGATCCTGATACCCTCGACAGTCAATCTTTAATACCAGGTAGTCGATAGCACTTTGTCTCCTTCTACAATGTTATCCACCACATCCATACCGTCAGTGACCTTGCCAAAGCGGGTATAACTTCCATTAAGATGGGGCTTCCACTGGTGCATCATAAAATACTGACTGCCCTCGGTATCGGGACCTGCACTGGCAATACCAACCGCACCGCGCACAAATTCTTTTTCTGATGCCTCGGTGGGAATTACAAAATCGGGACTTCCAAAACCATCCTGCCGTTCAATATCTCCGCCTTGTATCACAAAGTTAGGAATTACCCGATGAAATGGAACACCATCATAATGTTCGGCACTATTCAAGCTATCGATCATAGCCACCGTAGCGGGGGCATTAAGCGTATTCATCTCAATATAAACTCTTCCTTTCTCAGTTTGCATAAGCAAGGTAGGCTTCGGGCCGAGCTCCCAAAGTCGATCCCAGTCCGGTAAACGAAATTCCGCATTCGACTCTTCAGGCACTTCAATATTCCATCCGGCATTTGCCAGTGACCGATTCAACGGCACATAGTTTTTAGAAGCAAGGGAGTCGATAACCGGCTTGGCCTGCTCCTCAAACCGATCTTTATATAACGATCCAAAAGTCTGATAAACCTCAATATCAGCGGGTAGCGAAAAAGACAATAAGCTACCATTTATGCGATTAAAGTCTTGGGGACCAAATAATGATTCATTCTGTAATAATGAGCCTGACATATAAGCCACACCACGATCCCCAAGATCCAGTGCATCAAAAACAATAGTGCGAATTTGCTGTTTATGCTTTTTAACTCCATCCTGAGCCTCCTCTACAAAGCTTCCTAAATTTTGGAGCGCATACATCGAAGGCAACTCCTCACCCTCACTTACCAAATTTCCAATACGCTGCAGGTAACTTTCTGCTGATTCATATTGCTGATAAACCCCCAAGACCTCGGGCCATAAATAGGGGTTTTTCTCCGGAATAGTTGCCAGTCGGGCTTGGTGGTCATCTAGAATCTTTTCATCCACCTGTTGCATCGCCGCTACGGCCTGTAGCCAAACAGCCTCGACTAACCGTTCATCGGTTAGCATCTCATCATTAATATATTGATACAGATCGTCGCCCTTTTCTATTTTCCCTTGCAAACTTTTCAGTGTTCTAATCTGTACATGCGGATTTTCGTTTGTCAATAAAATTTTAGCTGCTAACGAATTCTGATTATTCAAGGACACTTTTCCGATCGAGGTAGCCAACTCATATGCCAGCTGAACTTCATGGTCCAGCATCTGCTCCCCATTATAGAAGATAGTAATAGTATGAGTTGTGCGCTCCGGGAGAATCTTATTTATATATTGATCCACGTCCCGACTTATTCCTGTTCCCATCAATTGCCATCGATTAAAAAGCGTGTCTTGAGCGGTAGCAGTTAATCGGGATTCATCACTGCGGTACCATCCATACAAATATGCCCGAGTAGCATCATAATTTTCGGTATTAAATGCCTTTTGAATAATGCGAATTTGCCGATTTTCAGCTACACCAAATTGTTGAATTAATCGTCCCACTGCCAGAGCCGTGTGATATTCACTGTCAGCTAAACTTTTATTAAGCTGATCGACTAAAAAGGAAAGCGTTTGTTTATCTCCCTGCTGACCAAGCACCCTTGAAATACCGGAACGTAATTCGGTATGCTCAATCCAACTTTGTTCGAGCTCTCTCAGCTTATATCCGGTGATTGCCTGCTTGCTTATTCCAAACCACGCGGCATTAGAATTCTGCTCCTTGGCAAGGGCAATAAATTGATCTACCGAATCTACTGGGGTATTGGCAAAAGCCCGCCATGCTTGCTTTCGCACTTCAGGATGTTGATGTGATAAAAACGGCTCGAGGGGATTTATGTCCCGCTCCGTAATAGCTTCATATAAATCAGGGTAGGATTCAACAAGCAGCGAATCTGTAACAGGATTTGCACTTTTAAACGGTCCGGATCCTCTGCTGGAGTAGTTCAGCAGAATAATAACACCGACTACTAACGTTAGTAAAACTATCCAGGATCGAAGTCGGACATATTTCATTTTAGATGATTGAGTTGCAAATTATTAGAGCGATGGGTTATGATCCTTGGCTTCTTCAACGCGGTCAGTTTCCTTCTTTTTTTGGATCGTCTTTAATTTGCCGTTCCCGTCTTTGCGAGCTTCATGAAGTTGTGAATCTTTAATCCACGCTCTTCCCCCGTCATGTTGAAAGCGTTTATCATTTTTAAACATAAAAGCTTGTTCGTGCAAATCAGGTAACTTCTTCTCCATAACAATATTTTATTTGTTGGATATAATTCATTGCAATAATACAATATTAACGACTATAATTCATAACATTTTTGGCTTTGCTTTGAGCTTCGAAAAGCTTATATTTGGCATTCTGTAGCCAAAAGAATTTACAACACAAAATTACACAACTAGATGTACGCAGTAGTAAAGATAGGTGGGCATCAATATCGCGTTTCGGAAGGCGATGTCCTGTTTGTTGACAAGCAAAGTGATGAAACCGATCAAAAGCTTACTTTTGATGAAGTTTTATTGACAAATGACGATGGTAATGTAACAGTAGGCGAACCTGTTGTTGAAGGTGCTGCTGTTGAAGCGACTTTACTTGATAATGTAAAGTCAGATAAAGTTATCGTTTTCAAAAAGAAACGTCGTAAGGGATATCAAGTTAAGCGCGGACACCGCCAGCCGATGTCCCAAATCGAGATCAATAGCATTTCTACTTCCAGCAGTGGAAGTAAGAAAAAAGCTAAGACAGCAAAAGATACGTCTGATTCTGAAGAGACAGGTCAAGTATCTACAGATATGACAGCTAAAGAGGCCATCAGTCATATCCGAAATACTGATCTTGAAGATCTCAAAGGATTTGTTACCGATGATGAAGAGCGGGTTACCGTTTTGGATGCATGGAACAGTAAGCAAGAAGGATAATTCAGAAATTTTAGATTGTTATGGCACATAAGAAAGGACAAGGATCTACAAAGAACGGTCGTGATTCGATTTCGAAACGACTTGGAGTTAAGAAATATGGCGGAGAAGTTGTTAAAGCGGGACACATTATCGTACGTCAGCGTGGTACGAAATTCCATCCGGGCGATAATGTAGGCCGTGGCGGCGACGACACGCTCTTTGCCAAAGCTGATGGACAGGTTACTTTCCGCGTTCGCTCCGGCGGGCGTAAATATGTAAGTGTTGAGCCTGTTTCATAGAAACACTTTTTTACCAGATTTTAAAGCCTTGGTTTCTCAAGAGACCAAGGCTTTTTTTATATTGAATATTATGGAAAAGAAAAATATTCCGGGACTGCCCCATCTACAATTTCGTAACATATTTTGCATCGGCCGAAACTATGTTGAGCACGCTAAAGAACTCAACAACGAAGTTCCGAGCAAGCCACTCGTCTTTTTAAAACCAACCAGCAGTATCATTTTTGATGGTGAAAACATTCAGATACCCCCGCAAAGTCAGAATGTCCATCATGAGGTAGAGTTAGCCGTTGCTATTGATAAGGCTGGGAAAGAGATCCCAAAAGAAAAAGCCATAGAACATATTGGCGGATACGGTATTGGGATCGATGTAACCGCTCGCGATATTCAACAAAAGGCCAAAGAACAGGGGCACCCGTGGTCCGTTGCCAAAGGGTTTGATACCTTTGCTCCACTTAGTACGTTCATCAAAAAGGATCAAGTAGAAGATCCCCAGAATCTTAATTTACAGATATCAGTAAATGGTGAAGTTCGACAATCGGATAGCACCAAGTTGATGATTCACACTGCAGCTGACTTGATTCACTATTTATCGACTATTTTTACCTTGCAACCCGGTGACATCATTTTAACCGGAACTCCCAAAGGAGTATCATCAATAAGTAAGGGAGACAAGATTGAGGCATCTTTAGACAATGGACTGACAATAATTTCTGTAACTGTAGAGTAACCGATGACTATTCGCCTTCTACTTTTTACTCTTTTAATTGCGATTGCCGCTCACCCATTATCGGCCCAAGAGTCGCACTCTTTTGATCCAACCCAAGCCCAATATTCCTGGCCAACTGAAGCCAGCAGATATCTTTCATCCACGTTCGGCGAAACACGGGCAGCACATTTTCATGCGGCCTTGGATATTAAAACCTGGGGACGAAAAGGATATGAAGTTTATGCTACACGCGATGGTGTTGTTGATCGCATTGCTATTGGTCCTAGAGGTTATGGCAAGGTAATCTACCTAAAACACGACGATGGGTCCTATTCGGTATATGCTCATCTGCTTTCTTTTAATGGTAAGCTGCAACAGTTGACAGACTCTGTTCGTTTTGCCGAGGATTACAAATTTGAAATAGAAAAATTCTTGGGCTGGCGAAATATTAACCTAAAACAAGGTGATTTAATTGGATACAGTGGCGCGTCAGGCATTGGTCCGCCTCATCTCCATTTCGAGCTTCGGACTCCTTCACACAAGCCATTTAACCCCCTACTGACAAATTTATCCGTAACAGATAATATTCCGCCCCAGATCAAGGGGCTTTCTGTGGAACCATTGAGTGCCAAATCTACTATTGAAGGGAATAATGCTATATATACCAAAAGGGCAGAATCCCAAAACGGATCCTACAATTTTGGTTCGATATCAGTGAAAGGCCCAGTAGGCTTAGGGCTGAATGCTTTTGATCAATCCAATAATGTCCACAACAGTTATGCTGTTTATGAGCTCAGTCTCAAAGTGAATGGAGAGCAGTTTTTTAGCTCTAAAGTTGATAGCTTTTCATATGATGAAACTCACCAGATGTTTATTGATCGGGTATATCCCCTTTTGAAAAGTACGGACAAAGGTTTCCAAAGACTATATATCGCAGACGGAAACTCCCTTCCATTTTATAGAACTACTAGCAAAAATGGCGTCCTGAATTTACCAGTGGGAACACATGATGTTACCATCACGGCAAAAGATTATTACGGCAATACTTCTACTGCAACACTGACACTTACTGTCCCTGAGGATAAGAAATACAAAGAAAATAGATCATTCAGAAATCATAGCTCGAATTCAAGCACTGTCTCACCAGATCAGTGGGACTGGTTTTCGGATTGGGTAACCATACCACATAATCAATATGAACACAGCACATTTGGACTTGCTGATGAAAAACAATTCACTGAACATGCCAATGGTATTTCGGTAAACCTAAAGAACCAGAAATCTCTCTTTGTTCATACTCTTGAAGCGGGCCCCCTACAATTCTACCGAATTGCTCCTAAATCAACCTCTTTCATTTCCTCTGCTGACCAAGATCATTTTGCTGTATTTCCACAGCAAGCATTTTATGATACCGTTTCGGTGGGCATGTCTGTTAAGTATTATAACAAAGATTCCTTAACAGTTGATATAATCCCAAACGCCTATCCGGTTAATGAAGAGTTTTCATTTTATACCGCTCGTGATAACGCCTTGACCGATACCGCTAAACTTTCGTTTTATAGTTTTGATCAAGAGGATAAAGAATGGGAGTTAATTCCTACTATTTTTACAAAATCTCATGTCAGAGGCAAAGCCAAAACGCTGGGGCACTTTTCTTTAATGAAAGACCAAGCAGCTCCTGAAATTAGCAATCCACGTATAAAGCAACGTCCGGATGGTAAATGGATTATTTACATAGATGCTACGGACAATCTTTCCGGCATTGATTATACCCGGTCAAAAATATTCGTTGATGGTAATCAGGGAATTGCAGAATTTGAACCGGAGAATGATCGCTTTGTTTATTATCACCCTAATTTTGTGCCTTCTGACTCTATACAAATCAAGGTTATTGCCTACGATAAGATGGGAAATAACACAGAGTGTTCTTTAAAAGTAGAAAATAAGTAATAAAAAAGGGAGAAACTGGCATACAGCTTCTCCCCTCTATTTTAACTATTTTAAAATAGTGACTACCTAAGAATTATAGATGTGCAATACAGCCAATCTCAACCTTGCAGTTTTTAGGTAGCGTTTTAACTGCAACCGTTTCCCGGGCCGGCGGATCATTCTCAAAGTACTTGCCATAAATTTCGTTAACGGTTCCAAAGTTATCCATGTCATCCAGATAGATACTGCACTTAATTACTTTATTAAAACCTGAACCGGCTTCCTCTAAAACAGCTTTTAAATTTTTCATGACCTGTTCAGCCTGAGAGGTGACATCATCTCCTACAAACTCCATGCTCTCGGGATCTAATCCAATTTGTCCGGAACAATATACTAAGTCGTCATGAACAACAGCTTGGCTATATGGTCCTATAGCATCCGGTGCATTTGAGGTATGAATAATCTTCTTCATGATCTATAAATATTATTTTATTGAAGTTGCATTTTGATTTTTTAACTCGATTAAAAACTCATTCAAATAAAGTGCAAATTTTTCAGGATGTTCCATCATGGGTGCATGTCCACACTGATCTATCCATTTAAGTCGAGAATTTGGCAATGCTTTATGAAACTCTTCCGCAACTTCTGGAGGCGTAATTTCATCTTGCTTACCCCAAATCAATAGCACCTCCTGATCGATGTCCGGCAAATAATCTTCCATACTGTACTCATGTGTTTCCCGAGCAATAGCCAACACATTCAGCAAGTTTGATCGATCATTGATGACTTCCATTATTTCATCCATAAGTTCTTCAGTCACAAAGTCATCATCATAAAATGTAATGGCCGCCTGATTGCGTACGTAATCACGGTCGTTGCGGCGAGGAAAGGTGGACCCGAAATCTCTTTCCTGAAGTCCGGAACTTCCGGTCAAAATTAACGCTGCCACATTCTCGGGATGTTGTACAGTGTACTCAAGAGCCAAGTGTCCGCCCATAGAGTTACCTAACAAGATAGGATTTTCAATTTCCAATGCTTCCAAAAAAGAATGTAACCATTTGGCCATATTTGTAAACGTTAGCTTTCTGGCCTTAAATTCATACAGAGGAATCGAAGGAACATAAATATTATAATCATCTATATACTCAACCAGAGCATCATAATTACTCAATCCTCCAAACATACCATGTAGAAAAACAAGACTTGCAGAATCCTCGGTTCCCTTAGAAATTTTAAGATATTCAAAACCGTTTTGGTGGTGACTTTCGAAATGGCTTGTGCCGAACATATAAATTGATAACTGGGTTAATAGGCTATTACTTTACAAGTGCCTAATATAATAAAATTAAGCATTAATATTGCAGAAAGGGCTATATATGATTACTTTCTGCAATCACGAATGGATATTCTAATAACATTGAATTTATAGCAATCAGAAACCATGTTTATTAAAAAATTACCACATTTACTTGTAACATTGCTTGCGGCAATTTTGATAGGATGCGGATCTTCAAATCCGTTAGCCGACGAAGCACAAAATAATCTTAAAAATCAGGATTTTGAAGCTGCAATTTCTTCAGCTGAGCAATCCATCGAACAATATCCGGGTGACCCACTGGGATATTATTATAAAGCCGTTGCTTTGGGAGAACTTGCCAGATCACTAGATGACCCCAACGAGCGTGCGGATTATTATGAAGAAATGAATCAAACTTTTGAAACAGCAAAAAGCGTTGCAGATACTTCCGAAAGTGTGCCCAGTGAAATCAATAATATATCCGGCGTAAAGGTTGCATTGTGGCAAACCGAATTCCAACGAGGCGTTGATCTTGCTACAAACGATAGCGTCAAAAGCACCGTTGAGAATCCAATGGAACTTTCCATGGGGCACTTAAAAAATGCAACTGATCTCCAGCCAGACAGTGCAAGTTCTTGGAATGTATATGCTCAAATTGCAGCAAGAAACAGCGAATTTGAAGAAGCTGCTTCTGCCAAAGAGAAATACATGGGCATGATATCCGAATCCAAGATTGATACTGTTGACTATCTCCACTTGGGTAATTACTACTTTAATTTAGACAAGCATGACAAAGTCGTAGAAGTATTTGAAGATGGCCAAGAACGATATCCAGGCAGTGAACGTATTGCTTCTGCTCTTGCCGATGCTTACGGCCGAGTTGGCAAAGATCAAAAAGCAATTTCTACTCTTGAACAACTTGTTGAGCAAGATCCTGAAAACCCCCAGTACCACTTGGTAATGGGTACCAAGATCTATCAACAGGCAATGCGAATTAGAGATACCTTGGGTACCAATTCGCAAGAAATCATGAAATTGCAAAAGCAATATGAGCAAGCAGATCAATCTAAAAAAGAAGAAATAAAGAGCGAGATTGAATCTCTCAACAGCGAAAATGAAAAGCTGATGGATGAGATGGTAGATCTAACTGATAGAGCTGAAAAAGAGATTAAAGTTGCTCTTGAATATCGTCCCGATGATCCTGCTGCCTATGAAACACTTGGCGTTATCTATCAAAATAAGGCTAAAACCTATTTTGACCGCCGTAACCGTACAACTGATAACGAAGAAGCTGCGAGACTTGATAAAGTTGGAAAAGAGAATATCCGCCAAGCCATGGAGTATTACGAAAAAGCTGTCGAGCTTGATTCCGATAATGAGAATTACTGGAGAAGCTTATTCCAGATTTACACATTCTTGGGTATGGACGAAAAAGCCCAGGAAGCGATGGAAAAAGCTGGAATGGAACAGTAAACACTACTCGATTTAACAACCTATTTATTTCTTTATGATTCACTATCATACCCGAATTGCAAGCTTTGTGCTTGCATTCGGGTTCTTTATTAGTTGCTCTACATTACAATCTTCAACCCAAGAATCTGCCGCAACTGAAGACCTTTCTGAGCAGCAGATTCTGCAGCAAATAAGGTCTCTGGATGAGAATATTTCCTCAAATCCTGAGAAAGCTGATTTGTACTTTAAAAAGGGGAAACTCCTCACAAAGCTTGCCCAAAAGAAAGAAGATCCCACCGAACGTGTATCCCCCTATACAAATGCTCGTCAGGTTTTAGACCGGGCCGCAAATTTATATAATAATACCGCTAATTCAGAGTCAAAAGATATAGTAAGTGACTTACTAAATGTCACCTGGAGCTTAGAGCATAATCAGGGTGTCAAATTATTGCAGGCAGATAATGTGGATAAACCTAATTACGAAGCAGCTATCGCCCATTTCAATAATGCAACTGTTATTATTCCTGATAGTGCAGTCTCTTACACCATGAAGGCACGCACATTATATAAAAATCAGCAACAGAAAGAAGCAATTGAAACCTTAGAAGCTGCTCGGAACAATATTGAAAATCCTCCTGCCCTTCTGTTAGAGAAACTGGCTTTTTTATATCTCGAAAATAACAGTCCCAGAAAAGCAATTGAGGTTTATGAACACGCCGAATCATTTTCAAATAAAAATTTGAATGTACTGCACGGGCTTTCAAATGCTTATATTAATGCAGGAGAACATCAGAAAGCCATAAAGCTGCTGGAGCAATTGATCAAAGACGAACCCAAGAATATCGTTTATAGGCAGTCATTGGCAACCGAATTATATTTCTTAGGAAAATCAAAAATCGATTCCGTTGTTTCTGCCCGAAAGCGCGGTATTTCAGTTGACGATACAGTATTTGACAGTATAAGCACGTTATTTTCCAAGGCGGAAGCACAATTTAGTCAGGCTTCTGATGAGAATCCGGGCAACATGGAGGTAAAAGAACGCACAGCTACTTTTTATTACAATAGTGCATCACAGTATCAAAAACTTGTGCCACTGGTATCCCAAAAACACCAAGAACAACTGCAAGAGAAAATCAGAAAATACTTATCAGCTTCTATTCCTCTATTTGAACATATTGCAGAGCAAGATCAGCAGAATCAGGAAATCTGGAAGAAACTTTTTAACGCTTATTCTATTTTAGAAATGGAACAAGAAGCGGAGAATGCCAAAGCTAATCTATAATACCTTTCTGTAATGAAATTTAATACTAAAGCAATTCACGCAGGACAAGAACCGGAAGAAACTTCTGGTGCTGTAATGCCCCCGATCTTTCAAACCTCAACCTACGCGCAACAAGCGCCTAACGTTCACAAGGGATACGATTACGCTCGGGTAGGTAATCCTACCCGCACAGCCCTGGAAAAGCTTATTGCCGGATTGGAAAATGCCGATGAATGTGCCTGCTTTGCGAGCGGTTGTGCTGCGATGGATGCAGTTCTAAAAATGTTTAGACCCGGAGATCAAATTATTGCTTCAAATGATCTCTACGGGGGCACTTATCGACTATTTACAGAAGTATTTGCTCCATACGGCATTGACTTCACATTTGTAGATATGACTGATATCGAAAATGTAAAGGAGGCAACAACAGAAAATGCGAAACTTCTTTGGATTGAAACCCCTACGAATCCTCTATTGCGTGTAGTAGATATTGAAGAGTTAACAGGTTTTGCAAAAAAACAGGATATCTTTTCACTGGTTGATAACACCTTCGCCTCTCCCTATTTGCAACAGCCCCTTGAATTGGGAGCAGATATGGTACTCCACTCTACTACTAAATACCTGGGAGGCCATTCCGATGTAATTGGCGGAGCAGTCGCCACTTCAAATGAAGCCATTATGGAACAATTACGTTTCCAGGTTAAAACCACGGGAGCCGTTCCCGGCCCAATGGATTGCTACCTTACGTTAAGAGGCATAAAAACGCTCTCGGTACGTGTGCAACAATCGGTGGATAATGCTCAAAAAGTTGCTTCTTTTTTAGCTGATCATCCCGATGTTGACGAAGTCATCTATCCCGGTTTAAAAAGTCATCAACAGCACGAAATTGCGAAGAAACAGATGAGTGATTTTGGAGGTATGGTTTCATTTTCCTTGAAAGATGACTCCATGGAAAAAGCCCAAGAATTTATGAGCAGAACTACAGTGTTCACCTTGGCTGAGAGTCTCGGTGGTGTTGAATCATTGATTAGCCATCCGGCTTCTATGACACATGGATCTATCCCAAAAGAAGTGCGCGAAAAAGCGGGACTCAAAGATTCATTAATCCGGCTCTCGGTTGGTATTGAAGATGCTGATGATCTTATTGATGATCTGGACGAAGCATTTGAATAGACTTCAGATCTAATAACAAAATATATAACTCAAAAACTCATTAACATTATGCGCAATGTAGTTATTGTAGATGCGAAACGTACACCGGTTGGTTCATTCGGTGGTAGTCTATCCTCTTTTTCAGCTCCAGAATTAGGTGCGGCAACAATCACTGAGTTAATGAAATCATCCGGTGTTGAACCCGAGCAAATTCAAGAAGTGGTTTTCGGAAATGTGCTCACCGCCGGGGTGGGTCAAGCTCCTGCACGACAGGCTGCATTAAAAGCCGGACTTTCAGAGCTTACCCCAGCTACAGCTATTAACAAAGTCTGTGCCTCAGGAATGAAAGCCATCATGATCGCTGCCAATCAAATTCAGCTTGAAGAAGCAGATATCATAGTTGCCGGTGGTATGGAAAGCATGAGCAATGTCCCCTATTATTTGAATAAGCATCGTTTTGGATCTAAGCTGGGACATGCCCAAGCCCAAGATGGGATCATCAGAGACGGCCTCTGGGATGTCTACAATGATTTCCACATGGGTAATGCCGCAGAAATTTGTGCCCGGGAATGCAACATCAGTCGTGAAGAACAAGATGAATTTGCCATTACCTCATACAAGCGAGCGATTAAAGCCCATGAAGAAGGATATTTTGATGATGAAATCATTGAAATGAAAGTCAAAGATCGCAAGGGGAATGTATCCAAAGTAACAATGGATGAGGAGCTCAAGCGCATAAACTATGACAAAGTACCCAAGCTGAATCCTGTATTTGAAAAAGAAGGAACCGTTACGCCTGCAAATGCAAGCAGTATCAATGACGGAGCCGCAGCCGTTCTTTTAATGAGTGAAGAAAAGGCTGAAGAACTCGGATATACTCCATTGGCTCGTATTGCAAGTCAGGCTAGTGCAGCTAAAAAGCCCGAATGGTTTACGACAGCACCGGCCGATGCCATGCCAAAAGCAATGAAAAGAGCAAAACTAGAAAAAGATGAAATTGATCTTTTTGAGATTAATGAAGCATTTTCAGTTGTTTCGCTGGCTAATGAGCAAATATTAGAACTCGATCCCGAAAAAGTGAATATTCATGGCGGTGCTGTCAGTATTGGTCATCCTATTGGCTGCTCGGGAGCACGTATCATTGTAACACTACTACACGCTCTAAAACGCACAAAAGGACGTTATGGTTGTGCCGGCATTTGCAATGGAGGTGGTGGAGCCTCAGCCATGGTTCTTGAAATGCTTAATTAAGGATCCTTACAAAAAAGAAAGCAGGGTGAACTCGTTCATCCTGCTTTTTTATTTTTCATTAATTCTGATAACTTTATAAAAAGGAAATAACATAATAATAGTGCACGTTCATAGTAAAGTAGTCTAACGTAAGATTATTTGCTATTTTCTGGTAAATTCTGAATGTACTTCTATCAACTGATTTTGTTATGATTAAGAAAGCATTTTCCACTTTTGCCCTTCTGCTGTTTTTGACCGGTTTATCGTATGGTCAGGTCGGCATCACTTCGGTACCTTTTCTACAGATCGAACCCGATTCCCGTGCAGCAGGAATGGGCAATACCGGTGTTGCTATTGCTGATAATGCCTCAGCAGTTTTCTGGAACCCTGCAGGACTTGCCTTTCAAAAAGGAAATCAAATTAACTTTACACATAGTGAATGGCTGCCCCAGTTTAATGCTGATCTATTTTATGATTATCTGGTTGGAAAATATCATATGGAAGGCATCGGTACATTCGGCGGACATGTTACTTTTTTAAACTTAGGTGAACAATTGCGTACCGATGAAACCGGATTAGAACAGGGCCGTTTCAATAGCTACGAACTTGCAGCAGGTTTATCTTATGGACTAAAACTCAATGAAAACTGGTCTCTCGGTACCGGATTCCGATTTATATACAGCAGCCTTGCGGATGGCCGGATTAGCCAGCAACGTATAAATCCCGGTTCAAGTGTGGGAGTTGACCTTTCTGCAATGTATAAATCAAACAATTTCGAGTTTATCGGAAATAATGCCAATGTAAATGCTGGACTAAATATCTCAAATATCGGTCCGGGAGTTAACTATACAGATAACGCCCAAAAAGATCCCCTGCCAACAATTTTTCGCATTGGATGGGCATTTAATACAAATCTTGACGATGACGGCATCCATAAATTGACGATTGCCAATGATATCTCGAAGGTGATGGCACGACTTGATTCTGACGGCGAACCCAAAGGAGTTATCAGCTCCATTTTCTCATCCTGGGGTAGTTTTACCCGTAATACAGGAACTGGTGAAGTCACTCTCTCTCTTCCCGAACAATTGATGTATGCTGTAGGTACAGAATATTGGTACAACGATCTTTTTGCCGTACGCGGTGGATACTATTATGAGGATCCCAACAACGGTGATCGCCAATATATGACTCTGGGGGCTGGTATCCGATATAAGTTTGTAGGGGTAGACTTTAGCTATATCAATACCCTTGGGGACGAAAATCATCCTCTTGCCAATACAACCCGTTTTGGTTTGCTCTTAAACTTCTAATTCGAGCAACTGTGGGTTCATGACTTCTTATAAACCAACTACTTTTTTTGATAAAAGCATGCTTTTTGTAAGCATGCTTTTATTAGTTGGACTTAATAACGTTTTTGCCCAACAAGTTGAACTCAAGCGAAGTCACAACCTCACCCCCCACACAAATTCCCAACCCAATGTACCCGATACCCTAACGATCATTGCAGTTATGGTCGAGTTTCAGCCCGACGAAAATCGCTTAACCACGGGCAATGGCACCTTTGATCCCACTAATTTAGCCTATCTTGACAACCCCGACATTACCATTGACCCCCTGCCCCATGACCAATCCTATTTTGAACGACATCTGACATTCGCACAGAACTACTTCAAAAAAGTTTCGGGAGATCAGTTACATATCAAATACCGTGTGATTCCCACTGTATATCAATTGCCAGAAAAAATGGAACAGTATTCCCCGACAGGAGAATCCTTCACTAATCAAAAAGTAGCCGAATTAACCCAAGACACCTGGCAGGTTGTAGAAGAGCAAGGTGGTTTTTCCACCTCCGATTTAGATCCCCAAAAAACGGCTTTTGCTATCTTTCACGCAGGTATTGGACGTGATATTGAACTAACGGGAACAACCCTTAATAAAACACCACAGGATATTCCTTCGCTCTTTTTAGATCAGTCTGCATTAAGCAACTTACTTGATCAGCCAAATTTTGATGGTTTTTCAATTAATGATGGGACTTTCAGAGTGACCAATTCAATGGTTTTACCGCGCAGCCTCTCGCGTCCTGGTGAAGATGTAACTGGTAACGAGTTTGTATTACAGTTATCAACGGACTTATTTGTGCTTCCATTGGCAGCTATCTAGGGCTCCCTGACCTTTTTAACACCAAAACAGGTGATTCAGGGATTGGCAGATTTGGATTAATGGATGGGGAAAGTTTTTTCTCGTATCGTGGACTTTTTCCACCAGAGCCCTCGGCTTGGGAAAAGGTATATCTGGGCTGGCAAGAACCATTTATTGTCAGCACATCCAATAACAATCTCATTAGCCTTCCCGCAGCAGCTTATCAACAACAAAACAGTATTGCAAAAATACCTTTATCTGCTAATGAATATTTTTTAATTGAAAACCGCCATCGTGATCTCAGTGGTAATGGAGTCACTCTTACCTTTAAACAACCAGATGGGACAATAGAAACCAAACAGTTTTCAAACTATGATGAGACTTTTGTCAATCAAACGGAGGGTTTTGAGGAATCGTTAATTCCGGGAGTTGTTACTGATGTAAGTAATCTAGAATGGAGTCTGCCCGGAGGATTGGACCCTGGCCCCGACGAAACGAGCGGTACCGCCGATGATCGGCAACTCAATGGCGGAATCCTCATCTGGCATATCGATGAAGCCGTTATAAATAGCCGGATAACAAATCAAGATGTAAATAATAATCCCAATCGACGCGGTGTAGATCTTGAAGAAGCTGATGGTGCTCAAGACATCGGACGGGCCGCAAATAGTGACTTTAGCAGGCAGGCACGCGGTACAGCTTTTGACTTTTGGTGGGATGGAAATAATGCCTCAGTTGTTACCCTTGACGGTGACACGTTGCAATTCTACGAAAACAGATTTGGGCCTGACACCCGACCTTCAAATGAAAGCAATTCAGGGGCGGCAAGTTTTTTTGAACTCTATGACTTTTCCAGTAATCAGCCCCTGTCCTCATTCCGTATTCGCCCAGCATCTACCGATAGCATTCAACCGGTAAATCTGCCTATTTCAAAAATTGATGACGAAACAACATACACTTCCCCTAAATCAGATTATTTTTCTGCATATCCGCTTGGACTCACCTTCTACTCTACCTCCTCTGACTCTTTTCTGATTATCCCTACTCAACAAACAACGTATGCTCTCGATTTAGAGCAAGAAAACAATACGGTTTTCAACTTTCAATCAACATCTGTCCAACAGCCATACCTTGGGAATGCCCTCATTCTTGGTGGTGCTCCCACTACTCAACCCCAGATCATGCTATCTGCCTGGCAGTGGGATGGCAGCCAATGGAATACCCAATGGACTAACACCATCAATTCAAATAAGGCTTTCTTGAGTTCCAGTGA
>P_1C_Sed_2_UnCtyDRAFT_1000207_pt1 | contig 18422 bp, 15 predicted proteins | sample Pon1CUnioCityCA_4_FD_10229 | JGI IMG/M metagenome (IMG submission 10229) | reverse complement strand
TCCATGAAGCTTTTTGCCTGTTCGGGAAATACCTTTTGATAATCCTCAAAGATTGACTTCCACTGCGTCTCCAGTTCTTTTCCCGCAACCACTGCCTCCCGGCAATGAGCGCGCACGGCCTCCGGCACACAGAACAATTCATTTTCGGGACAACCCAGAAACTGTTTGGTTAAGAGCACTTCATCTTCGCCCAGCGGTGCGCCATGGGCATCGGCCGACCCCTGCTTGTTGGGGCTGCCAAAAGCTATATGGGTACGCAGGATGATCAGGGTCGGCTTATCGGTTTCCTGCCGGGCAGCTGTTATCGCCTGGTCAATGGCTTCCACATCATTTCCATCAGCCACGGGCAGCACCTGCCAATCACAGGCCCGAAAACGCGCGGCGACATCCTCGGTAAAGGTAATGCCGGTATCGCCTTCAATGGATATCCCATTGTCATCATATAAACAGATCAGTTTGCCCAGGCCAAGATGGCCGGCCAGGGACGCGGCTTCATAGGAGATGCCTTCCATCAGGTCGCCGTCACCGCACATGACATATGTAAAATGATTGACGATTTCCCTTCCCGGGTGATTAAACAGGCTTTCCAGGTGGCTTTCAGCCATTGCCATGCCCACTGCATTGCCAATGCCCTGGCCCAGGGGTCCGGTCGTTGTCTCAATCCCCGGTGTAATGCGATATTCCGGATGCCCCGGGGTAATACTTCTCCATTGCCTGAAGGACTGGAGGTCCTCAATGCTCAAATTGTAGCCGAATAAATACAGGAGGCTGTAGAGAAGCATCGAAGCATGACCGGCAGACAGGATAAAGCGGTCCCGATCATACCATTGCGGATTTTCCGGACTGTGCCGCAGGTGTTTTTTCCACAGCACGTACGCTGCCGGCGCCATCCCCATCGGGGCCCCGGGATGGCCGGAATTGGCTTTTTGAATGGCGTCAATCGATAGTGTGCGCAGTGTATTGATGCACAGCATGTCTATATGGGACGGGTCCCCGCTCGGACATTGTTTCATCACTCAGGCTCCTTTTAAGCTTGATGGCTATTGAAAAGTCCACTTGCATCGCCATCCGGAATCAACTTATTAAGTGTTTATCAAATTCAAATATTTTTACCGGATTAAAGGGCTCTCAAAAATTCAGGTTTCAGCGAAACCTTTCCCTCGAGGGCGGAATCAATGAGCTGAATCGTCTTTTCTTTCTCCTCCGGCAGCTTGGCCCGGATCGGCAGATAATTGGAGGCATGGTTGGCGTGAAACAGCCCGTTTGAGAGTTCCGTATGGGCGAACATGGTTCTTAATTCGGCCAGCATCTCCCCGGAACCCAGCAATTCGAAGCGGCCGGCTTCATAATCGTCGTGCAGCGGTGTGCCCGGAATCAGCATGAGGCTCAATGCACCCACATATTCCGGGTCAATGGCACTCAGCACTTTGCCCGTGGCCTGCGCGTGAATCTGAGACTGCTCCCGGCCGCCTAAACCCAGAAGAACAGTAATGGACAAATGAACTCCTGCAGCCCGGATTTTCCGTCCCATATCTATCATGGTCTGGGCGGAGGCGCCCTTGTTTACATATTTAAGGGTTGCGTCATCGCCGGATTCAAGTCCCATGTAGGCGATTTTCAATCCGTGACGCCGGAGCTCCTGAAGCTCTTCATCCGTTTTCATCTTAATGCCCTTGCTGTTGGCATACACGCCCACCCGCTTGACCCAGGGCAGCTGGGATTCAATTTCCTTCAGTATTTGAAGCAGCCTTTTCTGGGGCACAATCAGTGCATCGCCGTCACAGATAAAGAGCCGGTCCTGATTTTTGCAGTATCTGGCGGCAAAGGCGATGTCTTCCTTGATAATGTCATCGGGCTTAATTTTAAACCGCTCGCCTTTATACGTGGCGCAAAAGGTGCACTTGTTATGCGAACACCCCACGGTAACCTGCAGCAGAATGCTGTTGGCCTCGCTTGGCGGCCGGATGATATGGCCTTCATAATGCATACGAATCTCTCCTTTGCGGAAGCGCAGGCATACCGCTCCCTTATTTAGTGCCCCAACGTAAACCGTCTTTAAAAAGTTCCAGTCTTTCGGCGCTTAAAATTTCCGCCGCCCGCTTTTTATAAAAAGCCCTTTGCGAAAAATCCCGGTTTTCGTTCAAGCGTTGCTTATATTGAATTTCCTGGACCCTAATTCCATAAAATCCATATAGAATTACAGAAAGTTAAATAATAAGCACCTTTTCCGGAAATTCAAATAAAGTCCCTTTTAGCCCAACCGGTCCGAAAGATGCAACCTTTTTTCGGCGGACGCGCGCAAGGCTTTCAGGCTCGGCGTTTACAACTGAAATCAACCCGCACCGGGCGGCAGAAAAATTTTACCCGTATGCCTTGGAAATATCAGAAACTGAAATTTTTGCGGAGCTTTTACAAATTCTGGATACGGTTTAGGTGAGCACTCACCCTTACCGGATACTCCCCGCCCGGGGCAAGTTCCTTATACGTGTCAGCCAGGCAGGATAAGTTCCGCGCGACATGGCTGCGGATCTCATCAAGGCCCGCAACCGCAACCTGGCGACGGCCCTGCTCCATAACCGGCTGCAGAAGTGAATGGGAGTTCTCCGGTGGGGTTTCATCTTTTGCCCCGATGACATCTTCCAGGTATTGGCCGTCTGGATCAGTTTTGCGAAACACTTGCTTTTCGCTGGCGAGATTGGCCTTTCCGGGGCTCAACTTCTTAATATCCCGGTCCTTGAAATGCACCATTTTGTAAACAATATCAAAATACGGCGCATCTGCCGACACGCCGAGTTTGGTACCAACGCCAAACGCATCGATACGGCCGCCATTTTGGACGTGATGGGCAATCTTGTACTCATCAAAGCCGCTGGATGCAAAAATCTTCGCATCCGGAAAACCCGCTTCATCCAGAATCTGTCGGACCTGGCAGCTTAAATCGACCATGTCTCCACTGTCCAGGCGGACACCGACCAGGCGCTGGCCCCTTTCCGCCATTTCCATAGCTACTTTTACAGCATTTTCAGCGCCTTGAAGGGTATCATAGGTGTCGATCAGAAACACCGAACTGTTCGGATAACTGGCGGCAAATGCTCGAAAAGCCGCAATTTCCGTATCAAACGCCGTAACAAAAGAATGGGCCATGGTGCCGGATACGGGAATTCCGTAGAGTTTGCCGGCAAGAACATTGCTGGTACCGGTAAAGCCCGATAGATAAGAGCTCCGGGCCACTTTTAAGGAGGCATCGCTGCTGTGCGTCCGGCGGGCGGAAAAATCGATCAACCCCCGGCCCTGGGCCGCATACAGGCAGCGGGCGGCTTTGCCGGCTATCAGCGATTGAAAGCCGATGGTATTAATAAGCATGGTTTCGAGAAACTGGGCCTGAATCAGGGGGGCGGAGACTTCCAGCACGGGCTCATTCTTGAAAAAAACGGTTCCCTCGGGCATGGCCCGGATATTTCCGGTAAAGCGAAACCCCTCTAAATATGAAAGAAAAGACTCGGAGAACAGGTCGGTGCTGCCAAGATAGGCGATATCACTATCTGAGAAGACTAAATTCTCAACTTCATCCAGGACCTCGGCAAGACCGGCGGCTATAAAAAACCGGCGATCTGCTGGGTAATCCCGGATAAACAAAGAAAAAGCAGCTTCATCAGTTATCTTTTGGTCAAAGTACCCAGCTGCCATGGTCAGTTCGTAGAGGTCGATAAAAAGGGGACCGGATCGCTGTAGACGAGACATAAAGGCTCAGCTCCAAATATAGTGGAATGGGTCTGTATATAAAAGTTCCTGCATACGCACAAGCAATTTGACAGGGCGCTTGATTTCACTTACATAATGAGAGCCTGAACGAAAAAACCCGATTTTTGTTCAAGAACTAAATATAATGGAGCCCTTTGCCGATATCAACAATGAATCAACGCAAGCCGCTCCTGTTCCCCCATCAAAACAAGGAAATATTGCAGGATAAAACCATGGACGAGCAGAAAACGCATCAGACGCCATATGACATTCTGTCCCCGGAGACGATTCGCACCGATGTTCTGAATATACTGGATTATACTTACCGGCAAAGACGCGATATTGAGATCACCATCCAGCATCCGGAATATAGCTCCTTATGCCCCATGACCGGCCTGCCGGATACGGGAACCATTACCATCACCTATTTTCCCGACCAATCCATCGTTGAGCTAAAGTCCTTAAAATATTATCTACTTCAATTCCGAAATGTTGGAATTTTTTATGAAAATATCGTCAACCACATATTAGAGGACCTGGCAGGCGCGCTTTCACCAAAAAAAATGACGGTAACCGGTGAGTTTACCGCCAGGGGCGGTATTACCTCAAAAGTTGCAGCAGTTTACGAAAAGGCTTATAATCCCCGATAATTCGGCCTTCTCCCGCTTATCCCAATCAATAAGTTGATCTCCTTGCAACATGTTGCTATAAGGGTCAACAATTAAAATGCTGTTCAACTACTTTTCGCGAAGCAACAACACGCCGGGAACCGGACTTTTTCTAACCGTAAACGCCCTCGGCTGCAACAGCTGCAGGAGAGCGAATGACATTTAAACGACACAGAATAAACAGACGCGTTATTGAGGATCTCAAAAACCGCTCCACCATCGGCATGTACTTTTACCTGGCCGTCACGGTTGCCGTTCTTTCTGTCGACGGTTTCTATAAACGCCACATCGGGTTTTCAATCCTTTTCCTCATGGCCATGTTGTTCATTGCGGTTTTCCGAATCTCGCATTTTTATTTTTACAGCAGAATCAACAAGATAAATCGGCGGCTCAACTATATGGCCTTTTTTGCCAGTGTATATGCCACCGCATTAACCTGGGGATTGGGATTTACCTATTTTATGCTTCAACCGGAAGAACTGTCATCAAAGATGGTCATGCTTGCCAGCTCGGTAGGGCTGGACTCCGGGGGCGTGGTTGCCTTTATCCCCTCCCGGCGCACCTCCATTATCTACAACTTTTTAACGCTTTTCCCGGCGGCCGCTGTATTGCTCTATTATGGTGTGCATTTAACCATTGTTTTTTTAATCATCCTGTTTGGGGCCTACATGACCCTGGTTGCCTTCAGGGGCAACCGGGAATACTGGGACGCCCTGGAAAATGAGCACCTGCTTAAACTTAAAACAGACGAAATCGAAAAAATCAGCCGGACCGATATTTTAACCCAGCTTTACAACCGGCGATACTTTGATGAAATTTTCAATTTTCAGTGGAAGGCGGCGGCCCGAAGCGCAAGTTCCATCTCTGTTCTCATCTGCGACATTGACCAGTTTAAAAGCATCAACGACACCTATGGCCACCTTGCCGGGGATGCTTTTTTAAAAAAGACGGCAAAAATATTATCACAAATATTTCAACGGGATACAGATTTTATTGCGCGCTATGGGGGCGAAGAATTCGTAATCCTGCTCTTTAATCACGAAATTAATGAAGCGGTCGTGTTTGCGGAAAGGATACGCAGCGAACTGGAAAAAATGAAGCTGATCTATGGTCCCCACCGGATCCAAACCACCATGAGTGTTGGTATCGCCTCCTGCATTCCCCGGTTGGAAGATAAACGGGACAAACTCCTGGACAGAGCTGACAAAGCCATGTACCGGGCCAAAGAAAATGGCAAAAACCAGGTGGTTTTTTATTGCGGTTAATCCCGAAGGAATGAAAGGTCAACCGATGCGTTCAGGCAGTCTTCAAAAAAGAACGATTGCTCGTTTTTCTGTTGACAAGCCACGGATATCCCGGTAATCAACAGCATATAAGCCATTCACAGAGGGTTTTCTTCAAATGCACGCAACAAAATCCTCAACTTGACCTTCAATCAAACATCTTAATAAATAACAGTTTACAACTATGCAAACAGCTTCGGACCTGATCCATCCCATGCGGTTTAATGAATTCCGGAAAATGGCCCTGGTTTCCATGGAGGAAATCTGCCATGAGATTTTCCAGGAAAACCAGGCCTCCATCAAGACCAAAAAGGAGTCCGTCGCCATCCGGAACCTGGCCAATATATTTGACACCACGTTAAAGCTCTCCAATGAAAAAGGCTTCCAGACCATGAGTTTAAGGGATCTGAGCCAGGCATCGGGATTGAGCATGGGGGCGCTCTACTCCTATTTCACCAGCAAGGAGGAGCTGCTGGAGATGATTCAGAACCAGGGGCGCCGCCTGACGCGCCGGGTTTTGCGGCAACAGATCGCGCAAGTCACACCTGCGGACCAAAAACTGCGGACAGCCATTCGCACCCATCTGTACCTGACGGAAGTAATGCACCCCTGGTTTTATTTTTCTTTCATGGAAACCAAGAATCTGCATAAAGCCCAGCAAAAAAAATCCATTGAAGGCGAGTTGGCCTCTGAGCAGATATTTGTTGAGATTCTCAAGGAAGGCTTGAAGAAAAAGGCCTTCCAATTGGAGCAGCCGATCCTGACAGCAAGCGTTATCAAGGCCATGATGCAGGACTGGTACGTCAAACGATGGAAGCACAGCCGAAGGGGCATCACGGTGGATGAATATGCCGATTTCGTCATTTTTGTTGTCGAATCCATTGTACTGCCAAGCGATGCCGGAAAGGCTTTATGACACCCCCAGTTTTAAAAACTGACGCACAAACTGATTCAAAAACTGATCCGCCAACTGACGCAGCAACCAATGTCCGCTCCGGTGAAGAACTGGATCACGCAGCCGTTGAACATTTTTTAAGGCAATCCATTCCGGGGCTTTCCGGCCCGATGGAGATCCTTCAGTTTCCCAGTGGATATTCCAACCTCACTTATTTGCTCCGTGTCGGCGGCAGGGAAATGGTCCTGCGGCGGCCGCCTTTTGGCAGAAAAGCCAAAACAGCCCATGACATGGGCCGGGAATATCGCATATTAAAGGCCTTGTACCCGGTTTTCCCGTATTGTCCCAAGCCCCTGGCCTACACCGAAGACCCAAGCCTCATGGGCTGCCCCTTTTACGTAATGGAGCGAATAACCGGCATTATTTTGCGCAGAGACATCCCCGAGGGCATGTCCCTGGCACCTGCGGATGCGCGCCAGCTGTGCGAAAATATGACAGGACTCCAGGCGCATTTGCATTCGCTGGATTATAAGGCAATAGGGCTTTCGGACTTCGGAAAGCCGGAGGGCTATGTGCAGCGGCAGGTAGCAGGTTGGAAAAAACGCTATCAGGATGCCCGGACCCCGGATGCCCCGGATTTCGAACCCGTGATACAATGGCTGGAGGCCAATCAGCCGGAGGACTTTAAGCGGCCCGGTATCATCCATAATGACTACAAGCTCAACAACCTGGTCCTTGACCCGGCCAATCCCGTTGCCATCATTGGCGTACTCGACTGGGAAATGGCCACTCTCGGCGACCCTTTGATGGATCTGGGAGCATCCCTGGCCTACTGGATCGATAAAGAGGATCCCGAGGAAGTGCAGTTGATGCGCATTATGCCCACCACCACCGAGGGCATGATGACGCGCCGGGAACTGGTGGATTGCTACGCTGAGAAGGCGGGGATTCCTATTGAAGACTTTTCTTTCTATTTTTGCTTTGGGCTGTTTCGCCTGGCCGGCATTACCCAGCAGATTTATTACCGCTACTATCATGGACAGACCACCGATCAGCGCTTTTTGCAGCTCGGATATGCCGTGGGGTTCCTCGAGAAAATGGTAAGGCGCGTGATGGCGTCCGGCCGGATCTAATTTCGCCTGCCCCGGGGCAGGCACATCCCCGGAATTACGAGGCGGGTAAGAAGGACCTGGACAAAAAACCCTGATTTTCGTACGGACACGATTCAGTCTCTGCGGCTGGATATAAAATCCCTGATATCCAGCAGGGAAATCATCTCCACCCCGCACGCCTCGATATTCGCCCGCCCGTTTTGTTCGCAGCGGTCCAGCAAAGCAATGACCCGCTGAACCTCCAGGCCGTAGTCCCTTGCTGCATTAATGGCCTTTATCGTCGAACCGCCGGTAGTCACCACGTCTTCGAGTATGAGTACCGGATCACCGGGCGCCAGATTCCCCTCGATCGGGAGACGCAGCCCGTGCGCCTTGGGCTCTTTGCGCACGGAGAAGGCATCAATGGGGTTGCCGCGAAGCTGCGAGGTATAAGCAACGGCGACGGCTATGGGGTCCGCGCCCATCGTCAGACCGCCAATGCCCCTGGGACTTAGCGCAAGCATCTGGATTTTATCATAGATCAACTCACCGATGAGCACCAGGCCGGGGGGATAATAGGTTACGGTCTTCAGGTTGAAGTAAAAGTGGCTTTTCTCGCCCGAGGCCAGGGTAAAAACCGGCTCTTCAGAATATTGAAACGCGCGTTGCCGGACCAGTTCAACGAGCTGGGCCCTGTCTGTCATAGCTTTTTTCCTTTGTTTGGGTAAATAAAAAGTAATCGTGATCTACCCCGGCAGCAGGCAATTGTCAAGTCCTACGGGCCTCGCAAACCGCCGGCCCATCTCTTTACTGATCCATAACTTCACGGATTTTGAGGGCCAGGTCCGCCACCGAAAACGGTTTCTGAATAAAAAAGACGCCCGGATCCAGCACGCCGTGGTGGGCAATTACATTTTCGGTATAGCCGGACATATAAATGACTTTTAAATCCTGATAAAAGTCGGATATTTTCGTGTACAACTCCCTGCCGTTCATATCGGGCATAACCACGTCGGTAAGAAGCAAATCTATCGGCTTTTCCTCTTCCCTTAACAGCTCAATCGCCCGCTGACCGTCTTCGGCAGCCAGGGCCTTATAGCCCTGCTGTTCAAGCATATTGATAACCAGATCCCGCACCATTTCTTCATCCTCGACCAGCAAAATCGTCTCCGTCCCTTTGAGATGGCGTCCCAAGACCTTTTTAGGTTCGGTTTCCCCGTTATGTGAAAAATTACATGAAACCGGCAGATAAACTTTCACCGTGGTTCCAAAGCCGGATTCGCTGTAGACCCAAATGTTTCCGCCGTGTTGCTTGACTATCCCATACGCGGTGGAAAGCCCCAATCCCGTTCCCTTTTCTTTATCCTTTGTTGTGAAGAATGGCTCGAATATATTGCCGCTTGTTTCAGCATCCATGCCGTGGCCGGTGTCGCTTACCGCCATCAGTACATAAGCGCCGGCTTTAACCCCCTGGCGCTGCCCCGCATAAGCTTCATCCAGTTCCACCCGGGCGGTTTCAATGGTCAACCTGCCGCCGGTCGGCATCGCATCCTGGGCATTGATCACCAGGTTCATCAGAACCTGTTCCACCTGACCGCTATCTCCTTTTATGGCCGGAAGCGAATCCGCAAGGGACAGATTAATCCCTATATCCTCTCTTAACGTGTGGCGCATCAGTTTTTCAAAATTATTCAGCAAGGCATTTAGATCAATTTTTGTAATTTCGAGCATCTGCTGCCGGCTAAAGGCCAAAAGCTGTCGTACCAATGAACGGGCGCGCCCGCCGGCTTCCAGAATATGTTGCAGGGGAGGCTTCCGTTTGTCGTCCGCCGCGGTTTCATCAAGCAGGAGTTCACTGTATCCAAGGATTGGAGAAAGCAGGTTGTTCAGATCGTGAGCGACTCCTCCGGCCAGCCTGCCGACAGATTCCAGTTTCTGGGATTGATGAACCTGGGCCTGCAACTGTGCGTTTTTAACTTCGGCCTGCTTACGCTCAGTGATATCCCGGATAAACACAAGCAGATGTCCCCCGCTGTGAGGTAAATAGCTGGCGCTGATATCAACGTCGATCCGCTTTCCGTCCTTTTGCCGGTGTTGGGTCTCAAAGCGCTCGGAGCCATTTTCCCGAATATGGTTGATATGCTGGCGTATTTTCTCGATGGTGAACAGCGCGTCGATATCCCCGACCGTTAAGTCAAGCATCTCCTCCTTTGTATAGCCAAGCATGTTGGCGGCGGCAGGATTGGCCTCCAACAGGCGCCCCTCATCGGCATTAATTACCCAGAAGCCGTCGATTGAAGTTTTAAGCACTTGGGCATACTCAATTTCTTTTTCCAGGCGTCTGGTGATATCACGGACCAGGCTGAGGTAACAGGGTTTGCCTTCAAATTCGATTTTGCGCGAGCTGACTTCCACCGGAATCTCCATGCCGTTACTGCCCCATACAACGGTTTCGAAAATGGCGTGGGCGTTTTGCTCAAGCTCCTGGAGCTGCGCGGGTATCAGGTGTAAGGTTTTGGGATGCACAATACGGGTCAGGGTCAACGCCCGCAATTCTTCCCGCATATAGCCCAATCGTCTGCAGGCAACTTCGTTGGTTTCCAGAAATCGTCCCTGAAGATCATGAATTAGAATGGCGTCGCCGGAATTGTCGAAGATATCGCGGAATTTGCGCTCACTTTGCTGCAGGGCGGCCTCAAACCGTTTGCGATCGGTAATATCAAATAAAAGGCCTTGCATGCCAACGACTTCTCCATTTTGAAGGATGCGCTGGGAATGGCTCCTGATCCATCGGGGCTCACCCTTTCTGGTCACAAACCGGTACTCCATCACTTGGTCTTTGCCGGAAAAAATTTCCTGGAAGGATTTAAATCGCTCGGCCTGGTCCTCCGGGTGCACGAAATCCGTAAACAAGCGCCCGATGATCTCCTCGGGGCGGTAGCCGCCAATTTGTTCAACATTTGCGGAAACAAATGTCACTTTCCCCTCTTTATCCAGGGCGAACAAAACTTCGTTGATGTTCTCCACTAATTGCCGGTATTTATCAAGGCTCTGGCTCAGTGCGGTAGTTTCTTTTTCCAAGGCCTCATTTCTTTGCCGCAGCCACTCATCGGCCTTCTTTTTTGACATATTCCCATCCTGTTCTGCGTACCGTTAGGCTCTGCTGCCTCCCTGTCAGACACCATATTGTTTATACGTTTTTAGAGGAAAAGGAAACCCGGAATTTATAAAGGAGGATAACCATTATGCAAAGTATTGTTTATCCTAAATTGAGCGTTCCAAATTTTTAAACCAAAAAATGATTCAATTCCTTAAAAAAAATATACCTTTTAAAAATTTGGAACGCTCAATTTAGGTTTATATGTGTGTCCTCCAGGCAGCAGACTCCGGCCATGGCCGGAGTCTGCTGCATTTATTGAAATCGGAACATAGGTTTTTTCGGGACTAAAAATTACTGGTCCGTAAAGATTGACAAATGGAACGCCTTTAATATATTAGTTAAGGGTGTTAAATTACGCGTAAAATCGGGACCGAAATTCACGGTTCCTCAGGATCGGGTTTTTGCTCGGTCTTTAGGCAGGCGCACGGCCCACCTTCTTAAAAAATAGAAGGTCGGCTTTTTTATGGACCGGAGATGACGCTTGTCGCTGGTTTCCAAGTTTATACGGCTGTCTTTTTCCACTCCCATTATAGATTTAATATATCAATTTTATTATATGTTTTCCTATGATCGAGAACTCTTCGGATTCTTTGTCCCATCATTAATCCCAATTGATACAGGCTGACCAATGAGCCAACATGCAGACACCAAACATTTTATCCCCACGGATCAGATTCGATCCATTCCTAAAGTTCTCACCCACATTCACGGACTGGACCAAATCCTGGAAGGGGGCCTGCCCGAAGGCCGAATCACGGCTGTTGTCGGCGGCCCCGGTTCCGGCAAAACCTTAATCGGCCTCGAATTTGCCTATCGAAGCGCACTGGCGGGAGAACCTTGTCTTTTAGTATCTTTTGAAGAACGGGCGTCCGAGCTGCGCAGAAACGCGCTGGCCATTGGCTGGGATCTCAAGCCCCTTGAAGACGCAGGCAAATTGTTTCTGATCGATTCCCGGCCCGGCCCGGATGTGGTCCGCACCGGCAACTATAACCTCAGTGGATTGCTGGCGATACTAAATGGAAAGGCCGAAGCCGTGGGGGCCCGCAGACTGGTCATTGATTCCATGGACGTGATTCTGAGGATTTTCGAGGATTCCACGCTGCAACAGGACCAGCTCTATCAGCTCACGGACTGGTTGAATAAAAAAGCCATCTCAGCGATACTCACCGCCCGGATGATTTCCGATACGAATAAATTTTCCAGCCACCGGTTCCTGGAGTTTGCGGCCGACTGCCTGATCAAGATGGAATCGCGGGTAGAAGGGCAGATTACCACCCGTCGGCTTCGAGTGGTGAAATACCGGGGATCGAGTTACGGAAGCAACCAATATCCTTGTATTATTAGCCAAGGCGGCCTTTTCCTGCTGCCCATCAGCACGATGGGGCTGAACCAGTCCGCCCTGCGTGAACCGATTTCAAGCGGCCGCCCGGAAATCGACCAGGTTCTGGGCGGTGGTTATCGACGTGCATCCAGCATACTTGTCACGGGGGGTGCAGGCACCGGAAAAACCACCCTGCTCTCAACCTTTGTCGAGGCGGCCTGCCGAGGCGGGGAAAAAGTGCTGTTCATCAACTTCGAGGAGTCCGCGGAAGCCATGATGAGCGCGATGCTAAGCATCAATATCGACCTGGGACCTTTCTTCAGAGACGGGACATTGCAAATGATAACAGCCATGCCCGAGTCCATGGGGGCGGAGGAACATTTTTTCCGGGCCTTCAAGGCAATTGAGCAATTTTCCCCGGATCATATTGTGGTGGACGCGATTTCGGCGACGCTGCGAATCGGAAAGCCTCAGGCTGCTTTCGAATACGTGATGCGGCTGATCAGCACTTGCAAGGAACGCGGCATCACGAGCCTGATGAGCAATCAGGGAACGAGCCGTGCGATAAATATGGAACAAATTAGCAACATGGGCATCTCCTCGCTTGTGGATACCGTCCTCCTGCTGCGCTACGTGGACAAATATACCGAAATCGGCCGCCTGCTCCTGGTTGTCAAATCACGGGGTATGGCCCACTCGAACCAATATAATGAATTCAGGATTACCGATCACGGCATTTCCCTATTAGGGCCATTTGAAGGGGACGATCATCCGGGATTGAACCCCAAGCAAAGCAAAAGAGATCCTGCAACTCATCCGCCAAGCTGGGAGAGTAGATAACGATGACTCTCGACAAAGACAAAGCTGGTCAAGAAGGCGCTTCAGGAAGTCACCCCCCTCACCTTATTCTTTTCGTGGTCGGCGATGAGCCCAATTCGCGGCAGGCCCGCCAAAACATGGAACATCTACGCGAGATAATCGAGGAGTCCGTTGAATACGAGGTCATCGATGTGCTTGAGAATTTCCAAACCGCCCTGGATCACGACATCCTGGCAACCCCCGCTCTGGTCCGGGCACGCCCTGCGCCCCAATTAACCATATTGGGCAACCTGAGCGATACGAAACGGGTCATGGCGTTGTTGGGTTACAAGGAGCCCGCTCAATGAATGAATCCAAGCCCTCCTATGAGGAACTCGAAGCCCGATTGGCCCGGGCAGAGGATTTGATTGCGGCCCTCAAGGGGTTTGAGGTGGACGCGGTTCTCGGGCAAGAGGATGTTGCCTTTGTCCGGGATCGCAGCAGCGTTGATCGCGCACGGGCATTTCAAGGTGAACTCGAACGCCAGGTGGCTGAGCGCACCAAGTTGGCCGAGGCCAGGGCGAGGCAGCTTCAGACCCTGGCAAGTGAATTGCTCGAGGCCGAAGAGTGCGAACGAAGGAGAATCGCCGGGCTTCTTCACGATGACCTGCAGCAGATCCTGGCCAGCGTCAAACTGCAGCTGCAATCGGTTGGCCAATATACGTCCAATGACCCCACCTTAATAAAAATTGATGGATTGCTAAAGGACTGCATTGCCAAAGTGCGCAGCCTGTCCCACGAGCTGAGCCCCCCGGTGCTGCATCACTCAGGGCTGACTGCCGCCCTGCAATGGCTGGCCCAGCATATGAAAGAAAAATTCGGATTTGACGTGCAGCTTGAAACGGATGCAGAGGAGTGGTTTGGCAACGAAACCTTGAGGATATTTCTTTTCCGCGCCGTGCAGGAACTATTATTTAACGCGGTTAAACATTCCGGCGTAAAAAATGCCCGGGTCGGCCTTTCAATCTCAGATGGCTGTATAATTATTGCCGTAAGCGATCAGGGAAGCGGATTTAAACCCGATCCGAACGCCTTTTCTGCAAAAAACGGCCTTGGACTGCTGAGCCTGTGGGAGCGCACCCAGTCCATGGGAGTTGACCTGAGCATCGAAAGTGCTCCCGGTCGAGGCAGCTGCTTCACGCTGACGGCCCCTTTGCCAAAAACCGGAGAAAACTCAGCCGGTGAGCCCGGGACCTGGCAAGCAACCAGGCAGCCGAAGGGTGAAGCCCAGGCTTCTGTAGATAAAGTCATCCGGGTTCTGCTTGTAGATGATCATCAGGTGATGCGTCAGGCATTGAGCAGGATGCTCCACAATCACCCGGAAATCCATGTCGCAGGGCAGGCGTCCAACGGATTGGAAGCCGTTGAGAGAGCTTTGGAGTTAAGCCCTAATGTAGTCTTGATGGATGTGTCCATGCCCGGGCTAAACGGGGTGGAAGCCACGCGGATGATCAAGACCCAACGGCCTGAAGTGCGCATCATCGGGTTGTCCATGTATGGTGATGATCAGATCGTGCAGAAAATGCAACAAGCTGGCGCTGAAGGATTCATGAACAAGTCGGTCTCTTCAGATGAACTGCTGCAGGCCATTTATGAGATAGCCCGCTGCGATCAGAAGTGAAAGACCTTGCTCACAATAATACCAATACCTGCCCCGGCAAAATAGATTTAAAAACCGGATGGGCCTCATGCTTTAAGCGGAAGCTGCGTTGCGATAGAAATTTTGACCCGCAGATTTTTGACAATCAGGTAATGTTGGCCCTTTTATCTCGCCATGGAAAATCAGATGGGGCCAGCCCATAAAAAAAAAGAGGACCTGCCACGGCCCTCTTTTTCTGATGATTTGATTTGGCTCTCAAGCTTTTGTTTCTTCTTGAGGCATGATTTTTTTTGTATTTATTTATACATGGCCGCCAAATACGCCAGGCTGTGTATCCCTGGATTTGGCCCACGGGACTGAGGGGGAATACGCCTCTGCGTCCACGTATTCATGGTTGATTTTCTGCTGCCGCTCATCTTCTCCTTCTCTTACCCGATCCCGGCATTCGCCCTTGCACTGCCCGATGGTATCTCTGTCAAGTCCGTTACGCACTGTATCAAACATAATTACACCTCCCTTCTCGGGATTCTGACTTACATGAAGGCGTTAGCGATTATCCTTTCCGCCTTTTCTATTGATACGATAGGGACGGGTGTTTAGATGTCAAGCCTTTAATTCACCGGGGAAACAGCCCGCGGCGGCCACCGAGGAGCTCCGAGACCAGCCCGCCCGGGCAAATCCAGCCGCAAAAGGCCCGGCCAAAAAAAAGCACGGACCCGCCTATCAGAATCCAGCTCCACAGCCAGAGGCTGCTTCCCGGGCATTGGATGACCGGACAATTGCCGTATCCAATATAGGGAACGGCAAAGGGGCATCTGAAGATGCCGTAAAAGGACCCTTCGCCGATCAGGCCCAGGGATATGAACTGGACGATCCGCCGTTTCCAGCTGCTGAAGAATGTTTTAAGCATGGGTGACTCTGTATTTATGGGTCAGTCGACGACCTTCGGAGGAGCGTGCATGGATGGAGCCCGCTGCTTCAAAAAAGCGCTATCCCTTTTCCGACAAGACTGCCGGTTTTTAGAAAGGTGCGTCGGTTCAGGCGGTCTTTTCCGATTTGCAGGACTCCTTTTGTTCATTTCTATGGATTTTCATGTAGATATAGAAAGCTGCTATGGTGATGCGCAAAAAGCCATAGATTTTATAAATTGAAACAAACGCTTTTATCGATATTTTCAAATTGACATATACCGCCGCTTATTCTAAAGATTGGGTTTTTGGAAGCATTCTTCGGGCCTCGGCCCGGGGCCGAGCGCTGCAAATCACATTTATTGACCTGAGAAGGACAACCCATGCGTTTCTGGTTTTTCGGTTTTACATGACCTATCCCCGGCAAGCTGCCCGGGACAGGTAGGCGTAACATGTCAGCCGGAAAACCGGAGATTTTACGATCCTAATGCCACTGTAGCAATCGCTGAGCCATCATCAGCGGCCTGCTGTGGCAACGAATCAGCAAACCCGTTTTGCTCATCCGCTGCATCCGCAATCTGGATACAATCTCTCCCAGAAACTGCCGTAAGTCTCCGCCGGCTGGCCCGCAGCCGATTGGCCGGTTTACCCCCCCTGATCCCTGCAACACTTGCGTCCGGTGACTGCCGTGACGCTCCACCGTTTTGAAAGGAGACTTCATGAGCAATGCAATCAAGTTGGCCAATGGCAGAAAATCACGTTTTATGGACAAGGTGGCGGAAATGCTGCCCGGGGGCGGCAATCTGAACCTCTGCCTGACCTGCGGCGCCTGCGCCTCGGGCTGCCCGGCAACAGGGCTTGAAAATATGGACCCCAGGAAATTCCTTCGCATGGCCGCCCTGGGCATGGATGATGCCATTTCCGGGCATCCCTGGGTATGGCTCTGCTCCATGTGCGAACGCTGCACATACGTGTGCCCCATGGAAATCAACATTGCGGGGCTCATTTTTGAGGCCCGCAAACTGTGGCCGCGCGAAGACAGGCCCAAGGGCATACTGGGCTCCTGCGACATGGCCCTGAGAAACAGCTCGTGCAGCGCCATGGGCGCCTCTGAAGAAGATTTCCAGTTTGTGGTCGAAGACGTGCTCGAAGAAGTCAGGGAGACTCAGCCTCAATGGAAGGATCTTCAGGCTCCGGTTGACAAGCAGGGCGCGCATTTCTTCCTGACCCAGAATTCACGGGAGCCGGTGACGGAGCCCGACGAAATGGTCCCCTTATGGAAAATTCTCCACATGGCGGGCGCGGACTGGACCTATTCCCGCACTGGCTGGGGTGGCGAGAACTACTGCATGTTTCTGGCGGATGACGAAAACTGGGAAAAAATTGCCCGGACAAGCATCCAACGGGCCATGGCTCTGGGCTGCAAGGTATATCTTAACACCGAATGCGGCCATGCCACCTACGCCGTCTGGAAAGGCAGGCAGAAATACGGCATTGAAACCGACCTGGAGATTGCCCCAATTGTAGCCTATTACGCCGAATGGATCCGGGAGGGGCGCCTGAAGGTCAACACAGACTGGAACCGGGACTTGAAAGTCAAATTCACCGTCCAGGACCCTTGCCAGCAGGTGCGCAAGAGCTTCGGCGACCCCCTGGCCGAAGACCTGCGCTACGTGATCAAAGCCTGCGTGGGAGAAGACAACTTTGTCGAGGTCTATCCCAACCGGTCTAACAACTATTGCTGCGGAGGCGGGGGCGGCTATCTTCAGTCCGGCTATAACGAAGACAGGCGCAAATACGGCCTTCTCAAATTCAACCAGCTCAAGGCCACAAGCGCTGATTACGTGATCACCCCCTGCCATAACTGCCACGCGCAGATCCATGACTTAAACGACTATTATGGGGGAGGCTATCATACCATTCATTTGTGGACGCTTATCGCCTTATCGATGGGCATCCTGGCTGAGAATGAACGCGAGTACCTGGGAGAGGATCTCATGACGGTGAACCTGCCGGCGGATGCCTGACAGGCAGCTTACAAACGAAAACGAAACGCAGGCATAGGAGGAAGAAAAATGGCTGAACAAGTGAGCGGATCGGTCCTGGTGGTAGGCGGCGGCGTGGCGGGTGTCAAATGCGCCCTGGATCTCGCCGATCAGGGCTACCTAGTCTACCTGGCGGAAAAAACGCCCTCCATCGGAGGGGCCATGTCCCAGCTCGACAAAACCTTTCCCACCAACGACTGCTCCATGTGCATCATGTCCCCCTACCTCGTTGAAGTGGGCCGGCACCGCAACATCGAATTGCTGACCCTCTCGCAGCTTGATCAGATTCAGGGGAAACCCGGAAATTTTACCGTGCGCCTCAAAAAAAAAGCGCGCTACGTGGATGCGCAAACCTGCACGGGCTGCGGCAGCTGCATTGAGGCATGCCCGGTGCAGCAGAGAACAATTGCATGAAATAAACTATAGAACGTATGGAAAGGAAACAGAGACGATGACAGAATGGGAACCTAAAATTGCCGCTTTTTTCTGCAACTGGTGCACTTACGGGGCAGCCGATCTGGCCGGCGTCAGCCGCCTGCAGTACCCGCCCAACTTCCGGGTCATCCGGGTGCCGTGCAGCGGCCGGATCACACCCAAATTTATCCTGTATGCCTTTCGGCAGGGCCTTGACGGGGTCTGGATATCGGGCTGCCATCCCGGGGACTGCCATTACATCGAGGGCAACTACTATGCCCGGAGAAAATTTGCCCTGCTGAAGAATCTGCTCGAACACACGGGGATTCACCCGGATCGGCTCCAATTCTCATGGATATCGTCTGCCGAATCCACCAAATTTGCCCGCGTGGCGCGGGAGGTGATCGATTCCGTCCGGCAGCTGGGGCCGGCGGGCGG
>P_1C_Sed_2_UnCtyDRAFT_1000206_pt1 | contig 18465 bp, 11 predicted proteins | sample Pon1CUnioCityCA_4_FD_10229 | JGI IMG/M metagenome (IMG submission 10229) | reverse complement strand
TGCTGCGCGAGCCGCAGCTGGATGCGGCCCGCTCGAGTGTGGAGGCTGCCCGGGCTTCGGTCGACCAGGCCCGGCTCAACCTGGCGCGTACCACCATCGAAGCCCCTTTTGATGCCCATATCCTGAGCCGCAATGTGAACATGGGCTCCCAGGTGGCACCGGGCGACAACCTGGGGCGCCTGGTGGGTTTGGATACCTACTGGGTGGAGGCTACCCTCCCCCTGGCCAGGCTGCAGTGGCTTTCTTTTCCCGAAAAGGAGGGTGAGAAGGGATCGCCAGTGCGTATCAGAAACCGTACCGCCTGGCCGGAAGACGCCTTCCGGCAGGGTTATCTCTACAAGCTGGTGGGTACCCTGGAAGATCGCACGCGCATGGCACGGGTGCTGGTCTCGGTGCCCGACCCCCTGGCCTATGAAGCCGATTCGGCTGGTGTGCCCCGGCTGATGCTGGGAAGCTTTGTGGAAGCCAACATACAGGCCCGGCCCATCGAAGATGTCATCCGCCTCAGCCGCGACTATGTCAGAGACAATGAAACCGTATGGGTGATGGAAGACAACAAACTGCGCATTCGGGATGTGAATATCATATTTCGCGATGCCCGGTATGCTTATATTACCAAAGGAATGAGCGAAGGAGACCGGGTGGTGACCACCAACCTGGCCACCATTGCCGAAGGTGCTGACCTGAGGCTGGCTTCCGACACCACCGCACAGGGAGACTCCCGGTCGAACACATCGGGTCAGTAAAGCAATAGAATAAGCATCGGTTATAACAAAGAGAATATGACGAACCAGAATAGTAATAACAGGCAAGGAATTGGAGGGGGGCCTATCGCTTATATGGCCCGCAACTCCATTGCTGCCAATTTGTTGATGATCATTCTGATCGGGGGAGGCTTATGGACCGCCTATCATATGCAGAAGGAAGTGTTTCCCCAGTTTGCCCTGGATATTGTGGAGGTGAGCGTGGTCTATCCCGGCGCCGCTCCGGCAGAAGTGGAAAAGGGCATTCTTCTGCCTGTGGAAGAGGCCATCCGGGGTGTGCAGGGCATCAAGGAAGTCACTTCCACGGCTTACGAAGGAGCCGGCAACGTGAGCATTGAGCTGGTGGCCGGCACCAACCGGATGAAGGCTTTTCAGGATATCAACCAGGCCGTCAATCGCATCCGAACATTCCCCGATGATATTGAGGAGCCCGAGGTGCGCCTGCAGTCGAGGCAGCGCAGTGTCATGGAGATCGCCTTGTACGGTGAGGTGGACATATGGAGCCTGCGTAAGCTGGGAGAAAACCTGCGCGATCAGCTTCTGAGCGACCCCCGGATCACCCAGGTGGAGCTGGGCAATGTGCCCGATTACGTCACCCATGTGGAAATCCCCCGGCACCACTTGCGCGAATACGACCTTACCCTGGGGGAGGTGGCCGATTTGATCGTTCAGTCCAGCGAAGATATCCCCGCCGGGGCCCTTGAGACTGAGTCGGGCGAGATCCTTTTGCGAATGAAGGAACGCAAACAGTGGGCCCGGCAATTTGAAAACATTGATATCATCACCTCCGAGTCCGGTGCAACAGTGACCCTGGGCGAGCTGGCTGATATTACCGATGGCTTTGAAGAAACGGGCTTCCACGGGGAGTTCAACCAGCAGCCTTCCATCGGCCTGCAGGTTTTCCGCATCGGAGAGCAGTCGCCCCTGGAGATTTCCGATGCCGTGGACAACATCCTGCATGATTTTGAAAGCACCCTGCCTCCGGGGGTCCAGTACCGGATCGACAACAGCAGCGCTGACGATTACCGCGACCGGCTCTCGCTGCTCACTGAAAACGGGCTGCTGGCCATCCTCATTGTCCTGATCATCCTGACCCTGTTCCTGGAATACCGCCTGGCGTTCTGGGTGATGATGGGCATGGTGATCTCTTTTATCGGCGGATTGGTGTTCCTTCCCACGGCTGGCATCAGCATCAATATGATCTCGATGTTCGGCTTCCTGGTGGCCCTGGGCATCGTGGTGGATGATGCCATTGTGGTGGGAGAGAACATCTACGCCTTCCGGCAGCAGGGCATGGGATACCTGGAGGCAGCCATCAAGGGAGCCAGGGATATAGCCCGGCCGGTGGTCTTCAGTATCCTGACCAACATCATCGCCTTTATACCGTTGCTGTTTATTCCGGGCACCACCGGCAAGTTCTGGTGGCCCCTGCCTGCCGTGGTGATCACCGTTTTGGCGGTGTCCCTGTTTGAGGCCTTGTTCATCCTGCCGGCCCACCTGGGGCATGTGTCCCGTAGCAACCGAAAAGTGGGCATTGGCGGGTTTGTCAGACGCTACCAGCAGGCTTTTGCCAACCGGTTTAACCGTTTTGTCGACCGCGTCTACCGACCTTTCCTGGAGCTATGCCTGCGTCACCGGTATATCACCCTGAGCTTTGCCCTGTCTTCTTTCCTTATTGTGGCCGGCTTTGCCTACAGCGATCATATGGGCATCATCATGATGCCCGAGGTGGCAGCCGATGAGATAGAGGCCGGTGTCTCCCTGCCAGTGAGCACCACTCCGGCCCAGGCCGCCAAAGTTGCCCGCGACATCACCCAAACCACTCAAAAGATGTTTGAAGAAAATAACCTCTACGAGGTAGCCGACGGGATCAAGACCAACGTACGGGGGCAGAGCTTCATCGACGTGGAGATCGTGATGAAACCACCCGATCAGCGGGATATGAGAGCGCAGGAAGTGATCGAGCTTTGGAGGGACGAGATTGGCGACCTGGAAGGGGTGGACCAGATCACCTTTGAAGCCGAGAGGGGCCCTGGCGGTTGGCAGCAGGACATCAGCGTGGACCTGAGCCACTCCAACATTGCGGTGCTGGAGCAGGCCAGCCAGGCGTTTTTTGAGCGGGCCGAATCGTTCGAAGCCACCCGCGATGTCAACGACAACTACAACAAGGGCAAGCCCCAGTTCGACTTCAAGCTGCTGCCCGAGGGGCGGAGCCTGGGGCTGACGCCTTCGGACGTGGGCCGACAGGTACGCAATGCTTTTTATGGGGCCCTGGCCATGCGTCAGCTCAGGGGCACCAACGAGATCGAGGTGCGCGTGAAGCTGCCCAAGGAAGAGCGCATCGATATCCATCACCTGGAAGATTTGGTGATCCGTACCCCCCGGGGAGCGGAAGTACCGTTGATGGATGTAGTGGAAGTGAGAGAGGGAGAGGCCTTTACCAGTATCAACCGCCGCGACGGCCGCCGGGTGATCACCGTGGGGATGGACGTGGAACCCAAGAATGCCACCACACGGGTGCTGGAATCGCTGAAAAGGGAGGTACTCCCCCAACTGAGGGCCGACTTCCCGGGTATCACCTGGAGCTTCGAGGGCAGCCAGGCCGAGATGCGCGAATCCACCGAAGCCCTCTGGGGCGGTTTCGCCATTGCCATGCTGGTGATCTACGCCCTGCTGGCTGTAGCTTTTGGCAGTTACCTCCAGCCCCTGATCGTCATGGCCGCCATTCCCTTTGGGATTTTTGGTGCCGTGATCGGCCATCTCTTGCTGGGATTCGACCTCTCCCTGGTCAGCCTGATGGGGGTGATCGCCCTCTCGGGCGTGGTGGTCAACGACTCACTGATCATGATCGACTTCGCCAACAAGCGACGGGCCGATCATACGGTCTTTCAGGCTATCCATCAGGCCGGCATCCGAAGGTTCCGGCCCATCATGCTCACTACCCTGACCACCTTCGGCGGGCTGACACCCATCATCCTGGAGACATCCCGCCAGGCAACCTACCTGATACCCATGGCCGTTTCCCTGGGCTTCGGGATTGTCTTTGCCACCGGTATCATCCTGGTGATCGTCCCCAGTCTCTATATGATACTGGAAGATTTGAAAGGCCTGGTCAGGAAATCATATGCCGGAGAAAACACATAAAAACCCGGATGGTTTGTTTACCTTTGCCGGGAAGGATAACAGGGAAGGAACCCGGATCATGAGAACAGGTTCCGGATATAAAAGATGAATGCCAATGGATTTGCAACCAGACAACCGACTTTTCACCAAACCCCAGATATTGATCACCACCCTGCTGGCAGGCCCTTTGCCGGCAGGTTATCTTTTGTTCCGTAATTTTTCTACTACGGGCCATACAAAACAGGCCCGCCTGGTTAAGGGGGTCGGGTACCTGGGGGCTCTGATCGTCTTTGTTGTCAACACCTTCCTGGTGCATCGCTTTGCCTTGAGTGAAGGGGTATTACAGCAGAGTCCGCTTTTGGCCTATGGATCGGCCGTTCTGGTGTTCCTGCTTTTTCATTCCTTGTTTGCCATCTGGTTTGAATACCAGAGCAGGCGAAATCACAGCACTTTCATGAGGGCGTTGCCGCCACGGGAGCACCGCTATTCAGCCCTCGTTGCACTGCCCTGGCTTTTACTGGGCATGGCCCTCACGGCCTGGTTCATCATCGCCGGTCCTTTTCGCTTTGTGTTTTTGGTGATCTATCTCTTGCCCAACATATACCTTTACGGCCATATGAAGAAGGTCTTCACAATGGGCTATAACCGTTCCCTGTTTACAGTTATTTTCATTGTTTTGGTACTGCTTTTTCCCCTTTCGATGATGATCGATGAGGGCTCGTCTTCTTTGCCAGCCCGGGTGTTCAGGATGGCCGGATATTACTATTTGCCGGTGCTTTTATATGGGTTTATGCTTTATATGGTGTTTGACCTGGTGATGCTGATCAATCGTGTGGCAGGTTTTGCCTCTTTTGCCAGGCTCCGGTCGCCCCGGGTAAGAAGCATTGTTCTGTTCCTGGTCTTGCTTGTTACAGCTGGTTTTATGGCACAAGGGATCCACAACTTTCAGAATACCCGCCTGCAGCATTACCATATTGACGTACCTCAAAGAGAAGGGAAAATGGACCAGTTGAAGGTGGCGATGGCCGCCGACATCCATTTGAGCGAGCAGACCCGCATGAGTTTTGTCCGTCAGTTTGTAGACCAGATGAATGCAGCCGATGCGGATGTGGTGCTTTTGGTGGGTGATATCCTGGAATCCGGGCGCGAGACCCCCAAATTCACGCATTTTGAAAAGGAGTTCAGCAAAATAGAATCGGAATATGGCGTTTTTGCTGTGGAAGGCAATCATGAGCATTATGGCCGCGAAGGCGACATCAATTTTTTTGAACATGCCGGCATCACCATCCTGCAAGACACCCTCGTGAAAGTGGAAGATTCTTTTTATCTGGCCGGACGAAGAGACCGGCATGTACGAAGCCGCGCCTCCATTGGAGAGCTGATGAAGCAGGCTTCCGGCAGCTTACCTGTTCTGATGATGGATCACCAGCCCTTCGAACTGGAAAAGGCAGCCCGGCACGATGTGGATGTGCAGTTTTCCGGCCATACCCATCACGGCCAGCTGTGGCCGCTGAATTATATCACCGGGTGGATCTACCGCATCAGCTGGGGGCATGAAAAGATCCGGGATACCCATTTCTTTGTCACCTCTGGCGCCCAGGGCTGGGGCCCCCCGGTGAAGACCTCCTCTTTTTCCGAGATCATGGTGGTGGAGATGGATTTTGTGGCACTATAATAGGGCCTGCCACGATGAGGCCATTGGCAAACGAATGAAGCTCAACGGAAATCAATCCGGAGAATCTTACCGGCTATAGACAGAGCCCGGGAACTACACTTTTTTTCACTCCTCTACCTGCTGATTATCAGCTATGTTGATATGAATTTCCCCAAATTTGGTTTTCTCCTGTAACCGGCCAGATGTCCCGGGCGTCTTAATTAGAAAAGCGAACCGCCATGATTAAAAATTATATTAAGACTGCCTTCCGGAACATCAGCAAGCAAAGGGGATATGTGTTTATCAATATTTTGGGCCTGGCCATTGGTATCGCCAGCAGCATGCTGATTGCCATCTATATTTTCAGTGAGCTGAGCTACGATCAGCATCACCAAAAGAAAGAACGCATTTACCGTGCTTACCTGGATGGGAAGATCAACAACCAGGAGATTCTGGGAGCCTGGACACCGGCACCCCTGGCTTTTACGGTAAGAGATAATTTTCCCGAGGTTACTCAGGCTGTAAGGCTCAATGCCTGGGGCGAGACGGTGGTGCGCCATGACGACCGCACCTTTGTGGAAGATGCCTTCGTGGCTGCCGACTCTACCTTTTTTGATGTCTTTACCGCTCCCTTGATCAAGGGCAACCCCACTACCGCCCTGACTAAGCCGCATACGGTGGTGATCTCGGAAACCACTGCAAAAAAGATCTTTGGCAACCAACAGGCCATGGGAAAGAGCATTAAGATCGGGAATACAGATACCTACTATGAGGTAACCGGCGTTATGAAAGATATTCCGGAAACCTCCCATCTGAAGTGCAACATGGTGGGTTCGTTCGTGACCAGTAATCGTTCACAAGGACAGAATTGGCTGGCCAACAACCTGAACACCTATTTTCTGCTTTCCGCAAATAGTTCGGCAAGAAATGTGGAAGATAAGTTTCCCGAGCTGCTGCGCGAAAAAGCCGGTCCCATCCTGGAAGATTTTTTGGGTCTTTCCTACGATGAATTTTTGGATAAAGGCAACCGCTATGGCTACAACCTTCAGCCCCTGACCGACATCCACCTGAACCCTGGTATTGAAGGAGGGATGAAGCCGCCTCACGATAAAAAGTATATTTACATCTTTTCCATTGTGGCCCTGATGCTGATCGTGATCGCTTCCATCAATTACATGAACCTCTCTACTGCCCGCGCTTCCAACAGGTCGAAAGAGGTTGGCCTGCGGAAGGTTGCCGGCTCCACCCGGCGGATGCTGATCCGGCAGTTTTTGGTCGAATCGGTGATGATGAGCTTCCTGGCACTGATACTGGCTGTGATCCTGGTGCAGTTGTTGTTGCCCTATTTCAACAACCTGATCAATACCCAGCTTACCCTCAATTATCTGCAGGAGTGGTATTATATTCCTGTCCTGGTGTTGGTTGCCCTGGCCATTGGTTTACTGGCCGGCAGCTATCCCTCTTTCTATCTTTCCTCTTTTCAGCCTACTGCCGTGTTAAGCGGTAGTCTGAAGTCGGGGACCAAAAATAAACGCATCCGCAGCATCCTGGTTGTCTCGCAGTTTGTCATCTCTGCTGCCCTTATCCTGGGGACGATCGTGATATCCAGGCAAACCACCTATATGTTGAACAAAGACCTGGGTTTTGACAAGGAACAGCTGATGGTGATCCGGCGTATTGGCACCCTGGGTGATCGCATCGATGTCTTTAAGGATGAAGTCAACAAGCTGGCCGGGGTGGTCAATTCAAGCCATTCAACCATGGTGCCCGGTTATCCGAATAACAACAATGCCTACCAGCTGCAGAGCCAGCCTAAGGATGAGACGTATGTTTTCGACACCAACTGGGCCGATGAGAACTTTTTGGATGTCTATAACATCAAGCTCGCGCAAGGGCGTTATTTCCGGAAAGACCTCCAGTCTGACTCACGCGTTTGCCTGATCAATGAGAAAAGCCTGAAAGATTATCCCATCGAGGAGCCTTTCAATGAAAATATTATGCGCCCGGGTGGCAGGGAAGGGCAGATGGAGTTGGAACCCTACAAAATTGTGGGTGTGGTCAGCGACTTTCACGTGCAATCGTTGCACCAGCCCATCAGTCCCTATCTTATTCTGCCCATGGAAGATAGTACGTACTGGGGCTATTATACCGTCAAGATATCCCCCGACAACCTTTCGTCTACTGTGGGCCGGATAGAGACCAAGTGGAAGGAGTTCTCCAACAACGATCCGATGCTGTACTTTTTCATGGACAACGAATTGGAAAGCCTTTACCAGGAGGAGCAGCGCAGTTCCCGTTTAGCTATCTCCTTTGCCATTCTCACCATCTTCATAGCTTCCCTGGGACTATTCGGTCTGACCTCCTTTACCGCAGAGCAAAGGACCAAGGAGATTGGCATACGCAAGGCGATGGGCTCTTCTGTAACCGGTATTGTTCAGATGATCGCCAGGGAAACGCTTCGGCTGATTCTGATCGCCCTCGTGGTCTCCTGGCCTGTGGCATATTATTTTCTGGTCAACTGGCTGAACAATTACCCTTACCGGGTATCTCTGCAGCCCCTGGATTTCATCGGCACCCTGGTGATCATCGTAGTGGTGGCTTTCATTACCATCAGTTACCAGACCATCCGGGCGGCAAGGAAGAACCCGGCGCATTCGCTGAGGTACGAGTAGTTTCATTTTTTTGTTATATCTTTCGGGTGAAACCCAAAATCATTACGCTTGGATACAAACATTCTTGTCATAGGGGCCGGAGTGGTGGACCTGGCTATCGGGGAGAGGGTTTCCTCCCTGGCCAGGGCTACGGAGGACACGTAACCTTTTTTGCCTGAGGTTTACCTGCCGTAATAAGTATGAAGGCTGGCTTCGGAAGACACGTACATGACTAAAGACTACATATATGCCAAAAGAAAAGATTGCAAAAGAGCGCCAGGTAATGGGAAATAAGCTTGTTTGCCCGGTTTGCGGTTACAAACAGTTTTGGACCCGCACGACACTAATGAACACCGTTGGACTGACCCTTTTTGGGATGGACTGGGCCAACCGCAAGGCGCAAAATTATGTGTGTGACCAGTGCGGTCATGTGCTTTGGTTTTTACCTAAGAAATGAGCCGCGAAGGACCCGGATAAACGTCTCTGCCGCCTTCTCCGGCCCGGTGGTTGCCCGGATTGGGATTAATAACGAATAATCGAACAATTTTTCAGTAGCATTGAAGCGATTGAGATCGTTCCTGCTTATTTCTTCCGGTAGGGATTGTTGGATTTTTGCATCAGTTGGTTGTAGAGCTTCTCCTGCTCCCGTATCTTGTTGCACATGGTGCAATGATTGGGGAAGGGACAATTGTTCTCGTTGAAATCACAGACATCAATGTAGTTAACACCCATTCCGGTATACACGTGTTCGCTTTTCCACAGGGCGCGCAGATGCTTGTAGCGCATGTGCCAGGGTAGTTTTTCGGGAAAGTCGGGGTAAAAGCCCCATGAATTGAGCAGATCCTGCATAGATTCAGCCAGGGTTGCTTTTTCCCTTAAGGATAACAAATGGGCAGGCGGCAATGCTGCCTGGGGTATGCCAACGATATCTTCAAGCTTCCTGGGATTGCTGTAGAGGTCTTCATGGGACAGAAACATGGGTTCCATCCGGGAGGTAACTTTGCCTTTGGACTGATCGCTTTCCCTTCTTTTCCTGCAGGCCTTTTGCTCTGATTCCTGCATATCACTGATCAACTCTTCAAGGTACGGTCTCATCTATCTAATATTTAAATATCCACACTGCTAATGTACAAAAAAGAAAAATCTTTCTTAATTATCATACCATTATATGCATTTAAGGGGCTTTTTGTTCACCTGAAAAGCCATTTTTTTTCTTTTTATTATCCTTTTGTCCTCCTTTGTGCTTCTCAGTTGGGATATGGCGGAAAGATGAAGCCGGATGTTTTATGACAGGTTAAAAGGTTAGTAGTCTGCATCTTTGTAGTTGGAGTGGTACTTCATGAACTGCGCTCTCTCGTACATCATGGGCTGGGAGATGTTGGCCTGGCTGAGCTTGCCCCTGAAGTCCAGCAGGCTCTGATAGCCTTTCTTTTCCATCCAGCCTTCCATTTCATCAAGCATGGATGGGAGGTGGTCGCGTCCGTTTTTATAGAGGGCTGATACCACGTAGGTAACAGTAGCCCCGACCAGGAGGTTTTTAAGGGCTGCGTAGCCGTCGTGCACCCCGGTGGAAGCCGCCAGGTCACAATCCACCTGGCCTGACAGAATGCCAATCCAGCGCAGGGTGTTGCTCACATCGTGGGGATGGCTGAATAGGTGGGAGGCTTTGATTTCTTCCTTTTCCAGGTCGACATCCGGGGAATAGAAGCGGTTGAACAGGACCATGGCCGATATGGATGTTTGGGACAGGTCGATCAGGGTTTTGGCCATACCCGAGAAGTAGGTGCCCAGCTTAAGGGCCACCGGTATGGTGATTGCTCCTTCTATTTGTTTGACCACATCAAAATAGATTTTTTCGATGGCATCCCCGTCAAACCGGGGATCGTTGGGCATGATGAACATGTTGAGTTCCAGAGCGTGGGCTCCTGCTTTCTCAATTTGCCGGGCAAAGTCGACCCATTCGCTTGCCGAAATGCAGTTGATGCTGGCAATCACAGGGATGTCAACCTTTTCGCGGGCTTCCCGGATGAGGTTGAGGTATTCGTCCAGGTCGTGTTTGCGGGTATAAAAGGACACATAATTTTCCACATCGTTGAAGGACCCGTACATGTTGTTGACCCGTTGGGCATCTACCTCCATCATGATTTGTTCCTCGAACAGGGATTTCAGCACGACGGCTGCTGCCCCGGCCTCTTCCAGTTTCTTTATGTTGTTGGCTTTATTGGTTAATTCAGAGCTTCCCACGATCAGCGGGTTTTTGAGCTCCAGTCCCATGTAGGTAGTTGTTAAATCGGCCATATCAGATGCGTTTAAAATTTAATGCTTGATTGAAGAAATGCTTGATGGAAGAAATGCGTGAATGCGTAAATGCGTAAATGCTTAAATGACGAAAGTCTAAGGGCGAATGGCATATATTTTAACAGGTTGATGGTTATTCAGATATTCATTAATTTAGCATTGGATTTGAAAGCTAATACGTTACGGGTTTTCGCCCTTCGGTATTCTTCTGTCTTTTATTCACGCATTTACGCATTTCTTCATTCACTCATTCACTCATTCACTCATTCTCTCATTCACGCATTCTCTCATTCACGCATTCTCTCATTCACGCATTTACGCATTTACGCATTTCTTCGTTCGTTGTATTCCAGCTCCCCTCTCAGGTACTTGTCAATGCCGCGGGCGGCTTTGTGTCCGTTGGCGATGCCGTGGATCACATCGGGGCCCTGGATGATATCACCCCCAATAAACAGCCATTCCTGTTTCGACTGAAAGAAATTGTTCACCACGAGCCGGCCTCTCTGGGTAAAATCGAGATTTTCCCGCATTTTTTTGGATATGTAACTGATATCCATTCCCTGGCCGATGGCTTCCACCACCATGTCGCCCTCGAAAAAGTCGGTACTGTCTTCATCGAATTTGGGGTTGAAGCGACCCTTTTCGTCAAAGACCGAGAGGCAGCGTTGTACGTGCAGTCCTTTGATGTGATCGTTGTCGGTTTCGATTTTTTGCGGGCCCCAGCCAGGCTTGAGGGTCACCTTCTCTTCCCGGGCTTCATCAATTTCCTCCTGGTCGGCCGGCATGATCTCTTCTGTTTCGAGGGAGGTGGTGATGATGTTGACTGTTCCGTATTTTTGATTTTGCAGGCGGGCCAGGGTGCGGGTGATGTCCATGGCCACGTTGCCACCGCCAATCACCACAATTTTCTCAGCCACTGGTATCTGGTGGCCTTTGCTGTATTCTCTGAGCAGGTCGATGGCCTGGTAGACTTCTTTGTGGTCGGTTCCGGGGATCCGGGTGCTCCGGCTTGTGTGCAGGCCTGTACCGACCAGTACGCTGTCGTATTGGTCGTGGAGCTGCTCCAGGGTGACATCTGCCCCCACCCGGGTGTTATACTGAATCTCGACGCCCAGGGAGAGGATGTGGTTGATGTCCTGGTCGAGGGCCTCGTAGGGCAGGCGGTATTCGGGGATGCCATAGCGCATCATGCCGCCAGCATTGGGTTGGGCTTCAAATATTTTCACCGAATAACCCATCAGGGCGAGGTAGTAGGCTGCCGACAGGCCGGTAGGGCCGGCACCCACGATGGCGATTTTTTTATCTTTATTCTTGGGGTTCTCCTGCTGCAGGGCGTTGGCATAATCCTTTTCGCTGATGCTGTCGGCGATGTAGCGTTTCAGCCAGCGGATGGCAATGGGATCGCCCCGATGGCCCATGGCGCAAACATCTTCGCATTTGTGTGTACATATACGGCCGCATACTTCGGGCAGGGGATTGGTTTTGTACATGATGCGGAAGCCCTCCTCCAGGTCTTGTTCTCTTACCGCCCGGATATAGTCAGGTATATCCATATGGGCCGGGCAGGTGGCCTGGCACAGACCGCAGTCGATGCAACGGTCGGCTTCGGCGATGGCTTGTTCCCGGGAGTATCCCTTGACAATCTCCACGAATGAATCCTCCCGCTCTTCGGGTTTGAGCTCGGGCATCTGAACACGTTCCTTGATGTTGAGCTCATAATCGGGCCCGGGTCTTTTCCAGCCTTCCTGACGGTTGTCCCAGGATTTCTTGTCTATCCCCGGGACAAATGTGAATACTTCCGGGTCTTCGTCAACCCAGATGTATTCGTTGGAGAGGGTCAACGAGCCGGTCGAGCAGATGTCGACACACAGGGCGCACCAGCAGCACCGGCCGTAGTCAACCTCGGGGCGCAGTCCGCTGTCTCCTTCCTTCGCCTCTACACCTTCGACAGGCACCATCTTGATGGCTCCTGTCTCACAGATGGATTCACAGGCACCGCAACCGATGCACTCCTCGATATCGTTCTGGTGAAAGCCTCTGTAGCGTGCGGCCCCGGGACGGTCGTTGATGGGATCTTTTATCGTGACCGGATCCTTGATCACGTTGCCCCAGGCAGTAAAGGGGCTTAAAATATCTTTTAGTTTGCTCATCGTGGGTTTCTTTTTGGCTTGATCCAGTTTGTTGAATTACCTTTCTATTTCCGGCGGACAGGTTTGCAGGGATACCATGATGCCTCCCACGTCGGCCACGTCGGCCCCGATCAGCATCTTTTCCAGCAGGGCAATGGCGTGGGTATAGCTGGGGCCTCTCAGGGTGATGCGCCTGGGATAGGGTGAACCGTCGGACACCACGTAGTACCCATATTCTCCGCGGGATGCTTCTGCCTTGACATAGGTCTCACCCAGGGGTATCCGCCAGTTCAGGGCATTGGGAGTGGGTGTCTTGAAGCTGCCTTTTTCCGGCATTTTTTCCAGGATCTGCCCGATCAGGTCGGCTGTCACCTGCATGTCCATCCAGCGGATCCGGGCCCGGGTGTATACATCGGAGTGTTCCAGGACAGGAACCTCCCATTCCAGCTGATCGTAGAGCAGGTAAGGATGGTCTTTACGCACATCCCGCCTGTAACCGGCAGCCCTGGCATTGGGCCCGACGATACCGAAGCGGTCGATCCAGGCGGGATCGATGTAACCGGTATGGATGGCTCGTTTCTTGAACACCGAATTGTTGAACATGACGTTGTCGATGCGTTCGGCGAAACGATATACCTCCTCCATCACCTTGAGGGCCCTTTCCCGAAAGCCTTCGGGCAGATCGCCGCGTACCCCGCCGGGCAGCATGTACATATGATAAACACGTCCGCCGGTTAGCTCTTCAAACAGGTCAAGCACCAGCTCCCGCACGTACATGCCCCACTGCACGCCGATGCCCAGGCCAAAGGCTCCGCCCTGGCCGGGAACAACCCTCAGAAGCATCTGCAGCCTCGACATCTCGAGGACAAGCATCCTGAGCCACCGGGCTTTTTCCGGGGCCTCGATGCCGGAGAGCTCCTCGACGGCTTCGGCAAAACAATATTCGTTGGTGTCGGACTCGGGCACACACATGCGCAGACAGGTGGGCATAACCTGCATGTAAAGGCGACGCTCGAAGAGCTTCTCGAAACCCCGGTGCAGATAACCCACATGGGTTTTGGCATCGACGATCTCATCCCCGCAGAGGGTCAGCTCCAGCGACATGTTGCCGGTAACACCCGGGTGATTGGGCCCCTGCCATACCTTGGTATATTTGCCCGAAGACAGATCGATCTGTGGCTTGCCATCGGGTCCGTATTCATGCTTTGGGGTTCTATCGGACGGGTTATTTTGTCTGCTGTTCATCTTCATAGTCTTCAGAATAAAGCTTTTGTTTCATGTATTCCCGTGGATCGTACCCTTTAGATCCGGGACGCGGAAAATAGGTTTCTTCTGAGAATTTCTTGCTGTCAAATTCCCGGCGCATGGGGGGGATATCGTCCCATCCTTCCAGGAAAAACTCCTCATCCACCCGGGGACTGCCCGGGAAGTCAATGCCATACATCTCCTTCAACTCGCGCTGGTAGGTGGCCGCCTGTTCCCACAGGTGGTGTGCCGATTCCATGGAGGCATTCTCCCGGCTGATGCGGGTGCGCAGGCCCAGATCCGCCTTTTGGGTGGGATTGGTGAGGATGTAAGTGAGTTGGAAAACTTCCTGCTCAATCCAATCCACCGCTGTCAGCAGGGCAAAATGGGTAAAGCCCTCATGATCGCGCAGGTGGGTGATCAGGGGAATGACCTGCTGTGGCGGCAAACTGATCCATGTCAGGTTGCTGCGCTGCTCCTTTACTTCCGTTACGCCAAAACGGGACTCTATTTCTTTTGAGATGGGCATATGGGGTTAATTTGTAATTTGTTAATTAGTCAATTGGTTCATTTGTATCATTAACAAATGCCTCCGCTGATGCTTCGGCGGGCAGGCATTCACGCATTCACGCATTGATTAGGTTACCAGTTATAATCCGGCATGTTCCAGTCTTTGATGATTTTTTTCTGGTTGGCTTTGTACCAGTCGAAATGCTCGGCATACTGGTTGGCTCCTTCGGCTCGTCCCTCGCGAATCCTTTTCTTAAGCTGGTTAAAACCGGCCAGCAGGGCTTCGGGGCGGGGCATGCATCCGGCCACATATACGTCAACCGGCATGTAATGGTCGACCCGGTTGATGGTGTTGTAACTGTCCCAGTACATGCCTCCGTTGATGGTGCAGCTACCCAGGGCCAGGACAAACTTGGGTTGCATCATCTGTTCATACGAACGGATGGCGCGTTTAAGGGTTTTCACCGACAGGTAGCCGGAGATGATAAGGGCCGAGGATTGTCTTGGGGTAGGGCGCATCGCCACGCCAAAGCGGAACATGTCGAACCGCGGGGTGGTAAGGGGAGGGATCTCGATGCTGCCACAGCCGGTACCAAATCCCAGCACCCAGATCGACTCCGAGCGGGCCCAGTTCAGAAATTTTTCAATCACCCCTTTGTGCGGGTCTTTGCGTGTGGGCCGTTCATCGCTGAAATAGTCTTTCATGGGATCTACCTCAATGACGCGCCCCTCCGGCGTTTCCACCCGGCGTTTCTTGTTGTGATCCTTCAGGAATTTATCGCGTGTTTCCTGAATCTTCTCTTCGTCGTTTTTTTGTATGTTCTTTTTATTTTCAGCCATATATGTTGCCAGTTGCTATAAGATTAGAATAATTGCGATGATCCCCAATGCCAGGGGTACTTTCAGGAACCATCTCACCGAATGTTCGATTTTAAAGCGGGGAAATACTACGCCCACGAAGATGGAAAAGAAGTATATCAGAAAAGTTTTAACGATCAGGATGGGCCAGGAGGTGGCACCACCGAAGAACAGGTTCATATAGAGCACGGCCTCTATCACATGCAGGATAGCTGCATTGGTTCGCAGGATGCCCAGGTAAGAGGAGTGGTATTCGGTAGGCGGGCCAATGGGTATTTCGTTGGGTGCTTTCACCAGGTCGAAGGGCGAATGCATGAACACCCCCAGCATGGACAGAACAGCAGCCAGGGTTGCTATGGGGTTGGTGAGGAGGGTCCAGTTGGCGATCCCGCCCTGCTGGGCAGCGACGATCTCGTGCAGGGAGAGGGTGTTGTACTGCACGGCCAGGGCTATAATAGCCAGGGCAAAAGGCAGCTCCACGGTAGTGACTTGCGATAGGCCTCTGCTGACGCCCATGGCGGAGTAGGGATGACCGCCTTCTCCTGCTCCCAGGGCCATGCCGAGCATGCCGAAAAACTTGATGTAGAGGATGATCACCAGGTCGCCGGCAAAGGAGAAATTGCTGAATGCTTCCGAGCCATAGATCAGGGGCATGAAGATGAACAGGCCTACACCCCCCATCATGCGAAAAACAGGTCCCAGCTGGAACATCACTCCATGGCTGATGGCATTGCGGTTGGAATATAGTTTCACCAGGTTGATCCAGGGCTGGTACCAGCGGATGCCCACCCGGCGGGCCACCCTGGCTGTGAGTTTGCGCATGATGGCATTCATCAGCAGGCCCCAGTTGAGTATGATAAATAAGCCCAGAAGGGTGAAAAGTACACGAGTCAGTAAGTCCATTGTTATCCTCCTATTGTTATCAGGTACACGATGACCACGTAAGTAATTACATGGAGTATGTATGTCTGGCCATTGCCATTATAGATGCGGCGTATCTGATCGGCTGCTTCCTGGACGGCATCGGATATCCAGTTCCACAGATTTGTGATCCGGGGGTTGACCAGGAAGCCGACGGCCCGGTTGTAACCGGCATAAAGGTTATACGACATATGGGTTGTTTCGGGTCTTTCGGGGCGCTCGGCCGCGTAGACGACATTAAACTGTTTGACTTTTTTGGCGTTTCGATTCAGCAGGATGAGCCAAAGGGTGATCGCCACGAACATTCCCATCACGAGGATCATTACCTGGGATCCGTTCCAGTAACCCAGCTGGCCGATGGCCGTCCCGTCGCTTTCCCATATCAGGGGTGAGTCGGGGAAGAAAGGTGCCGTGAACCGGCCGAAGGGTTGGAGGAACCATTGGGGTTGGGCCGAGAAGGCCATGATGCCCAGTATCAGGATGTAGGCGGGGATCAGGAACCAGGGGCTTATCTCCCGGGTAGCGCGGTGCCTGTCTTTGAGCTGGCCGAGGAATATGCTGTGGATCAGCCGGTAGAGGTAGAGGAAGGCGATGATGCCGGAGAAGAAGATCACAGCACCCTGGAAATACCAGCCTTTGTTGATGCTGGCGTTATAGAACAGCCATTTGCCGGCAAAGCCTGAGAGGGGAGGCAGGCCGGAAAGAGCGATGATGCCGATTAACACAGCGATGAAGCTGTAGGGCATACGTTTGATCAGGCCTCCCATCTCATGCATGTAATGGGTTCTCAGGCGCAATACGATGCCCCCGACCACCAGGAACAATACGGCCTTATACATGAAGTGGTTGAGGGTGTAGGTGAAGCCAGCCAGCCATCCCACATGTGTCATGATGGCAAAGGCAAACAGGATGTATCCCAGCTGGCCGATGCTGGACCAGGCCAGCAGGCGCTTGGCATCCTCCTGGAAGACGGCGCTCAGGTTGGCCACCAGGGCTGTGATGGCTCCCAGCCAGCCCAGGGCATAGAACAAGGGATGGCCGGCGGCCTGTTCTCCGCCCATGAAGATGGCCAGCAATACCAGGCCAAACACTCCGGCCTTAAGCAGGATGGCCGAGACCATCGGTGATACATCCGATTCGGCCTCCGCATGGGCGCCGGGCAGCCATATGTGTACACCCAGGGTGGCCGTTTTGGTCATAAACCCGATAGCGATCAGCACCGAGGCTAATGTTGCCATGGCAGGTATGTTGGAGAGTGCCTCCAGCGAAGCTATGCCACTGCCTGCATAGGCGATGCCGAAGCCGGCAAGCATCAGGTATGCACCGCCCACCGAGAACAACATATAGCTGTATCCATGGGTAATTGAATTTTTACCGCGTATGATCAGCATGTAAGAGCCCAGTGTCATCAGCTCCCAGGCAAAAAAGAACTGCAGCATGGTTTCGGCTGTCAGCAGCTGTCCCAGCCCGACAAACATCAGCAGGGCAGCGGGGTAGAAGCCAGGACGGCGGCCCGTGTAAGCGAAGCCGGCCACCAGGGTCAGTATACCGCCCAGGATGAAGATGATACCAAAGAAAAACCTCAGCCCGTCTGATTCATAGAATCCGGGAAGTATCATGAAGCCGTAGCCGGCCAGTGCAACTATGGCCAGGATGTTTTTGACACGGGCCGGCAGGAAATCGAGGAAGAAGATCACCACTACCATGGCCAGGGGAAGGAAACTGAGGGTATCGGCTCCCGAGGCTATCGGGGTGGCAAAATATCCCAGGATGAAAAGGCCAATGCCCGCGATGGCAATGGGAACGATCTTGTTCCATGCCACCTTAAAAGAGGGTAGATTTTCGTGCTCAAGCTTCAGCGCATATCCCAACCAGCGGAACAGGTAGACACCCTCCACCAGGGAACCAACCAGTACGATGACAACCCAGGCAAAACCGCCGCCGGCCGACAGCTGCATCACCAGTTCCCATTTGGCGAAGAAAGAAGGGAAGGGAGGAAAACCGATAAGGGCAAACAGGAAGGTGCCGAAAAGGGCGATCATGAAAGGCTTTTTACGCAAAACCGACCAGTTGTGCAGGTTGTCCTGGCCGATGATCCCGGCAATCCAGAACAGACCGGCTTTGGCCAGGTAATGGCTGATGAGAAGGCCATAAGCAATCAGGGTGAGTGCCTCGCCCAATAGATGAGACAGACCGACTACCATGACCAGCAGGCCTACCTGGCCCACCGAGGAGTAGCCCAGGAGCCGGCGTGCGTCTTTTTGTTTGATACCCAACAGGTTCGATCCGATGAAGGTAAGGGCCCCCAGGGT
>P_1C_Sed_2_UnCtyDRAFT_1000205_pt1 | contig 18498 bp, 19 predicted proteins | sample Pon1CUnioCityCA_4_FD_10229 | JGI IMG/M metagenome (IMG submission 10229) | reverse complement strand
ATGCCGTGGAGAAGCTGATGAAGGAGACAGGCCATCCGATGAAGCTCTCCGAAGTGGGCGTCACTGAGGAAATCCTGGCCATGGCACCATTTCACGCCATCGCCGACTCCGCCACCTTGTTCAATGCCCGGCCGGTAAACGACCCCAACGAGATCGCGGAGCTTTACAAGCAAGTCTATTAAATCAGGTGAAATTAAGCAATCATAGAGGCGCCCGGCAGGGGAATCAGCCAGGTCAGCACCGCCACATCCATTGAAATGCAGGCGATTGAATCGCATATCCAGTCCGAATACGGGGTTCGCGGCCAGTTGATGGAACTGTAGACGGCCCCCGGTCGCTTTTTTGCTGAAAGCACGGGGTGATTTTATTAATTATAGGAATTGAATTCGATACCATGGGACAAAAAGAACGAAGAGCGCGCGAAAAATTGTATCGGCGCGAACAGATCCTGAATGCCGCACGGACGCTTTTATTCAAGGATGGAGTCCACAAGGCATCGGTCAACAAAATTTCCAGAAAACCGAGCGCATCCCCGAATATATGGACATGGCCTTCCGAACCGCCACCTGCGGCCGGCCGGGTCCGGTTTACCTGAAATTCCCGGTGAATGTGTTGAACGCTCAGGTTGAGCGCAGCGCCATTAAAACCCTGGAAACGAATGTCTGCTCCCGGCCGGTGGACCCTCCCGGCGCACGGACCATGCTGGAGATGATGAAAGCAGCGGAAAAGCCCGTCATTGTGGTCGTGATTTCAAATGACCTGGGCTGGGCCATGATCCGCCACAGCCAGGAAATCCGTATCGGCCATGCCATTGAGGCCGGAACGTTTATCGGCCGGGTGGATTACCATAAAATAGTGGAAGCCATTGGCGGCAGGGGGTTCTCGTGGAGCATCCCGGAGACATCCGGCCGGCGCTGGAGGAGGCCTTTGCCTCCGGAAAGGTCTGCTGTATCAATGTGATGAACGACCCGACAACAGTGCGTCCGGGCAGCATGGCCCTGGCCAATGTCGGGACTTATAAGGCATAGACCGCACGGCCGCCACAACTTGGAAAAAGAGACACATGCCGGAACCGTGGCAACCAGACGAATGCTAAGGCAAGGGAGCAAATATGGATCCTGCCGTATTCGGCCCGATCGATCAGATCCGGTTCAATTTCAGCCCTTCGGGGCTCATGGTGATCAATGCGGCCATTGGGCTGATGATGCTGGGCGTGTCCCTGGATCTCAAGGTTGAGGATTTCAAACGGATTCTGGTATCGCCAAGGGCGCCTGGCATCGGCCTGGCCGCCCAGTTCATTTTACTGCCGGCCTTTACTTTCCTGCTGACCCTTATCCTTCGCCCGCACCCGTCCATAGCCCTTGGCATGATCCTGGTGGCCGCCTGCCCCGGCGGGAACCTGTCCAACATCATGACCTACCTGGCCAAGGGCAACTGCGCGGTTTCCATCAGCATGACCGCTATTTCCACAATGGCGGCCATTTTTATGACGCCACTGAACCTCTCCCTGTGGGGCAGCCTGAATCCCGAAACCGCTGAAATCCTGCGAAGCGTCAGCTTAAGCCCCATGGACGTTTTTATAACTGTCTTTGTCATTTTAGGCATTCCCCTGCTCCTGGGACAAGTTATCACCCGGATATTCCCGGGCCTTGCCGACCGGGTCCGCCGGCCCTTTAAAATCTTCGCCCTGGTCTTTTTTATCCTGATTATCTGCGGAGCCCTGGCGGCCAACTGGAATTTCTTTCTCGCCTACATCGGCATGGTGATGTTGGGTGTATTTGTGCACAATGCCCTGGCCCTGAACCTGGGCTACTGGACGGGGCGTATGGCCGGACTAAATGAACCTGATGCCCGGGCTGTCTGTATCGAGGTAGGCATCCAGAACTCGGCGCTTGGGCTGGTGCTGGTATTTAACTTTTTCGACGGACTGGGCGGCATGGCCATCCTGGTGGCCTGGTGGGGGCTCTGGCACATCGTTGCAGGCCTTGTGACCGCCTTTATCTTCACACGGCGGCCATTGCCGACCGGCTCGGAAGCCACCGATCCCGATGCCTGCAGAATTCAATAATATGGAAAAACAGTGAAAAAACGAGAAGTTGTGGAAGTTTACCAGAAAATCATGGCGGTTAATTTCAATGGCGCCCTTTTCTGCACAAAGGCCGCCATTGAAAGCATCACAAGCCGCCGCGAAATAATTATCCTCAATGAAAGCATTGCCGGTCTCACCCCCCTTGTGGGCCGCGCACCGGTTACAGCGCCAGCAAACACCTGAAAATGCGGCCGAGGCCATATTCCGGGGGGCCAGCCGGGAAAAAGACCTGCTGGTGCTGACCCCCATGGGAAAAATCGGCTACTGGATCAGCCGGGTCGCGCCGGGCTTCTATGAACGCCAGATGGTGCGCCGCTTTCAATCCGAGCTATAAACAAAAAACCGGCCGCGCCCAAAAACGTTATGGCGACGGCCGGCTTAAAGATACTAAATGGCAAACAGCCCTTAGGGCATCAATCGATGAACTGGGTGCGCAGTTCCTTCTTATTAATCTTGCCAACGCTGGTCTTGGCGATCTCGTCGACTATCTGAACCTTGTTGGGAACTCCGTATTTGGGGATTTCCCCTTTATCCACGAACTTCATGAAGAAATCCTTGAAATCATCTTCCGTGACCTTGCCCTTGTAATCTTCCTTCAGAACCACCAGCACCATGGGTCGCTCACCCCATTTTTCATCGGGGACACCTATGGCTGCGGATTCACTAACCGCCTCATGCTGACTGATGATATCCTCCAGGGTCAGCGACGAAATCCATTCCCCCCCGGTTTTAATTACGTCTTTTAAGCGGTCGGTAATCTGGAGATACCCTTCTTCATCGATATAGCCAATATCGCCGGTGTGCAGCCATCCGCCCTGCCAGAGCTCCTCGCTCTTTTCCGGATCCTTGACGTAGCCCTGGGTGAGCCATGGGGCGCGCACCACGACCTCGCCGGTGGTTTTCCCGTCATGGGGAAGGGCGTTGCCCTCGGGATCCCAGATCTGCAGGTAAACATTGGGGGCCGGCCGGCCGGTACGACAACGCATTTTGATCTGCTCCTCCTCGCTCCATGCGAGCATCTTGGGCTTCAAAACCGCGGCGGTCAAAAGCGGGCAGGTCTCGGACATGCCGTAGGCGGCAAAGATGTTGATGCCCAGTTTCAATGCCTCCGTGCACAGACCCCGCGGGAGCGCTGAGCCGCCGATGATCACCTTCCAGCCGGTGAGATCAAACTGCTTGATGGCCGGACTGCTGACCAGCATGTGCATAATAGTGGGCACGCAGTGCGAGATGGTGACCTTTTCCTGGACAAGGAGCTTGAGCAGCAGTTCCGGCTCATAGCGGCCGGGGTAGATCTGCTTGGCGCCCAGCAGCGTCATCACATAGGGAACCCCCCAGGCATGTACATGAAACATGGGCGTAATCGGCATGTAAACGTCCTTGGAGGTCACCTGGACCTGGGACTCAAAGGCCGAGTTATTGGCAAGCATGGCGTAGGTGTGCATGACCAGCTGGCGGTGACTGAAAAACACGCCCTTGGGAAGCCCGGTCGTGCCGGTGGTATAAAAGGTTGTGGCCATGGTGTTTTCGTCAAAATCCGGGAAATCATAGGTGGAAGGCGCCCCGCCCACCATGGCTTCGTACTCCGCGTCTATTTTCAGCTGAGTCTCGGCGGTCTTGCCCGAATCGCTGATAAGAATAATCTTTTTAACGGTTTCAAACTTGTCCTTGACCGCCTCCAGAAGCGGCAGGAACTCCTCATTGACAAGAATGACATCGTCCTCGGCATGATTGATGGTGTAGATCAGCTGCTCCGGTGACAAGCGAATATTGATGGTATGGAGAACCGCGCCCATCATGGGGACAGCAAAAAAGCATTCCAGATACCGGTGGCTGTCCCAGTCCATGACCGCAACCGTGCTGCCGGGTTCAACGCCCATGCCGGCCAGCCCATTGGCCAGCTGATGCACCCGCCGGTTTAAATCCCGATAGGTGTAGCGGTGCATGTCCCGGTAGACGATTTCCTGTTCCGGCGCATAAATAAGCGGGGTCTCCAGGATGTGCTTGATCAGCAGCTGGTAGGAATGGGCCGAGGAAGTGGGCTGAATTTTTCGAAAGGTCATGCGTGCCTCCTTTTACGAGTGAAAACGGTTAAGCAGTCCGATAAAAAACTTAAACACTGTAGACGATTTTAAAAGGAATTTAAACAAAAATTGCCGATTGGCCAAAGGACCAATTGTAACTTGCCAAAACCGGTGGTCCGTAGTATTAACAGCTTGGTCAAGAACTCTTCATACGTGAAGTAAAAAATACACCTTTTGACCGGCCATGCGGGTCTTAACGCTGATTTTCCATAAAAGGCCGCAGGCCAATGCCATCGAAGCGCAAGGAGGCACAATCCCATGAGCTATGAAAACATTCTAGTGGAAACAGACAAACACCTGACCAAAATCACCATCAATCGTCCCGAAGCCATGAATTCCATCAACCCGCCCACCAGCCAGGATCTCGACGCGGCACTGAACGAATTCAACGCAGATCCGGAGGCCTGGGCGTGCATTATCACCGGTGCCGGNGANAAGGCNTTTTCCGCGGGGAACGATTTGAAATACTGGTCCCAGCATGGCGCCAAAAAAGCCGGCGAAGAATTTGCCAAATGCAAAGGCGGGTTTGCCGGCATTACGGCCCGCTACGACTGCTTCAAGCCCATTATCGCAGCTGTCAACGGCCTTGCCATGGGCGGTGGGTTTGAGATCGCCCTGGCTTGCGATATTATCATCGCCGCGGAAAATGCGGTTTTTTCCCTGCCTGAACCGCGTGTCGGCCTGATTCCCGGTGCCGGCGGGGTCCACCGACTGCCCCGGCAGATCCCCTATCACGTGGCCATGGGGATGATCATGACCTCAAAGCGCATTTCAGCTCAGGAAGCCAAGCAGTACGGCATCGTCAATGAAGTTGTACCGCTGGACCAGCTGGCGGCGACCGTCCAGGCCTATGTGGATGAAATTTTCAAAGGCGCTCCTTTGTCCATCCGCGCCTGCAAAGAGGCGACCCTGAAAGGCTATGACATGCCGCTGGACCAGGCCATGGCCAGCGTATTCCCCGAGGAGCAAAAAATGCGGAACTCCGAGGATATCGTCGAAGGCCCCACGGCTTTTGCTGAAAAGCGCGCGCCCCAGTGGAAAGGCCGATGATCCGTTGTGGTGCCCGGGATCACCCGGGCGCCAATGGGTATGCAAATTTTTGCATAAAAGACTGTTAAAGGAGGCTTCCTTCAATGCCTGAACTGCCTGAGTCTGTCTTTGTTCATGCCCTGGCCACCCAGATGGGCGATGTTCAAATCGGGGAATACGCCAGTTTTTGGCCCGGCTCCTCTGTCCGGGGAGATTTTTCACCCATAAGAATCGGCATCGGAACCAGCATCCAGGACTGCTGCGTACTTCATTCCACGCCCTCGGACGGGATCCAAATCGGTAACTTCGTAACGGTCGGGCATGGCGCGGTCCTTCACGGCTGCACCATTGAGGACAACTGCGTCATCGGCATAAACGCCACCGTGCTCGATAAATCCACTATCGGACAAGGCAGTATCGTTGCCGCCGGCGCGGTGGTCAAGGAAGGCACCCAGGTGCCTCCCGGCTCTTTTGTGGCCGGTCTGCCCGCGGAGATAAAACCGGGCAGGCCGGGGCAGGAGGATTGGATAAAATCCGGGGCCCTGGCATACATCGCCCTGGCCCAGAACTACCTGGATGGCAGGCAGTGCATGGACCCGGAAACCCTTACGCGAAAAATCGGGGAAATCGAAGAACGCCTGGGCCTGCGATGCGACTTATAAAAAATATATCAGGTATGTAGCGCGACAGTCCGCTTCCTTGTATCTGCGGCAAGCTTGAAAATCGTTCAGGTCAGGAAAAAACCGCTCAACCCTGAAGCAAGGTCAGAAAGATGCCAGCGGCCAGAACCGTTCCAATCACGCCGGCCACATTGGGTCCCATGGCATGCATGAGCAGGTAATTCTTCTTGTCCTCCCTGGCGCCCACGGCGTGGACCACGCGCGCGGCCATGGGAACGGCCGACACCCCCGCGGCGCCCACCAGGGGGTTTATTTTTTCCCCCTCCTTTAAAAACAGATTCATAAATTTGGCAATCAGCACCCCGCTGGCGGTGCTGATCATAAAGGCAGCAAGGCCCAGAAGAAAGATAAAAATAACGTCCGGTCGCAGGAACTGCTCCGCGTTCATGGTCGCCCCCACAGGCAATCCCAGAAATATGGTTGAAATATTCATGAGCTCATTCTGCGCTGCCTGGTTGAGCCGCTCCACCACCTTGGACTCCCGGAAGATATTGCCCAGCATGAACATGGCCATCAGCGGCGCCGAAGCGGGGATCAGCAGGATGATCACGAGGGATGCGAAAAATGGGAAAAGCACCTTTTCGAGGCGACCCACCTTGCGCTCTGTCTTCATACGGATGGTGCGTTCCTGTTTAGTGGTCAGAAGCCGCATCACCGGTGGTTGGACGATGGGTACCAGGGCCATGTAGGAATAGGCCGCGACCGCACAGCTGCCCAGCATGTGCGGAGCCAGTTTGGCACTCAGGTAAATGGTGGTGGGCCCGTCTGCCCCCCCGATAATGCCGATAACCGCCGACTCCGACAGGTCAAATCCGAAAAGATAGGCTGAAAAAAAGGTGATGTAGACCCCAACCTGGGCGCCGGCGCCCAAAAACAGCAGTTTCGGGTTGGCCAGCACCGGTCCGAAATCGGTCATGGCCCCCACCCCCAAAAAAATCAGCGGGGGAATGATTTCCCATTGGATGCCGTAATGGAAAAAATGCCATATCAGGCCCTCTCCAGGCTCCATCAATCCGGTAAGCGGAAGGTTGACCAGAAGGATGCCGAATCCAATGGGCAGCAGCAGCAGCGGCTCAAATCCCCGGGCGATGGCCAGATAGAAAAGAACGGCGGCAATCAGCCACATGATCAGCATCTGCGGCGTGAGGTACAAAAAACCGGACATGCTGGCCAGTTCAAAGAGATTATTCATTCGAACGGCCTTTCTTCTCGATTTTTTCCGTTACGTACCCTATAAGCCGAACCGTGCAGTAGAGCAGCAAAATCCCGGCCATCACGCCGCATATACCGGCAATGCTTATCTGAACGGCCTGCCACATGAGACTCCCCCTTTAAGCGCTTGCCATCTCCTGGCACAACAGGCGTTAATTTTGATGGCTTCGTAAAAAAAATTGTTCCGCCGCAGCCCTATGGTCTTTTTTCTGTCGTCGAAAGTTTCCCGGAAACCGTGCAACCCCGGAGTTGCGCTCACCCCCGGATGATCCGCGGCAGCATCAGGTGGTGATGCGGGCAAATGGAACCGGGGTTCTGATAAACCGCCCCGGCAAATGCCTGCAGATAGCCGCGTATGGCGCCGAGATCCACGATTTCGTCAACCAGGCCGGTCCTGGCGCAGAAAAGGGGCCGGGAGGTTTCGTGATACTTTTCAACCAGCTCGTTCATTTTCTCCACTGTTGGATCCAGCGGTTTCCCCGCCTCCTGGTCCTTGATCAGGCGCCTCGTGTAAGTGGCAACGGCCGCTGTCTCCCCATACATGACATAGATCTCCGTTGCAGCCGTACCCAGGGTAAAGGCGTTATGCCGGTTGGCAGTAGGACCGCCCAGAATATAATGCGCCGCAGCCGAGCCTTTGCGCAGCATAACCAGCAGCATGGGCACATCCGTCTGCTGTATGGAGTAGACCAGACTCTGGCCCAGACCGAGCAGTTCCGCCTTTTCAGCCGCGTTGCCGACATCGATACCGCTGGTGTCCTGAAGCCATATAATGGGTAGCCGATCCCGGCCGCAAAGGGTCACAAACTCGTTCATCTTAATGAGCCCCCGGCGGTAGAGCTTGCCGCCGATGCCCGGGTAATCCGCGTATTCGGGATACCCATTGGGCAGTATTCCCTGGCGGTTGCCAATACAGCCAAAGAGCAGGCCGTCTATCTTGACCAGGCCGGTATAGACTTCAAAGCCGTCGTCCGGGCGATACTCCATGTGCTCGCTGCCGTCCACCAGGCGGGCCAGGACTTCCTCCAACACATAGGTTCGTTTGGGATTGAGGGGAAGCAGGTGATAGAGGTCTTCGCTCGGGAATGCAGGCGGTTTCGGCGCATCCACGCGGAAAAAATCCGGGTCATAGGCCGGCAGCCGGGTCATGTAATCGCGCATGGCATAGAGCACATCTTCTTCCTGTTCAAAAACAAAACGAAAGAACCCGGTCTGGTCATGATGAATTTCCACGCCGCCCGGCGCCTGGGCGCGGTGCGTTTTGCCGGCGTCTATGAGATCCCGGGCGGATTCCGTGTCAAAAAAGCCCTTGGGGCTCATCCCGGAGACGATCCCCGCCCCGCCCACCGCAATATTGCAATTCTTGTGCGCAAACAGCAGCGTGGGGCTTATTCCCTGGTAGCCGCCCCCGGCCGGGTTGGTGCCGTAGATACCGGCCAGGATGGGAATCCCCATCTGTTCGAGTTCGGCATGGCGGAAAAAAGTGGTTCCGGAACAGCGGCGGCCGGCATAGAACTTCTCCTGCTCCGGCAGTTTGACCCCGCTGCAGTTGACCACCCATATCAGGGGCACATGAAGCCGCTTGGCGAGATCCGTGACCCGGAGGATATTCTCGGGCTGCCCCGGCACCCAGGCACCGGCCAGGTATTTGTTGTCAAAACCGATAACAACCGCCCAGCGGCCGTTAATTCGTGCCAGACCGTCAACTACGTTGGTGGTGCACGCATCGTTTTCCGCGGGGTTGTAGAGCATGTGCAGAGGGCGCCAGGAGTCGGCATCGAGCAGTATCTCCAGGCGCTGCCAGATGGTGAGCTGGCCGCGGGAATTGATCTTTTCCGCCGACAAACCGAAGTTTTCGACGGTTTTCCGGGCGGCCTGGATTTCCTCCTCCGCCTGCCTGAGTGCCTCCAGGTTCTCCCGGGTGCGCGTCCTGACCTTGTCTTTAAGCTCCTTGCCCAGGGGATCCATGTGTTTAAAATACTGATGCATAAGAACACCTCATCGTCTCGGGTCCTGCAGAGGCCCTGGCTGCCTGTTACTCAAGGACGAGCAGCAGGTCATCCTCCTCAACCGAGTCGCCCGGCCGGACCTTTATTTCCCTGACAGTGCCGTCTGCAGAAGCATATACCGACGTTTCCATCTTCAAGGCTTCCAGGATCATGATCTCGTCGTCTTCTTCAATCGTATCGCCGACCTTGACCGAGAGGCTGATCACTTTTCCAGCCAACGGCGCTTTGATTTCTTCTGCCATAGCGTCTCCCATGCCTTCTTGAATTGATTTGTTTTGCCAACAATGGCTTATGGATTACATTAATCGCAAGGCCTGTCAAGCCCATACAGCCAGCTGCAGCGGCTTCCGGCAAAGCCCCCCGGGTCACTTGACAGGCAGTCCATTCAGTGAAATATTAGTTTATTTGACTGTGGCTTTCTAAACATCAACCTCAAAGCAAAGGGACACGCACCTTGACCCCAGAAAAAAACCCGGACTGCGGCATCAGGGAATCTGAAAACGGCTGCAGCGTAACCTTGGAGCAGCTGCAAGCCTTGCCGCTCAATCATCGTGAAACAATTCCCCCGGATTACCTGGATCCCATGGGACACATGAATGTACGCTGGTATATGGCCCTCTATGACGAGGCGACCTGGCATTTTTTTGATGCCATCGGCATGACCCTTGATTACTTCAAAACTTTCCATGCCGGCGCTTTCGCCCTGAAAAATTTTCTCAACTACTGGCAGGAAGTGCGCGTCGGTCAGACCGTGGCGCTGCGCACCCGGGTCCTGGGCCGCACCGACAAACGCTTCCACTTCATGCACTTTATGATCAATGAAACCGCGGGGCAGGTCGCTTCGAGTTTTGAATCCATGGGAACGCATGCGGATCTGAAGCTCCGCAAATCAGTCGCCCTGCCCCGTTTTATCGCCGAGGCCCTTGATGCCCAGCTCGTGCATGATCGGAAGCTGGAATGGAGTGCCCCGGTATGCGGGGCAATCCATCTCTAAAATCCGGATCTTCATAGTATGCGCTTTCAGAAAAGGAAAAACTCATGACACAATTATTTGAAACAACCCGGATCAATGGCATGCACCTGGACAATCGCTTTGTCCGCTCAGCCACTTATGAAGGCCTTGCTGCCGAAGATGGAGCGGTGACACCCGCGCTGATCGGCAAGATGAGCGAACTTGCCAAGGGCGGCGTTGGGCTGATCATCAGCAGCCATGCCTATGTCAGCGAAGAAGGCCAGGCCGGTCCGTGGCAGTTGGGCGCATATAAAGATGCGCTCGTTCCCGGCCTTAAAGATATGGCCGACGCCGTCCACGCGGCCGGCGGCAAAATTGTCCTGCAACTGGCCCATGCCGGCTACCATGCGTTCACCCAGGCCACCGGCCGTCCGGCGGTCGCCCCCTCTGAGCCCGGCATGTCCAAAACGCCCCGGCATGTGTTAACCCCCGACGAAATCCAGCAGATCCGGGACAAATTCGTCAACGCCGCCCGAATGGCCCAAAATGCCGGCTTTGACGGAGTCCAGATTCATGCAGCGCACGGCTACCTCCTCAGCCAGTTTCTATCCCCGCATTACAACCGGCGTACGGACCAATATGGAGGCGGGATCGAAAACCGGGTGCGCGCGGCAGCCGAAATCCTCCTGGCCATTCGCCGGGAAGTGGGCGCCAGCTATCCCGTCCTGGTCAAAATCAACTGCAGGGATTTCTGCGACTCCGGCCTGGAACTGCCAGACAGCCTGAAAGCTTCTGAAATCCTAGTCGAAAATAGCATCGACGCCATTGAACTAAGCGGGGGGCTCCTGGTGAACGACAAGCTAACCCCCAGCCGAAAGGGCATTCATTCCGAAAAAGAAGAGGCCTATTTTGAAACCGAAGCCAAAGCCTTTAAAACCAAAATTGGCGTCCCTTTAATACTTGTGGGCGGCAATCGCTCCTACCCGGTGGCTGATCGGATCATATCCGAGGGCACGGCCGACTACATCTCCATGGCCCGCCCCTTGATCCGGGAGCCCGGACTGATCAACAGATGGCGATCAGGGGACCTGAAAAGATCCGCCTGCGTATCGGACAACCAATGCTTCAAAGGCATCCAGGCAGGCATGGGCGTCTACTGTGTTACGGCGGAAAAACAGGCATAGGCAACCTCCTGATCCAGGATATCCCAAAATTCCGAGAGCTTGGATATTGCCTGAATGAAAACCGCCTTGATGCTTCCAGGGCATTCATGCCGGCTGTTGAAAAAGATCCAAAGCGCAGGATTTTTTCAGCAGCGGCTACAAGTCTGACTGCTCCATCACTTTCCTGGCCATCTGATCCAGAACCTGAACCCGTGAGTGAAATACCCGGAACCGTGTATCCCCGGTCTGGCCGTGATAATAGCGGTAATAAATCTGCTGGCTGATGCCGGCCAGGCGAAACAGGCCGAAACAATAGTAAAAATCATAATTTTCCATGGTCAGCCCGGATAAGCGGCCGTAGTAATCAATCATTTCCCGGCGGCTCAAGGCCCCATCCACATTGGTCGGCATGGCACGGATGGATTGCAGCTCCGACGGGTCGTTTTTCTCCACGACATAGGCCACCGTGTTTCCCAGATCAACCAGTGGATCCCCCAGCGTGCACATCTCCCAGTCCAGAACCCCGGTGATCCGCAAGGGATCATCGGGATCCAGGACCATATTGTCGAACTTGAAATCATTGTGGATAATAGCGGACCTGTGGGTTTCAGGCGGCATCTTTGCTTCAAGCCAGCTCATAACAGCTTCACAATCCGGCGCATCAGGGGTTCGCGCGGCCCGATACCGCTTATTCCAGCCCAGCACCTGCCGCTTGACATAGCCTTCGGGCCGGCCCAGATCCGAAAGACCGACTTTATCATAATCGAGCGAATGGAGACCGTAGAGCACTTCCACGAACCGTTCATGAAGCGTGCGCACTTGCCCGGGGGTGGAGAGAATCCCCTCGGGAATATCTTTGCGCAGAATAATGCCTTCCCGCCGCTCCATGACGTAGAAGGGAGCGCCGATGATCGATTCATCCCGGGTGTAGATCAGGGGGCGGGGTGCATACGGAAAATGCCCCTGCAGGGCGCTCAACACCTTGTATTCCCGCCCCATATCGTGCGCGGTAGCCGCCTTGGTACCGAATGGCGGGCGACGCAGCACCATCTGGCAGTTGTCGAAACTGACCAGGTACGTCAGGTTCGAGGCGCCGCCGGGAAACTGCCGGAGGCGCAGCGGACCTTTCAAGTCCGCAATGTTATCCTTCAGAAAAGACTCCATCCGGGACTGGTCCAGCTCTTCCCCGCTGCGGATATCGGTTGGCCGATCGGTCAAATCCATTGATTTAAACCTTTAAAGTTGACGCGCTTATTTTAAGAATAAAACATTGCGGAAGCGGGCTTGAAAACCCGCACACCCTATCGGGCCATCGGGGGCCCGGCTGCGTCCCCCAAACGCACCCGATTTTAAATAGCCCTATCTGACAACCTTGTTTTCGTAGCCCTTCATGATCTGCCGGGAAACCGATACCTTGTGCACTTCATCAGCGCCGTCATAGATGCGCGCGGCGCGTTCGTGCCGGAAGAAAAAGGCAATAATGGTATCATCGGTCATCCCCAGGCCGCCGTGGACCTGCAAGGCCCTGTCCAGCACCCGCTGCAGGGTGTTGGCCACGACAAACTTGATCATGGAAATGTCTTTTCGGGCGGCCTTGGTCCCTTCGTTGTCGATACGCCAGGCAGCGTGCAGCACCATCAGGCGGGCCGCCTGAATTTCAGCGGCACTCTCGGCGATCCAGGCCTGGACGATCTCCCTGGAGGCCAGTTTCTTGCCGGGGGCAATGGTGCGGTCCCGCGCCCGGGCGCACATCAGGTCAAACGCCCGGTTGCAGATACCAATCCAGCGCATGCAATGATGGATACGCCCCGGGCCGAGGCGTTCCTGGGCAATCACGAAGCCATGGCCTTCCGGGCCCAGCAGATTTTTCTGGGGAACGCGGCAGTTCTGATACAAAATTTCTGCATGGCTGAAATAACCGGATCCCGCATGGCCCATAACCGGAATGTTGCGGACCAGGTTAAAGCCCGGGGTGTCCGTGGGAACAACGATCATGCTCGCCTGCATGTGCGGCGGGGCGTCCGGATTGGTCACCGCCATGACAATGGCAAAAGCCGACCCGTCAGCGGAGGACGTATACCATTTATGACCGTTTATGACATAGTCGTCCCCGTCTTTTTCGGCAGTGGTCTCCAGCATGATCGGGTTGGAACCGGGCATGTCAACTTCTGTCATTGAAAAACAACTGCGGATTTTGCCCTCTACCAATGGATGCAGGAATTTTTCCCGCTGCTCATCCGTGGCATACTTGTGCAGGATTTCAATATTGCCCGCATCCGGGGCCTTGCAGCCAAACGCATAAAGCCCCAGCGGACTGCCGCCTAAAGCTTCAAACATCAGGGCGCTCTCGACCAGCTTCAACTCCATGCCGCCATATTCTTTGGGATGCAGCGGGGCCCAGAGTTCCATCTGGCGAACCAATTCCCGTTTTTTCTCCAATTCCGGCAGCACTTTATCCAGATTGTCGGCCAGGAAATCTTTCTCCAGGGGAATCAGTTCCTTTTCGACAAACTCATTGATCATGCCAAGAATGGTCTGCATTTTTTCTGAAATTTGAAAATCCACAATATCTCCTTCAATATTCGGGTTGCGGTTAAAAGTAACGGAGAGCACCGAAAAATCCGCCGCTACGGCCTCCAGTGCGCATTCCGGCACGTTTTCATCTTTTTGTGCGTTACCGGTGGGTGGTCTTTATTAAACGCTAACGATGGGTCAACAGCGCTGGATCCTTTTCAAGCATTAAATGCTTGGTATTATTAAACTCCCGCAGCATAAACGCCTCAGAATTGTACTTAAAACTGGTTATTGAGGCATTCATGACCTGCCAACTGGCGGATACCGCCATTCGATCGGAAAGTTGAAGCGCACTTTTCAATACCGCCGAAATCGGCCCCCCGGAGGTAAACACCGCCAGTCGTTGGCTGCGGCCGTATCTCCCGGTGACCTGTCTGAGCCCATCATCAACCCGCTTNCCAAAGGAAGNCTGGCCATGACGAATAAAAAAAATTTCACTCATTTTATCCTGATTCCAATCCGGACGCAAGGATGATCAGGGCGCCGCTGCAGCCTGATAAAAATGTTGGCACTTTGCCTGCCCCCATAATTTTTGAACATATAGCCTTTTTGCCCAAGCTTTTTGTTGGCCCAAGCTTTTTGTTGGCATTGACGCGCGCTCAACGCTATTGTCTTATTTAACGGATTGGGATTGCCAAAGTCAACAAAAAATAACGAGCGCTCGTTCTTTTTTGTTGACAATCGTTTGCATTCCTTTTAAAAAAACACCTGACATTTACACACAATAGCACAAGAGCCCGTTAGCCATGAAAATTCTTGTATGCATCAAGCAGGTGCCCGAATTCGAGCAAATTGAAATAAACGAGGGGCCAGACGGTGAGGCGGTTTTCGAGGAACTTACGGAATATAGAATGAACCGCTTCGATGAATACGCTGTTGAGGCCGCCGTCCAGATCAGGGAAAACCTGGGATCGACAAGCGTCGATGTTTTGACGGCAGGTCCGGAGCGCTCGGCTGAAGCGGTCAAACGCGCCATCGGCATGGGTGCTGACCACGGTATCCACCTGAAAACCGAGGATGACGTCGATTTCAGCCCTTCCGCCATTGCCGGCTGGATTGCCGCTTATGCAAAGTCAAAGGTCTATCACCTTATTTTAACCGGAAGCATGTCCGAAGACGCCATGAATGGACAGGTGGCGCCAATGGTCGCAGCGGGCCTGCAGCTGCCGGGGGCCACCCAGGTTATCGATGTCCGGCTCTCGGAGGATCTGTCTGAAGTCTGCATTGAAAGGGAAATCGAAGGCGGTCACCGCGAAGAAATCCGACTGCAGCTGCCGGCCGTACTGGCCATTCAAACCGGCGCCAATCAACCGCGTTATCCCTCTTTGTCCAATCTCCTGCGCGCCAACAAACAGGTGCTGGAGCAGGTCGATACGTATGCATTGGGGGGGGCGGCCCACAGGGAACAACTGCTCGGGTTTAGCCTGCCCCGCAAAACGCGTGCCGGAAGGCACTTAAGCGGCTCGCCCCGGGAAAAGGCCGATCAATTATTGGCGCTGCTGCGAAACAAGGCCTTTATATAATGATGGCGCCCGCCCATCGTTTATCCATGACCCGATTTTTTGCCAGGGAGTTCCTGTTATGGGACAATCATCAGACATAGTGGTTATTGCAGCCCATGCCAATGGGCAGGTTTATCCGGAGACCTATGACCTGCTCGCCTTTGCAAGGCAGCTGCAGAAGCTCCAGCCGGGTGAGATTCGCATGCTTGTTCTGGGCGCTGCGGTGGACGGGATTGCCGAGACGATCGCCGGCATGAGCGGCCAGGACGTGGAGGCCATTTGCTGTGAAGAGCTAACCCAATACTGCAGCGAAGGTTATCGCAATTTCCTTGTCAGTGAACTGCAGCCCTCACCGCCGGCATTTATATGCGCCCTGCACAATTCCCAGGGGCTCGACTTCGCCCCGGCCGTGGCGAGCGAAATAAATGCCGCCTGCATTACCGGCGTTACCGGTCTATCTGCCCGCCAAAGCGGCCTTGTGTTTCAAAAACACGTTTATGGCGGTAAAATCAAGGGCAATGTCACGGCCGCAACCGACAGCTGTGTACTCACGGTGCAACCCGGCGTTTTTAAATTCGAGACCGATCCATCACAACCTGCGGGCAATGTCACCCGCAGAACCGCTGCCTGCCGCCTGGAGCACTCGCAAGTCCTGGGAACCCGTCCCGCTGAAGCCGACACCTCCACCATCACCGAAGCCCGGGTCATCGTTTCGGCTGGCAACGGCGTTGGTGATCAAGAGAATATGGGCCTGATTCATGAACTGGCCCGCTTGTTTCAAAAATCAGCCGTGGCCGGCACCCGTACCGTTTGTGACAGGGGGTGGCTGGGCTACAGCCAGCAGATCGGCATCACAGGCGCCACCGTGGCCCCGGAACTCTATATCGCCTGCGGCATATCCGGAGCTGTCCAGCATGTCATGGGCATGCAGGGCTCAAGGCTGGTAATTGCCATTAACACGGATGCGCGGGCGGCGATTTTCAATGAAGCCGATATCTGCATTGTCGAGGATCTCACCCAATTTATCCCGCTTTTACTGGAAACCTATAAAAACGAACAAACCGAACCAGGCAAGGACGTTTAGCCGGCCGGGCAAATTGTTAACGCCATCAATTTTTTCTAATGCGGAGGTATTTTATGGTTTCATTTTCACTTGAAAACAAAGTTGCACTGATTACCGGTGCCAGCCGGGGAATCGGAGAATCGATCGCCTGTGCCCTTGCCGAACACGGGGCCACGTGCATCCTGGTCAGCCGCAAAAAAGAGGCACTGGAGGCGGTACAGAAAAAAATCGAGGAAAAGGGGGGCAAAGCCGAATCCCTGGCCTGTCACATGGGCTACCTTGACCAGATCGCCGCGCTTTTTGACAATATCGCTTCCAAAAACGGCAAATTGGATATTCTGGTCAACAACGCCGCCACCAACCCCTACTTCGGCGCGATGACCGAAGCCCCGGAATCAGTATGGGACAAAACCCTTGAAGTCAACATGAAGGGGCCGTTTTTCATGATTCAGCATGCCGCCGGCTTAATGGAGAAAGGCGGTGGCGGGTCAATCGTGAACGTGGCCTCGGTGAACGGCGTCAGTCCGGCGCCAATGCAGGGCATCTACTCCATCACCAAGGCCGGTGTGATTGCCATGACCAAGGCCTACGCCAAGGAGCTGGCAGCGAAAAACATTCGGGTCAATGCCTTGCTGCCCGGCTTAACAAAAACCAAATTCGCCTCCGCCCTTTTTGACAACAAGGACATTTACGAATACGCCCTGCAGCAGATTCCAATGAACCGACATGCCGAGCCCGATGAAATGGCCGGAGCGGTTCTTTACCTGGCCTCTGAAGCCGCTTCATATACCACCGGCACCACGATTGTCTGTGACGGCGGGGGACTGGCCTGATTCCAGCTTAAAGAAAGGCCTTTTCCCGTTAACCATTATACAGAACTTATTTTAAGGAGATAACATGGGTAGAAAAATATTAAAAACGCCATTGTGCGATATGCTGGGCATCGAATACCCCATTTTGAGCGCCGGCATGGGTCCCACCCTCATTGGAGAGAATACCGGCGCACCGGTGGACCTGGTGGTTGCAGTTTCCGAAGCCGGCGGACTGGGTGTTCTGGGCGGCAGCGGATATAACATCGAGGAACTGCAGGAAGCGATCCGGGAGATCAAGAAAAAAACTGACAAGCCTTTCGGCGTTGACCTGCTGCTTCCCAAGAACCTCAATCTTTCAACCGCCTCGGGCAGCGGCGGCGACCGCACCAGTATTCCCCTGATGGATGTGCTGCGGACCCTGCCCCAGCAATACCAGGACTGGTATGACAAGATTAAGGAAGAACTCAAAATTCCGGACCCTGACGACGTCATGATCCGAACCGACGCCACCACCTACAAACCGCAGGAGTCTATCCGCGTATGCATTGAGGAGCAGGTGCCGCTTTTTTGCGCAGGTCTCGGTAATCCCGGATTCATGGTGGAAGAGGCCCATTCCGTGGGCATGAAGGTGCTGGGTATCACCGGCAACGCCAAAAACGCCAAACGAATGGCCGATTCCGGCATCGATTTGCTGGTGGCGCAAGGGCACGAAGGCGGGGGGCATACCGGCCGGATCGGGACCATGGCTCTTCTGCCGGCGGCCATTGATGCGGCCCGACCGGTACCGGTACTGGCTGCAGGCGGCATCGGTGACGGCAGGGGGGTAGGCCGCCCTTTCCATGGGCTGTATCGGCGTATGGATCGGCACCCGCTTCCTGGCAACCAAAGAAGGCGGAGCGCTTGATGTCAACAAGGAAAAAATCCTGCAATCCACTGACGAGGACACGCGGGTAAGCACGGCCTACACGGGAAAAACCCTGCGCGCCAGCTACAACAAGTTTCACGACCTTTGGGCCGGTTCGGGCCTGGACCCGGTGCCTTTCCCCGGCCAGGTAGTGGTCTCCTCAGCACTATTAAGCGGCTTTATCAAAACCAACCAGAAGGACTATATCGGCGGCCTGGCCGGGCAGATCTCAGGCATTATCAATGAAATCAAACCGGCGGCCGAAGTTTTGGAAGATATTGTCGCGGAGACCGTGGAAATCTTCTCCAAAAAGCTCCCGGAAACCGTTGTTGCCAAATAAGGGAGGCTAAAAACGCAGCCCGGAAACTAAAAAGCGAGAAAAAACATGGATGTCCAGGGAAAAGTGACAGTTGTGACCGGCGGGG
>P_1C_Sed_2_UnCtyDRAFT_1000204_pt1 | contig 18617 bp, 14 predicted proteins | sample Pon1CUnioCityCA_4_FD_10229 | JGI IMG/M metagenome (IMG submission 10229) | reverse complement strand
AGGGGGAGAATATCCTCCCGCCGCTTTTTTAAGGGAGGCAGAAAAATGGGGAACACCGATAGGCGAAAAAATAAATCTTCCCGGAATTCTGCATTTTCTGTCATCTCTTTCAGGTCCTGGTTGGTGGCGGAGATAATGCGGGCCTGGACCGACTGGAAACGGGTTCCCCCCACGGGCTGCACCTTTTTTTCCTGAGTCACCCGCAAAAGCTTGGCCTGCAGCTCAAGTGGAAGAGAGCCTATTTCATCCAGAAAAATGGTGCCCTGCCCGGCCTCGACAAAAAGGCCGGTCTTATCCGCCTCCGCCCCGGTAAAAGCCCCTTTGACATGGCCAAAAAGCTCGGACTCCAGGAGATTGGCAGGAAGCGCAGCACAGTTGATGGCTTGAAATGGTGCCGATTTCCTGCCGGACTGCTCGTGAATAATTTTTGCCAGCACCTCTTTTCCGGTGCCGCTCTCACCCTGGATCAAAACCGATGCGGCGGTGGGGGCCACTTTTTCCGCCATTATCAGCACCTCTTTTATCGACCGGCTTCTGAAGATAATGTCCTGATCAGTATTTTGATGAACATGCTGCTTCAGGTCCCGGATGACTTCTTTCTGACTGACAATATGACGATTTGCCTTTTCCAACGCCCTCTTGAGTTGATCCAGTTCCTCCTTAACATCAGCCACCTTGAGCTGCTCCCGGAAGGTTTCCGGGGACAGCCCCCACTCCGCTATGGTGCGGCCCTCAAAAACGCAATGGGAGTTTCCCTGGGCCTCACATGAGATCTCCTTGACCAGCACCTCTGTTCCTAAAACAGCGCTGGCATAGCCGCTGGCAATGCCTTCTAAAATACAGCATATCGGCTCAGTTGTTGTACCCAGCAGGTTCTGCCATATAACTGACTCAATGGACGCTTTCCAGATGCCCGTGAAATGGATCTTGCTGAATTCAGGGCCAAACTCGATATCTCTAAGTTCTTCATCAGCCAGCCCGGCCAGGCTCCGCATGACCGAACCCGCCTTGAACCACTCCCGGGTATCGTCAAATTCATAGAGCCGAGCGATAACCGCTGCATGGCTCAACCCGCTGTCATAGCCGAACCGTTTCAACAGGACCCGCATTTTTTCCCATCCCAGGCATTCGATAATATCCTGGTTGAGCCTGCCCAGGCCACCCATTCCCAGAGCCATTATCCGTAGCGAACCCAAGAGGGGAAACCCAGTGGCTGGATCCTGGCCAAGCATTTCACGGCTTCTTAAATCTTCTGCACGCATGAGGGCTCCTTCAGTTTTGAGTATATTTAAAATTGGTTTATCATTTTGAAATGACGCTTTTCAATATGAAAACATGTTGCTATTCCCAAATTCATTAGATAGAAAAATAAAATTCTGAAATAACACTAAATAAATTAGAACCAACGATTTGGCAAACAAGTTGCTTTATTGTTAATAAAGTCCGTAAAAGAACTTCCGGAATAGAAAAGACCAAATCTGGATTGGAGGGATCGACGATGAAATCTGTCATTAGAAAAAGCATACTTTTCGCACTGATGATTACCCTTTTGGCAGCTCCCATGGCTGGGGCCGAACTCTCCCCCATGGACAGTAACGCCTTAAGGAAGATCAATGCACAGGCTGGAACGCTCACCATTGGCATGGACTCCCTGCTCGAAACGGAGGGATTTCTTAAAACGGGTTTTGACAAGGAAGCGCCGAGATCCTACAATAAAAATTTTGATCGGGTAAATTTTGGATTTCTTGAACAGGCACCTGTTTTAACCATGACCGACGTAGAGTTGTCGGGGGCAATACAGAGAGGCAGCAGCTACACGGAATTTTACCCTGAAGAGGGGCCTGGAGAATTTAACATGCGCCATCATTTTGATAATTATCAAATTACACTGGACCATTTTTCCACTGACGCTATTTACCCGGCCGGTAAAACAAACGGGTCGAGCTATGGCGCCCTGGAAATTTCCGGAGCCCGGATGCGGATCTCAGGCGATGTCTACGTTGGTATCAGGCAATAAAGCGAGGGTCAAGGTTCGCTCAATAACCCAATTTCCTGATGGCGCCGTAAAAAGCGTTTTACATCGCCTGATATTTTTGCAGAAAAAAAAATCTTGGACGACCTTGAACTGTTTCCGGCGCCATCTAAAATCAGGCTTTTTACAAGTCCATCAATTCTCTAAATTCCAAAATTTTTTAATTCCAACCGGAAACTTCTTGTCATACCCCTCTCCATGGCGATCTTATATTCTAAAAACGAAAAAGAAAGTTGATCTCAAGCCGATTTTTTGGAATAGTAAAAAGTGTACTGAAAAAAAGGGATCGGCTTTATGGAAAAAATCGGCAATTATAGCTTGCTGGAAAAGATCAAGGAATCAAAAAATTCCATAGTCTACAAAGCTGTTAGAGACAAAGATAACCGGAAAGTCATAGCTAAATTTATCAGCGCCAGGGAGCCTTCATCGTCCGAAATATCCCGGTTCCTGCACGAATATCAAACGATCAAAAACCTTGATCTGGACGGAACTATCAAAACCTATGATATAATCCGTCATGAGGGCAGCATTGTCCTTATATTGGAAGATTTTGAGGCAATCTCCCTCAAAGAATATATGAAGCAAGAATATATAAATCTGGAAAATTTTTTTGAGATTAGCACAAAATTAGCTGAAATCCTTGGAGAATTACATAAAAAAGGAATCATCCACAGAGACTTAAAGCCGGATAACATCCTCATATCTGATGCCACAGGGGTTATTAAAATTTCTGATTTCGGGATTTCTCAGGTAATAACCCATGAAAACGAAGAAATATATCATCCTGATGTGATAGAAGGTACTTTAAGATATATATCCCCGGAACAAACCGGCAGAATGAATCGGGCCATCGATTATCGAACGGATCTGTATTCGCTGGGAATTGTGTATTACGAAATTTTAACGGGCAGGACGCCCTTTGAGTCAAATGAGCCCATTGAACTCATTCATTCCCATATTGCCAGGGAGCCCGTCTGCCCCCAGGAGCTCAATCATTCCTTACCTAAAGTGTTATCCGATATCATTCTAATGCTTCTATCCAAGGCAGCTGAAGAACGATATCAAAATGCGCATGGCCTTTTTCACGACCTCAACCATTGCTGGGAGCTATACCAGAAGCACGGCAGCATCCAGGAATTTGAACTCGGCAAAAAGGATATCTCTTTAAAATTCAACATCCCGCAAATGCTTGTCGGACGGGAAAAGGAAAACAATCTCTTGATGGAGGCGTTTACCCGGGTTGCCGATCTGGGTAAAGCTGAAGCCATTTTAGTTTCCGGAGACCCGGGTGTCGGGAAATCTTTTCTGATTAATGAACTTAATAAACCGATAGTTGCCCGAAAAGGGTATTTTATTTCCGGAAAATATGACCAGTTCAGGAAAAATGTTCCCTATAGTTCGATAATCCAGGCGTTTATAGCCCTGATTAAACAAATTTTGACCGAGAACCGGGAAAAACAGGAATTATGGCGGCAAACTATCCAATCTTCACTTGGCACCAATGGAAAAATACTCACCGATATCCTCCCCATCTTGAAGCTGGTTATTGGCGAGCAGCCTGATTTGCCCGAATTGGGCGGCGAGGAATCCGAAAACAGGTTTTATTACGTGTTCAAAAATTTTTTGCGGGTGTTCACCGATAAATCTCATCCGCTTGTTCTGTTTCTGGATGATCTTCAATGGGCTGATCTTGCCAGCCTTCAGTTAATCAGAAACGTACTTACGGATCCGAATAATGGAGCCATACTTTTTATCGGATCTTACCGGGAAAATGAAATTGATGAAACCCACTTTTTAAATCATATTATTCGGGAACTCTATCAATTCGAGCTGCCGGTAGAGACCCTCCAGATCCTTCCCCTGGACAGAGAGAATGTAGAAAAAATGATTTCCCATTTTCTGCGCTCAGACCCGGAGCATGTAGCGCCGCTGGCAAATATAGTCTATGCAAAGACCAATGGCAATCCTTTCTTTATGAACCAGTTTCTTAAAACCCTTTATGAAAAGAATATAATTGAGCTAAACGCCTCCGGGAAATGGACGTGGGACAATGAAGCCATCCTTAATCTACAGGTGACCAATAAAGTAATCGATCTTATGGCCATGAAAATCGCTGATCTGCCGCAAAAAGATCAAAACGCTTTAAAAATAGCTGCCTGTATAGGCAATCGCTTTGATTTAAAAACAATGTCCACTGTTTTGAATAAACCTGAAGAACTGATTATCGCCGATTTGTCGGAAGCCTTCGATTCGGGACTGATCTTTTTCAGTGAGGATATGTGTTACTTTTTGCACGACAGGATTCAAGAGGCGGCTTATTCTCTTGTTCCGGAAGAGGAAAAGGAAAATTTCCACTACACAATCGGAAGCTATATATACCAAAATACTGATGCAGAGGCCCTGTCTGAAAATATATTCTACATCGTCAACCAGTTGGATGCGGGAACTTCGTACATAGTTTCCCGGCAGGAAAAAAAGGACCTTGCCCAACTGAATCTGGTTGCCGGTGAAAAAGCCAAAAATTCAGCAGCCTACCAATCCGCCTTGTATTACTTCGACCAGGGTATTTCCCTTTTGGAAAATACGGATTGGACGACTGATTATGATCTTTGTTTTAATCTCTACATTCAGGCGGAAGAGGCGGCTTATTTAAATACGGAATTTTCCAAATTGCAGGAATATGCCGAACATATCCTGGCCAACACGGCCGAAATCCTGGATAGGGTGAAAGTGCAGGAAATCCAGATACAAGCTTACATGGCCCAACATAAACTGCAAGAAACCGTAAATTGGACGCTCAACATTCTCTCTTCCCTGGGGGTCAAAATTCCCAAAAAATTTTCCCGAAGTACGCTCTTTTTCGAATTTTTAAAAACAAAAAGGCTGCTTTTCAAGAAAAACAATGAACAATTGCTCAGCCATCCTGAAATGACTGATCCTTATTACATTGCAGCCATCAAAACAGCCACGACGGCTGCTACTGCCTTTACATTCGGTGGTTACACCAAGGAAATAGTCTATCTTGTTTTTAAAATGGTTAATTTGTCTATAAACAAAGGTGTAACTACTTACACGCCTTACTGGCTGGCATGTCTTGCAATGGTTCTCCATCCGCTGAATTACAGTAAAGACGCCTTCAGATTTGCTGATATCGCATTAGAATTGAAAAAACGCTTTCCCAATCCGGAAATAAGAACAAGAATGGTTATCAATTGTTACATCAACCACTGGCGTAAAGACATAAAAAGCCTTCTGGATCCGCTTTACGAAATCTACCTTGAGGGCTTTGAGATGGGCGATTTGGTATACAGCCTGGGAACGGGCGAACATTATTGCTTGTTTCAATTCTTCAGCGGCAAGAATTTAGGAGACCTGGACGAAGAAATCATCTTATTAAATAAGGTCTTGAAAAAACATGAAATGATGACAATTTTGAATTATAATGAAATTCTGCACTATTTGGTACAGGCTTTCAGCGAAAAATCATATTATGAGGACTCCTTTGCGAAGCGCGAGTGGCTTGATGAGTTTAAGCGCAAACATAAACAGGACCGCTTGAGTTCTTTTCAACTTCACCTGTTTCTTTTAATCTTCGGCTATCACTTTGGAGACCTACAATGGGCTGCCAAAGAAGCCAAAGAAGCCAAGACTTGTCTGGACGCCGGTTCAGGGGGATATTATTATTATGCAATGTACCATTTTTTTAATTCCTTACTACGAATTGCGTTATTAAAAAATGACAAAACACGCAACAGAAAAAAAATCATAAAGAAGATCGAACATTCACAAAAAAAACTAAAAAATTGGTCTGCTTACGCACCGGAAAATTTTAAACACAAATACTATCTTGTCAAGGCGGAGTTATCCGGCGTTAAGGGTAAGCAATTGCAAGCCCAGCAGTATTATGAAAAGGCAATCCAGGAAGCCCATGCCCACGATTTTATCCAGGAAGAAGCCCTGGCTTGCGAACTTTCCGCACAGTTCTCTGATCACCTGGGGCTTGATAGCAATAAAAGAAACTACATTACCAGGGCAATTTCCTGTTACACCCAATGGGGGGCCAAAGCCAAGGCAGATCAACTCGAAAAAAAATATTCCAAGCAATATTTGCCCCCTGTTTTCAATCCCACAGAGCTTGAACATGAAAACATTCAGGACCCCTCTGTTACCTCCACCACTTCCCAGGTTCAATCCCTGGATTTCGTCTCTGCAATCAAATCAACCCAGATTATAGCCAGTGAAATAGACCTGCATAGCCTGTTGGTAAAAGTTATGCAAATCGCGCTGGAAAATTCAGGTGCACACAGAGGCGTTCTTTTAATGGGAAATGCGGATAAAAACCTCCATATTGAAACCGCAGGGGAAATCGANAAGGGTATTGAGGTCCTTAATTCTATTCCATTGGAACAATACGATGATATCCCCCATTCAATAATTAACTATGTTTATCAAACCAACGAAGATGTAATTATAAACGATGTCCTTGCCGAAAATACAATTACCAACGATCCATTTTTCAAAGGAAATAACGTTAAATCCATTATTTGTGCTCCGATCAAATATAAGGGAACAGTCAGCGGAATTATTTACCTTGAAAACAAATTCAGCACCAATGTGTTTACCTCTGAGCGTTTGCAACTCCTGCAGATCTTATCGTCCCAGGCAGCCATTTCTATTGAAAATGCCAAGCTTTACAAGGAATTGTCGCTTACCCGGGAAGTAACGGTTTTAAGCCTTTCCTCTCTGGCAGAAACCAGAGACATGGAGACAGGAAGTCACATCGTCCGCACACAGCACTATGTTAAGGCTTTAGCTGAAAAATTAAAAGAAAACCCATACTTTCGAAGATATCTGGATGAGCATACGATCGATCTCATTTTTAAGGCAGCCCCGCTTCATGATATCGGCAAGGTGGGCGTTCCGGATCATATTCTATTAAAACCCGGCAAACTGAACGAGGAAGAGTTTGAAGAAATCAAAAATCACACCACGTATGGACGCGATGCCCTGACAGTCGCTGAAGCAACCCTTGGAAGGCATTCTTTTATGGGATATGCCCGCGAAATTGCCTATACTCACCACGAAAAATGGGACGGCACCGGATACCCTCAGGGGCTTAAAGGCAATGAAATCCCCATATCCGGACGGTTGATGGCGATTGCCGATGTCTATGATGCCCTGATCAGCAAACGGGTTTATAAGCCTGCATTTTCACATGAAAAAGCAGTGGAGATTATTAAAAATGACAGCGGAACCCATTTTGACCCGACAATGGCAGAGGCCTTTTTAGAGATACAAGATGAATTTTTCACAATAGCCCAACAAACGGATATGTCCCAGATGGAGAATTGATCCAGGGCCCGCCAGCCGCCCTCAATTAAAATCCTACCCTTTAAGAGTGCGGCAACAAGCGCCTGTTTTCAACGAAGGCTAAAAAAAACTATAAAGCAGTTCGTCAAAGAGAATATCAGCGTACTGCCTCACGGACATTGGGGAGTGGTGCACGTCTACGACATTTCGACATTATATGTTGACTTTCCCAAGGAGGCCGGTGTAGTGAGTTGTCCTGCTACCAGCAAAGCATCCGCAATATAGTTTCGGTTGCCCATCAAATGGGCATTCGGTGGGCTCTTTCACCGTTTGCCACCAAAAAACGCTTCCTGGTAATCGGCATTGCAGCAGGTAATTTTACCATCCTGGATAATTCTATTCAGCCCCTTTTAAACGCCAATCTACCAGAAGATCCGGACAAATCGATTGCAATTCCGGTATCCATCGCCAGAAAACCGGCGATGGACATGTTTTACGCCATGAGATTTCTTAAGGAGACAATTCCCGTAAAAACACAGGTCAAAGAGCTTGGCAAGGCATTGCTGACGATTCAAATGCTTGAAACAGCCATTGATGGACTCGTAAAAAGTCAGTTTGGGATGGCAAAGTAAAAAGTTCAAGATCAAGGCGTCGCAAATCTCGAGGAATGCAGCGTACATAGAGTACGTGAAATTCCGATGGGATGCAGCGCAACGCAGATATTGGACTTTTTACGAAGCCATCAAATATAAGGGGCCCGGATTTGCCTGTAAAACCCTGCCGGCCCAACAATTGTTGTTTGAATGGCGGCAAAACCCGTGTACAATAATTTTAATTCCGACGGCCGGACCGGGGCTTGCTGAACCGACCCGAATTTGTCCCAATATACCGGATACCACGATCCGAGGCTTATGCAAAAATCCGTTCTTTTTACCCTGCTCTCCGCCCTGTTCATTGCGCTGGTGGGAATCGGCATTATCGCTCCGGTCATGCCCATATACGCCACCGACCTGGGTGCGACCGGTTTTACCCTGGGCCTTATCGTCGCGGGGTTTTCACTCAGTCGGGGCCTGCTGCAGCCATTTGTCGGCGGAATGGCGGATAAACACGGCCGGAAGCGCTTCCTGGTCTCCGGGCTTTTTATATATGCCGCAGCGGGTTATACCTATACCCTGGCGACTGCCGTGGAGCACCTGGTTTTTATCCGGATTCTTCATGGCGTGGGATCAGCTATGATCATCCCCATGGCCATGGCCTATATCGCCGACATGTCGCCCCAGGGTGAAGAGGGAAAATATATGGGCATGCTCAACATTGCCCTTTTTTCCGGAATCGGTGGCGGCCCGATCCTGGGGGGCTTCTTTCTCGATATCTGGGGGCAGCATTCCGCCTTTTATGCCATGGCCGCCCTCAGCCTCATCTCTCTTTCCCTGGTGGCCCTGCTTTTGCCCGCGCAGGAAAATTCCACAAAAAATAAAATCAGCTCCCCCATGCGCGCGGTTTTCCGCCAAATGCTTCACAGCAGGAAAGTCATGGGCATGCTGCTTTCCCGGATGGCCACCATGATCATCATGATTCCCTCCATGGCATTTCTGCCACTGCTGATGGAAGAATTTATGGATGCCACCGGTATTGAGATCGGACTGGTAGTGGCCAGCCGGACACTGGTCAACGCGGTTCTCCAAACGCCTTTTGGCAGGTGGGCCGACTACTGGCACAAAAGCCGGATCATCTTTATCGGCAGCACCATCATCAGTATTGGAATGTTCATCGTGCCCTTTGCCGTCAACTTATGGCAACTCATGGTCTTGTTCGCCCTGATCGGGCTGGGAGAATCCATTGTCTGGCCGGCCCTGGGCGCTCTTGCCACCGAGGAAGGCCGCCAATACGGCCAGGGGTCAATGATGGGGGTGTTCAACATGTCCATGAGCGCAGGCCTTTTCGTGGGTGCCATGGTGGTCGGCGCCCTTGTGGACATCATCGGCCTTGCCTGGTCATTCTATATGGTCGCCGTGTTTTTATTCTTCTCTACTATAGGAGCAGTCATTCTCATCGGATGGAAATCCTCCGTTCCCAACAAATATTCAAATGCCCTGACCACACGGGGATCAAAATGAGAACCGGAATTGTTCAATATAAAATCGACTACCGCGCTGTGTTTCCACCCGGGACGATAGGGACGATCGAAAATCAAAGCATCATAGGCATCGGCAACAGACAGGATGCGTGCTTCCTGCACGATATCTTCCCCCGATAACCCGGCCGGGTAACCTTTGCCGTCAAACTTTTCGTGATGCTGAAGCACCACGGGAATAACCTCATGATAGACCTTGATGGGCTCCAGGATGCGGGCACCCATACGGGGATGCTCCTTAATAATCGCATATTCTTCATCCGTCAACTTTTCCGGTTTGTCCAGGATTTCATTGGAAATCCCAACCTTTCCGATGTCGTGCAACAGCGCTGCCCGGTGCAGAATGTCAAACTGTTGGTTTTCCAATTCCAGAACGCCGGCAAGCTGCTGGGCCATCCAGCTGACCCGCTCTGAATGACCCGCAGTCCACGGGGATTTGGCATCCACTGTTCTGGCCAGAGCCATAAGGGCCCCTTCATTTAACTGGTCGAGTTCACGAACCAGGTTTGACTTGGCCAGCGCAACAGCCATCTGATCGGCCATCTGGGAAGCCTGGTGAAAATCCTGGTCAAACTCCTGTATGTCCGCCGAATATCCCAGATTTAATGTGGCGACCAGTTTATCCTGGATAAATACCGGCAAAACAATCCATTGTTCCACATCACGGGCAAAGGGCCTGAGATATCCCGGTATGTCGTCACTGCGATGGAAATGCATATACGCCTGGCCGCTCAAGCGCGCCACAATGTCTTCGGTATCAAAAAAAATGGGCGCATTGTTACCGGCATTCTCACGGGCCTGGGAAGACACATAGCGGGTGGCCCTGGCAGAGTTCTCCGGATCGGCGAGATGGATGGCGATGGCACTGCAGGATAAAAGTTCCTGCATGCCCCCGAACATTTTGCTGATGATGACCTCCGGCTCCAGAGAGGAGAGAATGGCCCGATCCACCTCCGATATGGTATGGATCGCCTGAAACCGGCGATCCAGTTCCGAGGCCATATTGTTGAAGGCGTCTGCGACGACCTCGAACTCATCGCGACTGTTCACCCGGATCTGGTTTTTAAAATCGTTATTGGAAATTTTTTGTATGCCGGTTTTAAGTTTTTCAAGCGGATCAAGAATCAAGCGGATATTGACCATGCTGAGCAAAACAACAACAAAAAAGGTCAACATCACGATCAGCGGAAAAAATTTTTGAAAAGCATGGACAGAGGCAAAAAGATCCTGTTTGGACTTGCTCAGCACAACCGTCCAGTTGTCAGAAAAAAACCGGGATTCCATAAATACCGTCCAGTATCGGGCCAGGTATATTTCCCCGTCCGCTGACCATTCAAATTGACGGGACCTTGAGCTATCAAGCGCAAACGGCGCCTGTTGGATAAAAGATCCCAAGCTGCCCAGGGAGCTTATGATGATGTTTCCTTCCTGATCCAAAACGCAGAGGTCCGTCAGGGGCGGGAGAATATTGCTCGAACCGATTTTCCACAGATAGCTGGTATTGATTTCGCCAAGAAGAAACCCTTGTTCCGGCTGTCCGTAGTTGATTGGCCGCACCATAAAAATTCTTGAACAGGGTCTGTCTTTGTGAATGACAACAGAAATTTTTTCAGGTTTCGAGCGAAACGCCGGGTAATCAATGGGGATGGGCCTGGAATTATTAGTATGCAAAAGCCTTTGGGATTGTTCGGAATTTTTATTATACACAAGGGTAAAAAACCGGTCTTCAATATTGTTCCAAAATTTTAATTCCTCAGGCGGCGAATTCGGCAAAGCATTGGCAATTCCGTCCAATTCACTGCCAAGGAGAATCATACGTTCATAGATGGTCATCCCTAATGACTTGGTGGTTTGCTGCAGATTTCGTTCGCCCTGCTCCTTTAGTTGCATTTTCACCTGGGTAAATGCGGTGACCGCCATCAGGAGAAGCGGCACCAGCGAACAGAAGCAAAAAATCATAAACAGTCTTCTGCCAAGCCTGGAAGCAAGAAATTTCCCTTTAATCTGCATCACCATCAACCCATCTAATACATGGACACAAGACCGAAATAGCCACCGTTATTGGTCCGAACAATATCGTCCCGACTGGGGGCGGCTGTAAAGGGCGAAACACTCGCCCCGTCCCTTCCCATGCTGTACAAGTCAAAATCCGTGTTTACCGGGACCAGAAATTTGTCCTTTCTTAATTTTCCGATCGGGGTCCCCGCAACCCGGGTGTAGGCATATGGGTTTCCCCAGCTGTCGGTAAGATTGCCATAGCCAACGGCATGGAGATCTTCGGGAAACCGGCCATTTGAAATGTTAAAATCGAAAAGGGCCGTTTCGATGGTTTTGAGATCGCCAATGGTCTTGGTCACTCTTGCCATATGAATATAGTGAAACATCGAAGGGATAGCAATGGCCGCGAGGATGCCGATGATTGCAACCACAATCATCGCTTCGATCAGGGTAAAACCTTGACAATTAACGGGAAACTGTCGGGATGGACTAAAACGGGCCTTTACAGCCGCCCTGGAGCCAAGCCCTTGTGACGAAAACTCCACTTTCGTCAAAATCCCGTCACTCATCCATTTTTCCCCAATTTAACAATGGACAATTTTTACCGTCTCTTTAGAACACTGTTTCCTGGCACATCAGCGAAAACTAAGTTCTGAGAAAACCAGAGATTGCTTTTATACCGCCACAACATGCAATAATTTTGCCAACCAAAACAAACAAAATTGGATGACATCGCTGACTTTTTCCTAACGCCTCCCACCGGCCCGCAAAAATTCATTAAAAAAAAGGCGCAGCTGGATAGAATTGGCCGGAGGTGCTATAAGACAGCAACATCATGTCCATCCGGGGGCGGCCTTCAAACGCGTGCGCCCCAATCACTGGCTAAAACCAGTCACCGGCTAAAAACGGAGCCGTCAAATATGAAAAACATCCCCCTGATTATCGGTTTGACCACATTGAGTCCTCGGGAACGTTTATTGAGGCAGGTCTCGCGTTTTAAATCAAGTGTTTGACGGCGCATCCCGGTCTTTGAACGGCCACTGCCGTAGAAACTCCCTTTGGATCGAGGCTTCCGGTGCGGGTCGGGCCGCCTCCGGATCTTTTGCCCGCAGGCGGGCAATCTTTTCCAGGACATTTTCGGAGGTTGCCAAACCATGCCGGAGCAAAAAACAGCCCACCACCGTCCCGGTCCGGCCGATTCCGCCCAGGCAATGGACATAAACCGGAGCGCCCTGCTCTATTGATTCATCGATGGCATCCAGAATTTCATGCATCTGCTCCGGCGTGGGCACGCGCATGTCAACTATGGAAAACCGGAGCATGCGGGCCGATATTTTTCGCTCCCGGCAAAGATCCGTCAGAATATCCTCGTAAGGTGAAATCCAACGAGCAAAAAAATCGACTTCCCCGGGTTCCATCAGGTTGGCAATCAGCCGCACCCCGGCATCCAGCAGTTTGTCTATTTTCTGCCGTGTCACATCCACATCCCTCGCCCCCGGGTATTCCCCCGCAAGCAGCATCCCCGGGATGACCCAGTAAGAACGGGGAAAGGGCACTGGCATATTAATAGAATTATCCGGATTAAAAGTTATTTTACGCAAGACTGTTGTTTCCTTTTTTGAAAATCATTGATTTCCTGTTTATCCTAAAACCATAACATCCGAGAGCAGTTGGCTTCAATCTCAGACAGTTCCCCGCCTTTCTGGAAACGCTGCCATTTCAACAACACATAGGCACGCTCTTTTAAAACCTCCCGGTTTTCCTTAGTGATCACAATATCGTGGCATCCCGCGTGCGCCACGATCCAATCATCGGCAGCGTCGAAGCCATTCTTGACAACTTCGAGTGCAATCCACTGTTCAGACGGAATCGACTGGCCACCCGGTAGACCTCCTGTTTGACCGGGCACGAATCCGCATCTACATAAATATGCAGCAAATCCAAACCCTCATGTCATTTCTGATTCGGTTTCCCCGGTACGGATCCCGCTTCTGGTCCGGGTTCCCGGCAAGATTCTACCCATCTTCTTCAAACCGCAGCTGTTCTTATTTGACCCGCACACCAATCTTTCGCCCGCCTGATTCAATGACATCTCCTGAAAAGATCTTTTTTCGCTTACGGATTTCAACCTCGCCGTTGACCGTAACCAAACCCTGGGAAATTCTATATTTGGCTTCACCGCCGCTTGCTGCCAGATTTTCGAGCTTCAATATCATATAAAGCTCAATTGGCTCGTCTGAAATTTCAATTTCTATCATCTCTTAAAACTCGCTGGTGCGATGGTTTTGTCGCGCTTAGTTGCGCTTTTGCGCGCCCTGTTTTAACGGATTTCTTTTCCGGGCCGCGCGGCGCGCCGCCACCTGGTGGCAGGTTCTTTTTAGATTCGGATGCCACCCAAACGAAACGGGACTCGGATCTGCTCCCCTTGTATACAGGGACCCGGAAACGCCGCACATGAAAACCACAGTTCATTAATAACTGCTCAAATGGTTTGCCGGGTTTGGCCGACCATACAGATAAACAGCCATTTTCGCAAAGGGCCCGGCGACAGGCGCAAAGGCCTTCACGCCTGTAAATATGGCGGTTGCCGGAATCGGTCAAGGGGTCGGGACCGTTGTCCACATCCAGCAATATCGCATCGAACCGGCTGTTTGCACCTGAAATGATATCCAGGATATCGCCCGTCTCAAGGGCAACGCGCCCATCCTCCAGGGGATGGGCGTTTAACACCCCTAAGTACTCACGATTCCATTCAACCACCGCATCCACCAATTCCGCTACCACCACCCGGGATTGAGGGCCTAACATATCAAGCGCCTCGCGCAGGGTAAACCCCATACCCAACCCCCCGATAAGAATATGCGGCGCCGGATTTTCGGCCAAATGCCGGCAGCCCAGCCGCGCCAGTTCCAGTTCCGACTCATGTTGACGGCTGAGCATCAGGTCCTGACCGTTGATGCTGATCAGGAAATCCCGGTCATGCTGAACCAGCGCCATAGTGCCGCCATCCGGAGTCCGGGTTTCGGCTATTTTAACTCTCGGTTTCACGGTGTCACCCCGTTTTCTGAAAATCTTGTGAGCATACGCGACGTATTCTGAGGATTACAATTTGAGCTTGACACAAACATTGAGGAAAACGAACGTTCATTCTAATTGCCGGAAAACATTCATCCGGTCAATGGCAAAAACAATTCATAAAGGGTTCGCGCGATTTCGGGCGGGCATACATATAAAAAAAATGCGGCATAAAAATTGGTCCGTTTCCTTTGCATGCCGGAAAACTGGCACCCACTACACGAATACGGATTAGGGTTCTATGTAATCATAAGATAGGCAACTCGACCCATCAGTTACAAAATTGTTGTTTTATAAATATAAAAATACAATTTTGTAACTTATTTTGCTTTTATGAATATTTTATATTTTAAATAAGTACTTAAAATAAATTGTAAAATTTTAAAAATGAGTAGTTGGCATAGTTTTCGCCTTTATGGAGAATGACACGACGTTGCTAAGCCATGAATTTGCCATGCAAGATAGAATTGATGAATGCAGATTCAGCCGCATTCATCAAACATCCAAACCAAATTTTGAAAGGAGCCAAAAATGAAAAGAATGGGTCTTATGGTTTTAGTTATCCCGGTATTGCTTTTTGGTGGTGTGTTGTCCGCAGCCGGAGCAGATGCAAGTGCAGGCGCCGATATCGTATCAGCTTATGTTTGGCGGGGTATAACCTTTAATGACGGACTTGTCGTGCAGCCTTATGTGGATGTGGCGGCAGACAATGGATTCGCCATCAATGTCTGGGGCAACTACGATATTGACGATTATGACAACACCCTGGATGAGAACGAATTCTCGGAGGTCGATTTAACGCTTTCATATGCCCTCCCCATTGAGGCGGCCGACATTACAATCGGCCATATCGAATACCTCTTCCCCAATGGCGGCGTTGGAACCAGCGAGGTGTTTCTGAGCACTTATGCTCCATTTTTAAATAATTTGTCCATGGGAATAGACGCTTATTACGACTATGACGAAGTGGAAGACTACTACCTGGCCGCTACGCTCGCCTATGACATCGAACTTGAAAGCGGCTTGGGCCTGGGCGGTTCGGCTTCGGCCGGGTATGCCGGCAATGATTTCACCATGGGACCGGATGACGGCCTTCATGAATACACTCTGACCGGCAATCTCTCCTATGCGGTGAGCGGGAGTATGGCGGTTTCCGCTTTCATCGCCTTCACGGATACCTTTGATGAAGATGTGTTGCCCGAGCAGGATGTGGACATCTTCGGCGGCGGCGGGTTTTCCTGGAGTTTTTAGATTCCGTGGAGCGCAGGCAGATGCCGGTGTTTCATTTGCGAGGTGGTTTTTTGAATTGCCGTCAAGCTATCTTTACAAGATCTCTTGTCGACATATAAGCAACCAGGGAGCTGTGAGAATGAAAAAAATTGAAGCTATTATAAAACCTTTCAAGCTGGATGAGGTAAAAGAAGCGCTGAACAATATAGGCATCCAGGGAATGACCGTCTCTGAAGTCAAGGGGTACGGGCGGCAGAAGGGACATACGGAAATTTATCGTGGTGCTGAATATGCTGTTGAATTTATACCCAAAATTAAAATCGAAGTGGTCATTGAAGCCAGTCAGGCAGAAAAAGTGGCCAAAGCCATTCAAGAGGCGGCATGCACAAATAAAATCGGGGATGGAAAAATATTTATCCTTTCCCTGGAGGAGGCGATCCGGGTGCGCACCGGCGATATCGGAAGAGCTGCTTTATAGCGGTTTAAATCAAAAATTAAGCGATATAGAGGCAACAAGGCGGCTGCAAAAGAGCTGTCTGTTTACAACTGCCTGTCTGCTTCACCGCCTCCGGGAGAACATCTTAAATTTTGAACTCCAAATTAAAATCAGGAATATAAGCAAGACAAGGAGAAAAAATGAAAAGAACGATATTACTGACATTGCCTTTACTCTTTATATATATTTCGACCGGTTGGGCTGGGGAAGGGGCAGCAGTACCAGAGGCTAACGCGACTGCCATAGACCTTTTGCAGACGCATGCCAACTATCTCTGGACGCTGATTGCAGCCTGCCTGGTCTTTTTTATGCAGGCCGGTTTTGCGATGGTGGAAGCCGGCTTTACCCGTGCAAAGAATTCCATTAACATCATGATGAAAAACCTTATGGATTTTTCCATGGGAACGTTGGCCTTTTGGGCCCTTGGGTTTGGTCTCATGTTCGGCGTCACCACCACCGGATTTTTCGGCACCTCCGGCTTTTTTCTGAGTGATTTTTCCGTGGGTGGCGACCCATGGGTGTTGGCTTTCTGGATGTTTCAGGTGGTTTTTGCGGCAACGGCGGCCACAATTGTTTCCGGTGCCATGGCCGAGCGGACCAAATTTTCCGGCTATCTCATCTATAGTGTTATTGTTAGCGGCCTGATTTATCCAATATTCGGGTCCTGGGCCTGGGGTGGCCTGTTGAACGGCGGCGGATGGCTGGAAGGTTTGGGTTTTATAGATTTTGCCGGTTCCACGGTCGTGCATTCGGTTGGCGGATGGGCCGCGCTTGCCGGGGCCCTTGTACTGGGGCCGAGGCTTGGAAAGTATGGCAAAAATGGGGTGATCCGTCCGATCCTTGGCCATAATATGCCGCTCGCCGCGCTTGGTGTTTTTATTCTGTGGCTGGGGTGGTTCGGATTCAATCCCGGTTCCACCACCACGGCAGATACCTCCATTGCCATTATTTTTGTCACCACCAACCTTGCGGCAGCAACCGGCGCCGTATTTGCCATGGTCACTTCCTGGATCTTATTTAAAAAACCTGAGGTCGGCATGAGCTTGAACGGGGCACTTGCCGGCCTGGTCGGAATAACCGCCGGTTGCGCCAATGTTTCGCCATCCAGCGCCATTATAATAGGCGCTGTGGCAGGCGTCCTGGTCGTATTTTCCGTTCTCTTTTTTGAACGGATCCGGGTGGACGATCCAGTCGGGGCGATATCTGTCCATGGCGTATGCGGGGCCTGGGGAACCCTCGCGGCGGGCATCTTTAATATGGGCGGCACCTCACTTGGGATTATCGGCGTGCAGCTGCTGGGTATTGTGGCCTGTTTTGCCTGGACCTTTATAACCGCATTTATAATGTTTAAAACCATTGCTTCCACTATCGGTCTTCGCGTCTCCGCCGAAGAAGAGAGGGAAGGTCTTGATTTTACCGAACACGGGGGCTCGGCCTATCCGGACTTTGAAGTGCTGTCTCACTCCGGCATCGGCTCCATTGGAGCAAAAGCCGGGAGTCGTCCGGCATAATCTCCGGCACCGGCCAAATTGATCGTCATCTGGCAATTTAAAAAAAACTGATGGCCTGACTGACCATAACTTTTACACTAAAAAGCCGCCATGCATGAAATTTTTCATGCATGGCGGCTTTTCAGCTTGATTGTGGACTAAGCGGTAAATGCCTTTTTCTTTCAGCCTCTGTTCAGTGAGAAATGCTTGCCCCGATTAAGCTTTCAAACGGCTTTCAAGATTACGATTAATGCGCAAATTTTTTTTAAAACTGTATTGACATTCAAACAGGATTATTTTATATGATCAGCGTTTATTATAATATTTTTACGAAACCGGGATTTGGTTCCATCATGCACATAACCTGAAAAAAGGCTCCCGCTTCAAACTAAAAAATATCAAAATCAGCTACTTTTCTTTCCACCACAAGTAGCCTGACAGGCAGGGGCGTTTTCCCGTGCGCAGACGGGCAGAATTTAACCGCAGGAATGTATTCCCGTATTATTCCTATCCCGGTACGGGTTTCTCCCTGCTCTGCCAATGGAGGATAAAATAATGAGAATAACGATTCCGGGTCATTTATTAAAGGTGGGCGCATTATGCGCATTGATGTGCTTTCTAGCGGCTTCTCCGCTGACTGCCGCCAGACTGTGCATCGATCCTGGGCATGGCGCATCCGATCCCGGGGCTGTCGGCTATCTGGTGGAAAGCGGCATCAACCTGGATGCTGGAAACAAGCTGAAACACTGGCTCGATCTGGACACACGGGATAGGCGGGGCGGGTCAAACTGGGACGTGTCATGACCCGCACCTCCGATCTTTTTGTCAGCCTCAGCGCCCGCGTGGCCTATG